>ERZ808240.2931-NODE-2931-length-17621-cov-21.063475_pt1 | contig 17621 bp, 14 predicted proteins | sample MGYA00521084_ERZ808240 | MGnify/ENA primary metagenome ERZ808240 (study PRJEB31516, sample SAMN03275571) | gut metagenome | biome: mammalia-associated habitat; material: feces | host: Papio cynocephalus | place: Kenya | collected 2012-08-06 ... | reverse complement strand
TCGCGTTTCTTTATTTATACCAGCTTAAACATGAAATTCCTATTATATAAAAAAACTAGCTATTTTCGTTAAAATAACTAGTTTATTTTCTAAGTAGTGTTTATCGCCCCTACCTATTTAAACATATAAAATTCACTAAATTTAAAGCAAAAACTATCAAAAATATCTATTTTTTAGTACCATTACAACTTAGCACTTTTCCCTTATTTCACATAGGTTTAAGCCACTTTTATTTCTTGTACTTTATCTCCATCAAGATGTAAAAGTTTAGCAGGTAAATAAAAAAATGAATCACGATCTAAATGTTCTTCTTCGATACTATCGGCAAAATCATCAATATCTTGTTTATCGTAAATTTTTAAATCATCTAATTTACTGTCGGCATATAATCTTATATTAGTTCCTTTTAAGTAAGCGATACTATCAGAGATGTTTATGATTTTAAAGACTATATCATTATTATAACTATTGCGAGTAACTAAATCACCTATTTTAAAATTCATGATATCACCAATTAAATATATGTTTGAAATTAGTATTTTAGAATTTTAGAGATTAAAGTTAAATGTATCACCTTTGCTTAGATAAAGCCAGTTGGATTTGGTTACTGTTAAAATTTTCGTATTTAAGTTGAACTTGAAGTAAATATTATGGTTATTAGGATCTAAGGCTTTAATGTATATAACGTTGTTTTTCTTTTTGATAATTGTACCGGTAAAGGTGGTTAAGCGATAAATGGAAATGAAGACTTTATTTTCGTCTTGGGTATGTTTTATTTCAATATAACTACTGTCGATATTTTGATATTTTAAATAATATGTTGATAAGTTTTGGTTTATTAACATTTTAGTATTATAATCGATTATTAAAGATTTTGTGATAATCAAAAACATAATAATTGTTAGGATAATATATTTTTTCAATAGATACCTATTAATTATTATGTAAGTTATTAGTTATTAATGTTAAATTTTAGCATAATTTGTTCTATTATATTTACTGTTTCTTCGATTGTTTCGCTTGATAAATCTACTCTAAAATTAGTGATGCCTATTTCTTGATAGCTTGGTATTTTATCAATTAAGTTGGTAGTATGGCAATTTAGAATGTAGGATGTATGAGTTTGAGGTAAAGTTAATATTTCGTATTCTTCCTTGTTACGATCTATCAATTTATATGTTTTGTTGTCTTTACAAATATGACAGTTGGTTGCTTTAAATGTGTTTTTAAGAAGACATGCTTTCATTATCATAAGCTCTATTTTTCCGTAAATTAGTAATCCAGTATTGGAGCCGAAATAGTTCTTCATTATGTTTTTTAATTCGTCATAATTATTTTCAAATGAGAGAGTTACCATAGAGTTGTACTTATGTGCTAAATTTAGGGCATAATGATTAGTAATGTTTAAGAAATAATCACCGATGTTGCCGGGATTTTCTACCATGCTAGCATATGATGTATTTAAAACTTTTCCAGTATATTTTGGATAAGTTAGTAGGTTTCTAGGAATTTTATAAATAAAGTTTGGCTCAAGTAAATCTAATTTATCAACAATTATTTTAACGGGATAGTTTTTTAATACATTAATTTGTTCTTTGGTTCTTGCTAAAACATATATTTCTTTTGTTTTGGGAATATTTTGTGAATTTTCTTTGTAATTGTTTTTAATAAACTCTTTAGAAACTTTCGTTCTTTTTAGAGATAATTCTTCTAAAGCTTCTCTTCTTAAATTATTTAAATCGATGTTACGAATGAATAGATTATCAGAAATATTTATATTTAAAGAACTTACTTTGTATGGTGTTGTTCCAGTTTTGGTTAGACTTTTTTCAATATTTTCTTTAGTTATTGGTTGGTTAATTGCTTCTAGAGGTGGCTCACCATAAACTGTTACATTATTTATTTCATCACTTACTTCTAATTTTATCTTTTCATTTAGGTTAGCGGTAAAATTCATAGAAATGTTTATTTTCTTTGTTATGTTTGTTTCTAATTGGAGTTTAGGAGATGTAAGATATATTTCATCTTCTTTAGTTAAATTTAAGAAATTATCTAAATAAATTGTTGTTCCTTTAGTTCCGTTACTTATTAGATTATCTTTAGAATCATAGATAAAGTTTAAAGTTATTCCTTTATTGATATTTTTGAAACGAATTGAGTCGCCTTGTTTTAAATCAATATCTAATTTGATAGCAAGTTTTTTAGGTGTTACTTTAGTAACTGAGCCCGCATATAGACCAATATGGTTAGATGATTCATAATTCATTATATCTTCATTATTAAATAGGAATCCAGGAGTGTAGCCTCGATAAAAAATTGATTTAAGCTCATCTAGGTCAGTTTGAAGGACTTGTAATTCTTTGCCATTTTCGTAGTCATCTATTAGATTACGATATATTTTAGTTACGATACCAACATAAGCAGGGGATTTCATTCTTCCTTCAATTTTAAAGGAATAGATATTGGAATCCATTAGTTTCTTAAAGTTTTCAACACTGCATAAATCTTTAGGACTTAAAAGATATTTGTCAGAATTATTGACAAGTCTATCATCTTCTAATAAGTTATATTTTAATCTACACATTCCAGCACATTCACCACGATTAGCACTTCGATTTAGAATGCATTTTGAAAAATAACATTGGCCAGAATAACTAATGCATAAAGATCCATGAATAAAGACTTCTTTTTCCATTATAGTATCTAAGTCATTAATAAAATCTAATGAAAGTTCTCTAGCAAAAACGACTCTTTTTACACCTAGACTTTCAAGAAATTTAATATTTTCTTTAGAATGGTTGTGCATTTGAGTTGATGCATGTATTTCTAAATTAGGAAACATTTTATGAACAACCGAAATTAATCCGATATCTTGAAGAATTAAAGCATCTACTCCTATTTTGTGAAGGGATTCAATATATTCTAGACAGGAAGAAAACTCTGATTCGTAAATTAAGGTATTTACAGTTATAAAAATTTTAACACCATAAAGGTGGCATAAATTTGTTGCTTCTGATATTTCTTCTAAGGCAAAATTTTCAGCAAATGCGCGAGCACCATATTTTTTACCAGCAAGATAAACGGCATCGGCTCCATTATTTATTGCATATATTAAAGATTCTTTGTTTCCAACAGGGACTAATAATTCATGCTTCATTTTGACACTTCTTTCTTTGATGGATATAATTTGTTGAAACGTTCATCCGATGTCGCATATTTGTGATTTTCTTTAAGTAAACTATTTAAGTAAATGCTTCCATCAATGTTTGAAATGGGAATTTTACCATTTTCTAAATATGTGCCTTGATTTGTATAATAGAATGAATCACAATATAATTTTGCATTTTCTTCTGATAATGTAATATATCCTTTTGCAACTAATGTATCGGCTAATCTTTTTCCTTGTTCAGATTGAATTATAAATAATCCTGGATCTGGTGTTTTTAAAATTCGATTATTATATATTATAAAGTTTTTAGGATTGCAACCATTTAAAGTTAAGAATTGTCTGTATGTTGGATCAACTATGTAACTATGGTTAGAAAATTTAACTATTAGAAATGAGTGTCCAATAACATGTGGCATTATGGTTTCACCTGTTTCTTTTGGATAAACTGTTATACCTAAATTTTCTAAAGATTTTCCTAGAACTTTCTGAGCATAATCACATTTATTTGTTAATGGATTCGAAGTTGTATCTATGTTAAAATAATTTTCAATATCCTCCCAGCATTTGGTTATCAAATAATCTAATAATATATTTTCTTCTTCTAGTGTTAATTCTATGTCAAAAGTTATTTTTGTTTTAATCTCGTTTATTATGTTTTCCTCCACATAAGTTTTAGTTGGATATGATTCATTTATAAACATTGTTTATCACCAATTTAAGTATATCATTTATTTGGAAAGAAAAAAATTACAACTTTTAGTATAAGTCGTAATTTCCTTTTGATACGGTATCTCTTGTTAGTTTTAATGTTTTGTACTTTCCTTGATTTGATAAAATATCATATTCGATATCTAGGAATGTATCAGCAACTATGTTGTTCATGTCTCTAACGCTTTTTTCGTGTTTTTTTATTTCTTCTAGAACTCCTTTAGCAAATTCTTCATCTCCTATTGTTTCGATTCCAAATTGAACACTTAGTCTTTCTTTTTTAGCTAGATAATAACTTAGTTTTGATTCTAAAAGAATTTTCTTTTTATCTTCTTCACTTAAATTTTTGTAAGGGATAAAATGTTGAAATCTAGTTAGTAATTCTGATGTAAAATATCCTTTTTTAACCAATAATGTTTTATCAAATTGTTCTTCTTCTAGAGGTGCATTATTTCCAAAGCCAATTGGTGCTGTTTCTTTTTTGAAGGCTTCTTGGAATGTACCTAAACATATCTTACTTGCCATACCTGTGTTATATATTTGAGTTTCTTTCATTTGTCTAGAAATTGGGAATCTTCCACCTTCTAAAGCTTTTAAGAAAATATTTACTAGAGAAGTCTTAGTATCTAATTTATCTACTCCGATTTTATCAAATTCATCAAATACGAGAATTGCTTTTTCAGCTAATTTCATATTTCCTTTACATTCACTTATAAGGGCTTCGAATTCATCTTCTAGGGTTGTTCCGACAATTTCTTCTGGGACTAAATTACAGGTATTTATGTTTCTAAAGGGAACGTCGAAGTACTTGGCAGCACAGTTGAATGTGGCTGTTTTTCCTGTTCCAGTTGGACCAGGAATTAGTATTGATTCAGTTCCAAATAATGGACTAGATGTGTAATTCATATAAAGAATTGTTGCAATCTTTTTTAAGGCTTCATCATGCCCAATTATGTTATCTTTTAAGTATTTATATAGTCCTTCAACTGATGTTTCTTTGGTTGATGTTACCATATTTTTGATATCTGAGAATGTATCATCTTTAGTATTAACATCGTCTAATTTATCTAGTTCACTTGATACTTCGTCATTTAATAATTCTTGATTATCTTCTTCATCAAATACTTCTTTCATGTATATATTGCTTTTAACACCGTCAGCTAGTTCAAAAATTTCAATATCATAATTATCAGAATACGTAGCAAATTTACATATTTTATCACGCATAAATTTAAGCTTATCTTTTAACTCGGTTATTGTTTTAATTGTTAATAGATTATTAACTGAATCTTGATTTAAGAAAAGGCATGATTCACCATCGATTACTTGGTATAATTCTACCTTTTTAGAAGAGGTAATTAAACTACTTAGATCTAAGAAGGCATATTTACCATTTTTATAAACGATTATTGTATCTTGTGCTTCCATTAAAATTAGTTCTAGAACTTGTTTATTAGTAAATTCTTCTTCTGGTAATGCATACATATTTCTCATGTGTTCTATCGTAAATGAGGGACCTACTAAATATTTTGTATTTATATTGCTCTTGGTTATGTAATTATAGGCATACTTATTTGTTTTAAAATTTTCACCTTCTACACGACCTTTTATTATTTCTTTTGGTAATAAGATATTTGTTTCTTCATCTATTTTGATGTTAACATATTTTATTGCATATTCCATTTTCATACTCCTTCTAATTGTAATAAATTGTTTTTAGTATAACACTTAGATTTTTAGTTGTAAATTTTTTTAAACGCATTTTTTTAATTTTAGTTAATTTTAGACTATTACTTGTATTCATAATCATTAGTAATTTTAATAAATTTATATAAAAAGAATTTGATTAAACCTTACAAATTCTTCCTTTAAATAATTATATATTTTTTACTTTTGATAAAAATGATTTTAGTCTTTCATCTTTGGGATGATTAAATATTTCTTCTTTAGTACCTTGTTCTATTATTTTCCCATCTTCCATAAAAATTATTTTGGTTGCAAATTTTTTTATAAAATTCATTTCATGGGATACAACTATCATGGTCATTCCTTGACTTGCTATTTCTTTCATTAAATTAGTTACTTCACTTATCATTTCGGGATCTAAGGCTGATGTTGGTTCATCAAATAACATTAAATCCGGATGCATAATAAGAGCTCTTATAATTGCTATTCTTTGCTGTTGTCCTCCTGATAGTTCATAAGGATAGTAATCTTTTTTATCGTATAAATCTATTTTCTTTAATAATCTTGTTGCTTCTTTTACTGCTTCATCATGTTTTAATATCTTTAGTTTTACTGGGGCTAAAATTATATTTTCAATTACAGTCATATTACTAAATAAGTTAAATTGTTGAAATAACATTCCTATTTTTCTTCTAACTAAAGTTAAATTATCTTTAAAATCTAAATTTTTACCTTCAAAATTAATTATTCCACTTGTTGGTATTTCAAGTAAATTTATGGTTCTTAAAAGTGTCGATTTACCACAACCACTAGGTCCTATTATACCCACAATATCTCCTTTGTTTACTTCTAAATCAATACCTTTTAACACTTTTTTAGAGCCAAAATTTTTCTTTAAAGACTTAATTTTTAACATTTTTTAACCTCTTTTCAATTAGATTAACTATTTTACTTAAACCATAAGTAATAATTAAGTATATGATTGCGATTATAATTAATGGAAAGAAATAATCATAAGTACGAGATGCAATTATATCACTTGCTTTGGTAAGTTCAACTATACCTATATAAGCACCTACTGAAGTTTCTTTTACAAGTGTTATGAATTCATTTCCAAGGGCAGGAATAATATTCTTTATTGCTTGTGGTAAGACTATATATCTTATTACTTTTTTATAATCTAAGCCGAGTGCATAGCCTGCTTCGATTTGACCTCTATTAACTGAGTTTAAACCAGCTCTTATGATTTCAGCTACGTAAGCTGCACTATTTATTCCAAACGCAAGTATTCCGACAATTACTATGTTAATAGAAACTGATTTAAATATTACATAATAAATAATCATAAGTTGTAATATACTAGGTGTTCCTCTTATAATTGTTATATATAATTTTGCGATTATATTTAATATTTTTAATTTTTTAGTATTATCATAATAATTTCTAATAATAGCAAGAAATGTACCTAAAAGAACTCCTAATATAACTGCACCCAACGCTATTGTTAATGTATTTAATAACCCTTTTAAGATATATTTATATCTTCCGTCTAATATAATACTGTTATAAAATCTATCTATAATTGTATTTTTATTTACTTTTTGGTCTATACCCATATGAGTTAAAATAATATTATCTATTTCACCATTATTTTTCATTCGCTCAATTACAGTATTGCATGCATCTAATAATTCTTTATTATCTTTTGATACTACCATTCCATAGTTATCTACTACGAGTGGATTGGGAAGTATAATCATATCGTTAGTAATTAATTTTTTAGCTGGCAACTCATCCATTACAACTGCATCAACCTTATTGTCTTTTAAATCTTGGATGGCAGCTAAAAATTTTTTTTCGCGAATTAAATTTATATTTGGATTGTTTTCTGTCAAATAGGAATCGGCGATCGTTCCTAATTGAACTGCAACCCTGCCTTGTAAATTAGTCACATCTGTTATTAAACTATCCTTTTTAACTATTATTACTTGTTTACTAGATGCATAATTAATTGTAAAATCTACTTCTAAGGCTCTTTCTTCTGTATAGGAAATACCAGCTGCGCCTATATCACTCTTTTTAGTTTTTACTTCATTTATTATTGAATCAAAAGCAACATCTTTAATTACTAATTCTTTATTTAAATATTTAGCAATTTTACGGGCTATATCTATATCTACCCCTACTATTTTACCATTTGAATAATATTCATATGGAGCAAAACCAGCCTCTGTCACTAATACAAGTTCATCCTTTTTATTTCTTGTGCATCCTGTTAATATAATACATATAGTAAATATTAACAATACAATTGTAAACACTTTCTTTTTCATACTATGTCGAGTGGATAATTCTCGACTACACCTCTCTTTCTACTTCAGTGATATATTTTTTTCATTAAATTTCATAGAACCAATGCAATAGTTTGGCAGTAGATTCTTAAAAATAATTATATATATCTTACTCTTATTATTCATTAGTTCATTTTTAATATATTGTTACATGCCTTTTTAGCGGGATTATTTTTTTAGTATGAAATTCCTATTGTATAAAAAGAGTTCTTTTGAACTCTTTAGTATTTTTATAAAACTAACATTGCAATTGTTAATATAACTAAATTTGCAATCATTATACAAGCTAACACTTTAAATACCCATTTTAACCAAGTTGTGTATTCTACTTTAGCAAGAGCTAAACCTCCCATTATTGCACCGCATGTTGGTGTAAATAAATTTACAAATCCGTTTGCAGCTACCATACCCATTATAGTGGCTTCAACATTGTATCCTACTTGATGAGCAATTGGAGCCATAATTGGTGTTGATAATGTTGCAAGTCCACTACTAGATGGAACTAATACAGAAAGTCCAACATGTATAATATAATTTAATGGAGCAAATATTGCTTTTGGTAAAACTTTTAGTAAGTTTGCTGCATTATAAATTATATAATTATCTAAGTGTGTTTCACTCATTAGTACTGATGCTCCTCTTGCAAGTGCAATTATTAATATTACACCTACCATATCATCAGCACCATCTATTATTTTATCTACAATTTCTTTTTCTTTCATACGATTAACAAGTGCAATTACTATAGTCATGATTAAAAACCATAAAGTTGCTTCTTGAAAATACCATTGACCAATTGGCACACCAACTAACCAAGATAAACTAAATATTTTAGCGTTTGCAAACACTGTTATGCCAAAATCTTCCCAAGGAATAAAACTCATAATCATAATAACAAAAGTTAATGCAAATAAAATTAAGGTTACTTTTTGTTTTCCTGTTAATTTAGCTTCAGCTCTTTCAATATCTTCACCATAAGTAGCTTCCATGTCTCTTTGTTCTTGTAGGCTTAATATTGTTGAACCTTTTTTCTTGATAACTCTTTTGGCATATAGCATTACGAATATTATGGAAATTATTAATGTTGATAACCATAATAGTGTTCCTAATCCAATTATTGTTCCTTGATTAATAGCTACTCCTTCCGGTAATGTGGATTTTGCTGCATCAACTGCTACACCTACAGCAAATGGATTTACTGTTGAACCAAGAACTCCTGATCCTGCTCCTAAAAGCACAATTGCTGAAGATACAACTGTATCCATACCAGCTGCTACCATAGCGGCAGCAAGTAATGCATAGAAACCAACGGTTTCTTCAAGCATACCATAAGTAGTACCACCTATTGAAAATAATATCATAAGTATAGGAATTAATACTAATTCATGTCCATGAAGTTTTTTTATTAAAACTTGAATTCCTGTTTCAATAGCTTGTGTAGAATTTACTATTTTTAAGAATGAACCTAGAATTAAGATAAATACACAAATATCAATAGCATCTGCAAAACCTTGAATAGGTGCTAATAATGTTTGAGCTAATGTTGCTCCTACTACTCCACTACCATTTACGAGTTCTTCTCCAATATATGTTGCTTTAGGAAGTATATGTGTAATTATTGCAAGTATAAATATTAAAGCTAAAATTATTGTGAATGCACTGAGAGAGAATGAAATTCTCTTCTTTTTTTCTTCTTTCTTTATTTCAGGTTTATAAATTACCGTACCTGTTTTACCAGCTAGGGCTTCTTTTGCTTTATATAGAGATGTAATAATTGCTTTATTTCCTGTTGCTTTTACAAATTCAATAGAAGCCTCTATTTTTGGCAACATGCTTCCTTCTTTAAATTCGTCATGTCTAATACCAACTCTTGCTTCAGCTACAGATAATTTACTTATTTCTTCTTCATTTTTTTGTTTATAATTATAAGATACTTTTTCAACATCAGTTAATATTAGTAAAGTATCTGCATTAATATCTTTAGCAAGTAATGCGCTTGTTTTATCTTTATCTATGACGGCATCTATTCCTTCGTAGCCATTTGTTTTTGTCATAACTACAGGTACTCCACCGCCTCCACAGGCAATTACTATGGTGCCTTGTTCAATTAAATTTTTAATTGTACTAAGCTCTAGTATTTTCTTAGGCTCTGGAGATGCTACTACTTTTCGATATCCTCTTCCTGCATCTTCTTTATAAATGGCTTTATCTTGTTTTTGTTTTTCTACTGCTTGTTCACGAGTTAGAAATTCTCCTATTGGTTTAGTAGGATTTTTAAAAGCAGGGTCCAAAGGATTTACTTCTACTTGGGTAATTACTGTTACAACTTCTTTTTTTATGTTTCTTTTGTTTAACTCATCTTTTAAAGATTGTTGTAATTGATAACCAATATAGCCTTGTGACATAGCTCCACTTTCAGCAAATGGAATTTTATCTTCTTTCATAGAATCATAAATCATTCCAACTTGTGGACCATTGCCATGCGTAATAACGATTTGATTTCCAGCCTGTACTAGATCTATTAAATATTTTACTGTGTTTTCTATTTTATCATGTTGTTCTTGAGGATTTTTACCTAATGCATTTCCTCCTAATGCAATAACAATTTTACTCATTTTTCATAGTCTCCAACATTACAGCTTTTATTGTATGAAGTCTATTTTCAGCTTCTTCAAATACTCTAGATTTGTTAGACTCAAAAACTTCATCTGTAACTTCCATTTCTTTTATTCCAAATTTTTCTTCTATTTCTTTACCTATTGTTGTTTCATTATTATGAAATGAAGGTAAACAATGTAAGAAAATAGCTTTTTCGTTAGCATTATTCATAACGTTCATATTTATTTGATATGGGCTTAAAAGTTCAATTCTATCTTTCCATAATTCCATTGGTTCGCCCATTGAAACCCATACATCTGTATAAATAGCATCTGCATCTTTTACGCCTTCCATAATGTATTCAGTCATGTTTATTACAGAACCGGTCTCATAAGCAATTTCTTTGCATTTATTAACTAACTCTTCATCTGGCCAAAGCGTTTTCGGTGCGCAACATGTAAAATTAACTCCTAATTTTGAACATGCAACCATAAGTGAATTTGCTACGTTATTTCTAGCATCTCCACAGAACACTAGTTTTCTTCCCTTTAATGAACCGAATTCTTCTTGGATGGTCATAAGATCTGCAAGCATTTGAGTTGGATGAAATTCATTTGTAAGACCATTCCATACAGGTACTTTGCTATATTTTGCTAGTGTTTCTACTGTTGTTTGATCAAAGCCACGATATTCAATTCCATCATACATACTTGCTAAAACGCGTGCTGTATCTTCAATAGTTTCTTTTTTTCCCATTTGAGAACCAGTTGGGCCTAAATAGGTTGCTGCCATTCCAAGATCATGAGCACCAGCTTCAAATGCACATCTAGTTCTTGTAGAGTCTTTTTCAAATATCATTGCTATTTGTTTACCTTCTAAATATCTATGAGGTATATTTTTTTTCTTTTTATTTTTTAAATCTATTGCTACATCTATTAAATGTCTTATCTCTTCAGGGGTATAATCTAATAGTTTTAAAAAATCTCTACCTCTTAAATCTACCATTCAACATCCTCCCTTACAAGTGGCATGGACATACATCTTGGTCCTCCACGTCCACGACTCAATTCAGCACCACAAATCTCAATTACTTTCAGACCTGCTTTACGTAATTCTTTATTTGTTACATCATTTCTATCATATACAACGACAACTCCCGGAGCTATACATAATGTGTTAGAACCATCATTCCATTGTTCACGTTCACTTGCTACTTTATCTCCTCCAGCACATGGAATAAGAGTTACTGGATGATCTAAATATTTTTCTAATATTTCCTTTAATGACCCTTTTACTTCTTTTACATTTAAATCTTCATAAGTTGTAGGATCAAATCCTTCAGTTATTTCAAATACTTGTAGTGTATCTGAAATTGCTGGATGATATGTAAATGTATACTTATCTATTTGAGTAAATACTGTATCAAGATGCATAAACGCTCTAGATACCGGAATATTAAATGCTAAAATTGTATCAATTTTACAAGTTGGATCTTTAAAGAAATTTTTAGAAATTTGATCTATAGCTGATGCTTCAGTTCTTTGTGAAATACCAATAGCTATAGTGTGTTCATTAATATTTAATAAATCTCCACCTTCTGTATGCCAATGATAACCTCTATTATAATATAAAGGTGTATCTTTAAAATCTGGATGATATTTAAAGATATATTCAGCATAAATGCACTCTCTGTTTCTTGTTACTGAATACATATGATTTAAATTTGCTCCTTCACCAACGCTTGCAAAATTATCTCTTGTAAAGTATAAATTTGGCATTGGAGCTGCTATAAACTTTTCAGGTTCATCTACTAAATCTACTAGAGTTTTTTCTACTTCCCTTTTTCTATAAGGAAAGTCTTTAATTTGAATTCCTTCCATAGTTTGTAGTACTAATTTTTTAGAATCTTTTATTTTATCTAAAAAATTATAAGTTAAAATTTGGTACTTTATAGTATGAATTCCAGATTCTATAATAAATTGACGAATAAATTTATCACGAATTTTTTCATTACTATCAATTACTTCTGCTACTAAATCTTCAAGATAAACAACTTCTACGCCATTATCCGTTAAAGCCTTAGCAAACATATCATGTTCTCTCTGTGCTTCAGGTAAATAAGGAATATCATCAAAAAGTAATTCATTCAAAGTGTCTGGAGTTAAGTTTAATAACTCATTACCCGGTCTATGAAGTAATACTTTTTTTAATTTTCCTATTTCACTGGTCACATGAATATTACTCATCTCTCTCCTACCTTTCTAATAATAGTCTTTTTTACTATCTATAATTATTATATCAAATTTTAAATTAATGTAAACACGTCTTTGCATATAATTTTAATTAAATTTTTGAGCTAAGAAATATGAGATCTATTTTCTACATTTTATGTAGTTTCTAGTATGTATGATATTTTGGTTTGTGTTATTAAAAAATAGTTCTTATCTTATTTTAATTGATGCATAAATAATTTTATAATCATCTAAAGTTAATTTATCTTTTGAGACAGTCACATTACTATAATTACTTTCATCTATATTTAAAATTTCTTCTTTGGTTAATGCTTTAAATAATGCCCAATATTTTTGCCTGTCATCTACTTTTAAATAACCATAATATTTATTTTTATATAATTTGAATACGTCTACTTGTTTGCTACTTGCACCTACTAATATTTCTAAGATTGTTCTAGGACTTATTTTAAATTTATATTTTTCATAATATTTTACAATATATATAATAGCGTTTACTAGTTCTATAAAGTTTTTATTACAATAAGTTAATTTTTGAATATCAGTATTTTTATCATAAAATTCTAAATTAACTAGTTCTAAATCTTGGGTATATTTATTATCAACTAAATAGGCATTACAACCGGTTCCATCTTTTAAATAGTTAGTACAACCTAAAATATATTTTTCTTTAGTTGAATTTTGAACTTTTTTAACAATCAAATAACCATCAGAGCATTTTGGACATTTAGAAATAGACATTTTTCCACCTCTTGGATTATTGGTTATATATCCACATACTTCAGGATCATTTGAACATATCCATATTTCTCCAGGGATTTTAAAGTTATTATTACTTCTTCTTTGTAATGGATAGCCACATAAAGGGCATTTTAGTAAATTTCCATAGTTAACTTCTGACTCTATTTTTTCACCAACTACTAGAATATTTTTATAGTTATTATTTAGTTCTAAAATAAATTTCGATGGTTTATATTTAGGAGTTAAGATATAAACTTTATTTTTGGTTCTAGTTAAAGCAACATAGAATAGTCTTCTTTCTTCGGCATATTCAAAATTTTCTTCATCTTTGATAACTAATTTCATAACAGGATCATCGACTATTCTTGATGGGAAACCTAGAATTGCATCTTTACCATTCATTATTATTACGTTGTCATATGTTAATCCTTTTGATGAGTGAGCAGTTAAAAAGGTAATGTTTAATTTGGGATATTTGTTGGAATATAGTTTATTTCTTTTATAAGTAAATCCTTTTTTATAATTTGATAATATATATTGTTCAAATCCATAACGACCAATAAATAATACTTTTTGATTTATTCCATTTTCTTTAACGATATTGTCTAGGGCATGTTCAATTGCTTTTCCTAATCTCTTTGTTACTGTATCGCCTTCTTTGTATGAGATGTAGTCTGTTTTATCATTATATGTCATTAAAATAACGGGATTTTTTATAGATTTATTTGATTTTAATTTTTTGGATATTTGATATTTATTTGCCATTACAAAGTTGCCGGCTATATCAATTAGTTCTTGGGAATTGCGGTATGTATTAGTTATTTTTTGAATGTTGGCATAACCCATTGTTTGTTCAAACTTAGTAAATAAATCAATTTGAGCACCGCTAAATTTAAATATGGATTGCCAGTCATCGCCGACAGCCACTATTTTTGCATTAGAACATTTTGATAATTTTTCACATAAATTAAATCTTTGAAGAGAGATATCTTGATATTCATCAACAAATATATAGTCGTATGGAAGCTCCTCGTGTTTTTCAATTAGTTTATCTAATATATTAGAGGCATTATTAATCATATCTTCAAAGTCGATACTACCCGTATTTTTTAATACGCTAGAGTAGGCTAAATAACATTCATAACAAATATTTATAAATAATTTTGTTCTTTCATCTGATAATGTTATTTTCCATTCATCAAATTTGGATGGGCTAAAATTATTAGTTTTGAACCTAGAAATAAAGACGCATATTAACTGAACTAGTTTGTTAAAATATTTATCTTCTAAATTCGATAAGATAGCTTTGTAAATTGCTTTTTGACTTTTAGGTTCGAATGAGATGCCTGCTTTTATTAATTCTTCTTTTAAATGAGTTATTGTATCTTTATGGTCATTATATTTTGAAAATGTATAAATTAATTTAGTCCCGTGTTCTCTGTGGAAAATTATTTTGTCATTAACATGTTTTTTGTAAAGTTCTAGTTCTTCTTTAGTATATCTAGGATTTTCTCCACTTTCGGATATTCCAAAATGTTCAAGATATATTTCTTTATCATATTGTCTAATTATAAAATCTGGGCAGTATGGTTTTGTTGTATTGGTAAAACAATATTTATAGACAGGTTCATATTCATAGTCTATACCATTAATGTACAAGAAATTTGCAATACGACATTCTTCAACACTTTTAACTTTTTCATTTTTTAAAGTATATTTTTGACTGATTTGTTTTTTATTAAATTCATTAAGAGATGCTGTTATGTCAGATTTTAAGGTTGTGCAATCGTTTTTAGCTAGTTCTGAGAATAATAAACTTATATTTTCTTCGCCAAATGGGACATTTAAGTAACTGGCAAAGAATAGAAGAATCTTTTTAACAAAATCTTCATCGTTTTCATTGTTAATAAGATATTCTTTAATGGTTTTGAACATTAAATCTCCAGTTGTGATTTGATGATGGGATTCTTCATTTGATCCAATAACTTGATTAGCTAGAGAGTGAAAGGTTGATATTTTAGCAGGAAGCCCTAGGGTCTTACATCTTGTTTGTAATTCATTAGTTGCTTTTCTAGTAAAGGAGATTATTAAGATACGATTTGGATCAATGCGCTGTTTTTCAATAAGATATTTAACTTTGGCTTCAATGGTAGTTGTTTTTCCTGATCCTGCACCCGCAACCACTAATGTATAATCTTCATCAGAAAGGATTACTTTTCTTTGTTCTTTATCTAATTTAATATTTGGATCTTCTTTAGCAAGAATAGTGTCTAAGTATTCTTTATCAAGTTCTAAATGTTTATTTACATAAAGTGTGTTTTTATCATCTATTATTTTATTAGTGTTTGTATAGAAGTTAATGAGACTTTTTATTTCGTAGTAATCTACTTTATTTTTTTGACACCATAGTTCAAGCATAGATTCTTTTTCCATTATTTTTAGTTTATGAATTATGGGTGTTAGCTGTTTATATATTTTTAGATATTCTTTTTTAGAGATATATTTATCTTTTTGTAATAGTTCATTAACTTGATTTTGATATAATTTTAATAATTCAAAATCTTTAGATTTTATCTCTTCACTAGTTAAAACCATAATGCCAACCTCTTATCTTATATTAATTATAACATTAGATAGTAGAATTTTGATATATTTAATTGTTAGGTTAAGTATTAATTTGATTTATTATGTTATTTTATATACACATTTAGCTAAGTTTATTACTTTTATTCTTTTTTTATAATTATAAAAAATCTTTTTGTAATAGTAGGTATATTCACTATTTATTTTAATGATTGTATCTTGTTTATTAAGGTTGTATTCTTTTTCTATTTTGGTCATTTTGTTAGCGTAGTTGTCAAATAAGTATATTAGGTAATCATCATTAGTTATGTTGGTTGTTACCAAGTCTTTTAATAGGTTAAATAGTTCTTCAGCATCGGTTACTTTATCTAAATTGTAGTTATATTTTATTTTACATTTATTTAATTCTTGAATTGAAATATTATTTCTTATTTGTTTAAAAATTGTTAGAAAATTGTGAACGATTGTTTTTTTCATGGAATAAACTATGCACTTATCGTTGAATTCTTTTAAAGGTGCTGATGTAGTTAAAAATTCAGGAATATTTGTTGTTAATATTAACTCTAAAATTTGTTCTTTTTCTTTAATTGATGGAAAGTTACTGTGAAAGAAATCAACAAAGAAAGTTAATTTTTCAATAAATGATTCTTCGATATTTTGATTTTTATTTTGTTTTAAAAAAATATTCTTTATAGTTTTATCAAATATGCTGTTGTTAATTAATTCTTGCATTATTCCATAATATTTCGGCTTAGTACTTGTAAGATATTGTAGTATTTTATTTTTATAATTCATATAATTACCTATTTTCTTTTCATTTATATACACTATAATATCATATTTTTACCAAATAGTTCCAAGTTTTATAAATAATTATTTTTTTAATGCAAAAATTAATAATAGGTGGTAGTAAGATGTACGAAAATAACTTTAAATATATTAGAGAATATATGGAAATGACACAAAAGGAACTTGGAAGTGTTTTTAATGTAGCTGAATCTACTTATAGTGGATGGGAAACCGGTAGAGATGTTATTCCTTTAAAGCATTTATATAAATTTAGTTTGAAGTATGGGTATTCTATGGATTATTTACTTAAGTTAAATAGTGAGAATGTTAAGTATGATAAAATTGATAGCATTGATAGAAAAATGGTTGGTGAAAAATTAAAGATGATTAGAAAAGATTTAAACTTAACTCAACAACAAATTGCAGATGAATGTATGATATCTCAAACTACTTATAGTAATTATGAGTTAGGTAATAATTTAATTTCTACAATGAGTTTATATACAATTTGTAAGAACCATAATATTTCAATGGATAGTATTTTTAAGGAACAAAGATAATAAATTAAAATTTATTATTTTCTTCTTCCACCTATATTTTCCTGCTTCATAGATAAAGTAACCTTTATTCTCCACAGGCTTAAATTTGAGATACTTGCTACCGTACATTCTTTTTTTATTAATCGATTGTATTTTATTAGTTATTAACTGTATTTAAGTAATGTATTTTTAATCCTTCAAACAT
>ERZ808240.2930-NODE-2930-length-17625-cov-3.302561_pt1 | contig 17625 bp, 12 predicted proteins | sample MGYA00521084_ERZ808240 | MGnify/ENA primary metagenome ERZ808240 (study PRJEB31516, sample SAMN03275571) | gut metagenome | biome: mammalia-associated habitat; material: feces | host: Papio cynocephalus | place: Kenya | collected 2012-08-06 ... | reverse complement strand
TGCATTGTAACCCTGCATTCTCTTGTAACGGATCAAAATATCCTGCATGGTATTGTCTAATGCATGTCCCATGTGAAGCTGTCCGGTAATGTTTGGTGGAGGCATCACAATCGTGAATGGTTTCTTGCTGCGGTCTACTTCTGCATGGAAGTAACCGTTGTCTTCCCATTTTTTATAAAGGCGTTCTTCAATGCCCTTTGGGTCATAGGTCTTTGCTAATTCCTTCATTTGTCTTTTTCCTTTCTTAAAAAAATAAAAGCCCTTCACATCCATACGGATGCAAAGGGCGTGTCAACGCGGTACCACCTTTGTTATGTTGTAAAAACAACATATCTCTGCAGGCTCATTCATAAGCCACTGTCCGGTAACGGGGACAACTCGTTCTCGCTTACTTCTTACCATACATCTGTCTGCATGTACCGCCAGCTTGTTCTGGCAATCCGGTTCGGCGCGACGGTTCAAAAGCTACCTTCCACACAACATGTTCTGGTGACATCTCTCAGCCGGTGAATGTCATTCTCTTTCAGGTGTCTGTGTGTACTCCTCTTTCTCATCACCTTTTTTATATCTTTTTTCATGATAAAAGCTAATCCTGCATTTGTCAACTGATTTTTTACGCATGATTTTTGATCAGTTTTTACATGTGATCTTTGATCAGTGAAACAATTCCTACAATCGCAAGTACGATCAGCGCTGCATATGCCAGACCACTCACAAATAATCCAATAATGACTAATGGCAAAAATACAATATTAACAATAATCTTGGTAATGCTCCATGTTGCCTTGATTGCAAAAACAAGCAGTTTTCCAAAAACGCCAAACATCAGCACGATAAATAAAAATGTCAACATATTCATTCCTTCTTTCTCTTGATTCCACTTTACATTTTTTTCTTTTCTATACTTTTAAAAAATGTTTTCTTTAATTCCTGCGGTTTATAAAAAAATTTCTCCTCAGATTTACTTAATCTTTTTTCATTCCTTTTTATTTTCAACAATTCCATAGAACAAATAAAATCTGCTGCTTGCAGTAATCTGTATTTTTGTGGTTGTGCTTTTCTGAATTCGACATTGGAAAAGTAAATAGAAAATACAGCATTTAATATCGCACTAAGTTCAATTTGTCCGTTGTCATAGTACACTATAACCTTGTCAAATTCCATAAAAAAATCTGAGTGTTCACGGAATGCAGTATTAATTTCTTTTGCAAGTTTACCTGACAATTTTATTTTGTCTGTGGCTTCTTTTCTGTCAACAGTAACCGTCATATACCGGATTGGACACATATTCACAAAGTTAAGCATCTTATACAATAGCTTTCTTCTCTCATCAATAGAATAATTTGCAAATACCTCTTCTCTGCGAATTAATGGTCCCGTATGTATGTATTCTAAATGAAAACCTGATATACGAACACTATCTTCTAATTTCAAAACCTGCTGACGAATGTCCTCGTTCTGATCATGAAAAACAAACGTAACCAGATAGTAAGCCGGGCGCTCCTTAACTTCACCAAAATCTCCCGACTCGTCTATAAAAATGCTTAATTCTTTCATTCGGATTTCTCCCGGATAATATAAATGGCGGGAAATTCTTCCCGCCTACGGTGGTCCAAAGAGCTTACGCCCAGACCAAAACTGTAACAAGTTACAATTCTATTCTATGGATAGAATAACACATTTATTCTTCTTCTGCAACCTCAACATTTTTTCTAGTTTATTATATGAAATTTTTTATCCTAGAAGATTCATCCTTTTCTACCCCAGCAGCTTCAACAAATTCTGATAGACATATTCTCTCAAAAAATCTGCCTCCAGGTCAAGCTCCATTTTTTTCTCTGCTGCGATGCGGTACATAAAATAGACAGAAAGCTGGGTTTCGACTGCGGCTCTTCGCAGGAAAACATTTTCCTCCCGAATCAGGCCTTCGCGGACACCCTCCTCCACAATGCAGTCGATAATCTCGTTTTTCTCCTTATCGCAGCACTGATGTTTCATACGCTCATACTCATCTTTCAGATTCTTTGGTATCTCATATGATTCCAGTACCATTTTAATCAGGAAAAAGACTCCCTGTTTTTCTTTTACATGCTCATCAATAAAATCCATGACCTCGTTAATTTTCTGTTGAAACGTTCTGTCACCTGTAGAAATTACCTGAAGTTTTTCAAAGCAAACTTTCACATAATATAAAATTGCAGAAGAAATTATCTCTTCCTTTGAAGAAAAATATTCGTATGCCGTTCCTTTTCCAATGCCTGCGCGGCCTGTGATATCAGCTACTTTTAACGTGTTGATATCACAGCCTTCATTGATGAACTCAATGACTGCCTGATACAGGGCAAGCACTTTCTGCGGCGGATTGTGGATCAGTTTCTGCTCATCCATTATAATTCCTCCTCAACCATGCTCTTATTGCGGTTGAATGCATCGTAAATACACGGAACAACGATCAGGGTTAAAAGTGTACCATATAACATACCACCCACCGTTACGATTGCCATTGGCTGCATCATTTCTGAACCTTCTCCAAGTCCGACTGCCATTGTAGACATGGACAGGATTGTGGTGAGTGCAGTCATAAGGATTGGACGAAGCCTTGTTTTTCCGGATTCGATAATGGCGTCTTTTTTCTCCATTCCGCCACGGCGGAGCTGGTTGATAAAGTCTACCATAACGATACCGTTATTTACGATAATTCCGGCAAGCATGACAAATCCGATCATTGCCACAACGCTGACTTCATTGCCGGTAAAGTAAAGTGCAAACAGACCTCCTGTAAATGCCAGCGGAATCGTGAACATAATGATAAACGGCGACAACAGCGACTGGAACTGTGCTACCATGACCAGGTAAATGAAGATTACCGCTAAAAGAAGCATCAGATACAACTGATTCATCGCATCTGCGATCATCTCATCCTCACCTGCCATCTCAATGGAATATCCCTCCGGCAGATCGATCTTATCTAACTCTTTCTGGATCTCATTACTCAGCAGACTGACATTATGGTCATCATCCACTCCTGCGGTCACACTGATATATCTGGTCTGCGCATCACGGTTGATCGTTCCTAATGTGTAACCTTCCTCAAACTGTGCAATATCAGAAAGCGCTACTTCTGTCTCATTTTCTTCTCTGTCTGTATAGGTAAAGGTCAGGTTTTTGATATCATCCAATGTAACATCGGATTGCTCCTCGCTCTGTACATAAACCTGATAATCATTTACATCGGTAGAGATCGTCGTTGCGGAGGTTGACGATGCCATCTCCCCGTAAACAAGCTGGAATACCTGTGCAACGGTCATGCCATATTTTGCAGCTTTTTCCTTGTCTACAGAAATCGTAAAGGACGGTGTCGTATTGTCAAGTCCATCATCCACATCCACGGTTCCCTCGGTGTTCTCTACTACTTTTGCAACCTCACCTGCAAGTTCCTGCAGTTTATCGAGATCATTTCCTTTTACATTAATGGTCAGTCCACTTCCCATTAACGCTGTCATATCGGAAGCTGAAGTGTCGGTTGTCACCTCACAGTCCATATCTTTGGTGAGTTCATCCAACTGCGCGATCACATCTGCGCTGCTCACATCAGATTCTTCATCCAAAATCATATACATGGAAATACTGTCTGTAGAACTGCCTCCCATCATGGAAAGAGCACTTCCACCTGCCATGGCACCAATTGTCTCAATACCATCAATTGTCAATGCTTTTTCCACGACTTCGTCTGCCATTTCTGTCAGTTCATCAAAAGTAAGCGTCTCATCCTCTTTTGCTGAAATCGTCGCACTGATCTGGTTCGTCTCCATATTCATATCCATGAACGAATATCCTCTGGAGAATGCTGCCACAACACTTGTTCCAAGCAATACGATCACTGCGATAAATACGATTGGCTTGAAACGCAGGCATACAGCTAAAATTTTTCCATAAACCTCTTTTACTTTGTCAAAGAAATTATGCTTGATCTCTTTCGTATTTTTTAATAATCCTGCTGCCATCATCGGCACGAAAGTCAATGCCACGAGAAGACTGGCTGCAAGAGTAAATGCAATTGTCAGCGCAATATCAACAAATAACTGTCTTGTGATACCCTCTGTAAAAATAATCGGTGCAAATACACAAACGGTTGTAAGTGTAGATGCTATAATTGCTCCTGTTACCTGTGAAGCACCCTCCACGGCCGCTTTTCGGATGGAATAACCCTCTCCGCGCAATCGATAGATGTTCTCGATCACGACGATGGAGTTATCCACCAACATACCAATTCCAAGTGCCAGACCCGACAGTGAAATGATGTTTAACGTAATATTGGTAAAGTACATCAGTACCACTGCAAAAACAACACTGAGCGGAATGGAACATGCTATTACAAGTGTAGGTTTGATGTCTTTTAAGAATAATAACAATACAATAATTGCAAGGATGGCTCCCACGATCATGTTTTCTACGACTGATTTCACGATCATGTCAATGTAAATACCCTGATTCATGAGAACGCTCAAATGTAACTCTGTATTTTCTTTTTCCAGACTGTCAAATTTATCCAATAACCGGTCTGTCACATCTCCGGTGGAATAGCCGGTCTGCTTTTCAATCGAAAGCATTACCGCCGGATTTCCATTCACTTTGGAATAGGAATCTCCGGAATTATCAATGTATTCAATGTCTGCCACATCCGACAATCTGATCGGCTCAATACCATCCATACCAAGATCCATCAGAACGAGATCTTCAAGATCTGCCTTGGATGTCACCTCATCTCCGACACGTACCAGATACTGCTCATTCCCCTCTGTCACATAACCTGCCGGCATGGAGAAGTTCTGCGCTGTCAGAAGATTTTTTAAGGTGTCCATTGTGAGGATCGTGTTCAGATCCGCTGAATCTTTTGCCTGCTCTTTTGCATCATCTAACTGGCTCTGTCCCTCTTCAATCTTATTTGCTGCGACAGCAAGATCCGCATATCCCTTGCTCATCTCCATGATACCGGATATCTGGGATTCATTTAAAGTCACTAATGCGTCATCTAAAGATGTTTTACCGTCTGCCACCTGTGTCTGGGCGGACTCGATTGTCGCGATTCCCGCCGCAATCTGTGTCTTGCTCTCACTTAATTTTGAGATTGCAGCCGGAATGTCTTTGTAAGAAGTCAGCGTCACACCTGCATCTGCAAAAGAGGATGCCTGACTCGTCAGCATCACATTGATATCATCCAGTTTGGACTGTAATGTCACGATCTGGCTGGCAATGTCACTCTCACTTGTATAAGTAGTCCCTGCCTGTGCATTGATCTGGGCAATGGCTGTGGATTCCATGTAGGCGACGAAATCAGATTCACTGGTACTTGCCACAAGTGCTTTGTAAATTTCCGGTGTCATAGACGATTTCAGTCCTGTAAGCATCTGCTCCATCTGTGCAGCCTGTGCCTGCGTTGCCGGATCTGTTGACATCTTCATGTAATTCACTGTGGATTCTAACGTCGTAATAAAAGTGTCATACTCGGCTGGTAATGTTCCACCCCATGTTGGCACTAATGCTGCGAGCTGTTCCAACTGTGGTTTCATTGCATATAACTGCTTTGCCCCGCTCTTCGCCTGGCTGACACCGTCTTTTGCTTTCTGCAGACCGTCAATCGCGCTCTGCAACTGTGTTGCTCCATCATAAGCTGACTGTAACGATTTGATTGCACCATCCATGGACGACTGGGATTTCTGAAGATCCGATAATTGTGTGGTCAGATCTGCTTCGGTGTTAAACAGTTGGATTTTATTATTAATGATCTCATTTTCACCTGCTCCAAGCTGGCTTCCCATCTCTTTTTCACCATCGGAAAGCTTCTTTTTGCCACTGTCGATCTGGGAGGATGCCTTGTCTAACTCTGCCTGTGCATCGGTAAACTGTGCATCTATTTTGCTCAAAATCTGTTCGTTTAAAGCATCTATTTTTTCCTGGTTCATGGTTACCTGAAGATCCGTATCAAGCACACCTGTTGCCGTCACAGATGCCACACCCTCGATACTTTCAAGCAGTGGTAACAATTCATTATCCACATAATTGGATACCTCTGCCTGATCCATTCCATCCACATCCGCGGATGCGATCATGACCGGCATCATATCCGGATCGATCTGCATAATGATCGGGGAACCCGCTGAATCCGGGAACTGTCCGGTCAACTGATCCAGCTGCTGCTGAATCTCAATCATAGCAGAATCCATATTTGTGCTCTGCTCATACTCCAAAACAACCATAGAATAGTTATCATAGGACATAGAACTTACATTATTAATATTGGAAGTCGTTGCCATTGCCGCTTCGATCGGCGCGGTCACATCCTTTTCCACTTCCTCCGGACTTGCACCCACATCTGTTGTGACAACGATCACATACGGCAGGTTCATTGCCGGCAGCAGATCCGTTGTCATTCTCGTCAGTGAAACAACTCCTAAAACGATCACCAGTACAACAGCCACTAATACTGTGTATGGACGTTTTACACTATACTTCGAGATCATTCTCTTTCCTCCTGAAAAATTATATGTCTGATTGGCTATTGCATTCTCGCAAACCAAAACCGACCGGTCGGTCGGCAAAAAATAGTTTACTCCTCTCTCATCAAAATGCAAGGGAAATCGGACAGAATTTAGAATTATTTTAGAAATGGAACAAAGTTCCCTACTTACGCAAAAATGGAGTACCTACCGGTACTCCATCCCACGAGACTGTATCTTTACAATATATAATAACAGAGGATTTACTCTTTTTTGTTTATGACTGCTGCTCTACCAGTTTCTGTATTGCCTGCTGTTCTTCTTCCGGCATAAGCTTTGATACCTCAAGCATCACGATCAGTTCTTTTGCATAGGAAGCAACCTCATCAAAACAACTTTCTACTGCTTTCATAATGACTGGCATGGAAATAACCTTCTCATCTGGGACATCAATGATCTCATCTACGTTTCCAACCTCAAGCCCTATCTTTGTGCCATTCATGGATGCAACGATAATATTGTTGATTTCCTGTTCCGGATAATGAAACTGTTCTGCCAGACTGTACACTGCAATAACTTCTCCGTGCAGATTCATGATCCCATGAACCTGTGGCAGTGAATTTGGAACACTCACCACATTCATTCTTGTTTCAATGGATTCCACATCATTGACAGGAATACCAAACTTCACTCCATTTAACAAAAATGTAAGTAACTGCATTCTAATCTCTGTCTCCTTTCTTATGATTCGATCTCGGGACATTTCGCGGTATCCATAAGACCTGCAAAAAGGGGGCTGGCACCCAAGTACCGCCCCACTGTTCTGTTCTCACCCTGTTCTATTCATCTTCGCCGTCTTCATCATCAACAATCGCTGCTGCCGCACCTGCCACAGATGAAACAACCGCTATCACAACAACGATGACAACCAAAAGTAATAAAATTCCCATGAAAACTAAAAAACCGCCTTCTGTCATGTCTTCCTCCGTTCTGAAAGGATTGTGCAGATTTACTTCTCAACCATTTCTATTTCCAAAATCTGTGTTTATTATAGCACATTTATAATAGGAAAGAAAGAGTTTCTATTTGATTATTTCAGACGATTTTCATGATATTTTTTTAATATTTCAAATCTTTTCTGCGTCTGCAGGCTGCTGTCAGTATGACTCCGCCCATAAGCAGCATCAGATATGCGCCTGCCGGATTCCAGTCATCCCCTGTCTTTGGTGCTGTGAGCACGGTTCCTGTACTGTCTACATCCTGATATACCAGTGCATATATAGAGAACTTATCCGTTGCAAATGTGAAATATCCATTCTCGAATGATCCGTCTAACACCTCAGCCACTCCATCATGGATACGGATGATCTTGTATACCCTGTTGACAGAATCATCTGTGTTTAAGAGTGCATCCGGAATCTGGATCGTGATCTCAATTGCTCCATTGGTCTCTGTCACCTGTGTATTTCCGTTATCCCCAATCTGTTTAAACAACGTGATATCCAGATAAGTTCCAACTTCATAATTTTCCAGTTTCTGCTCTACTAACTTCTTGTCTTCTCTGCTTACAGTATCGCTAATGTCTTTTGTGTCCATCTCAACATTAATTTTTGCGCCTGCCTTTACAAGTGCGAGTTCTTCCTCCGTCATAAGTGCAGCTGCAAGGGACTGTCCACTTGTTTTCAGCTCTGTTTTGGCAGTTCCTGCCTCTGCCCTGCTGTTTGTCTCTACTGCTTCATCCGGAATCTCGATTTTTTCTTTTGCGGTGTCAGCTTTCTTTGTATCAGACTTTGTGGTGTCTGTGACGGCTGCTGTCACTGTTGTGGTGTTACCGGTTGCGCTGTTGTTTGTGCTGTCACTGACTGTGCTGTCACTGACTGTGCTGTTATTCGCACCGTTGTCCGCACTGTCACTGGCTGCACTGTCATTTGCGCCGTTGTTACTGTTGTTATTGCCGCTGCCGGAATTACCATTATCACTGCTGCCGGCGTCATCTTTCGTGTTATTTTTATCTCCAGTGTTACTGCTGTCTCCGGTATTTCCATTATCCCCGGTATTGCTGTTATCCCCAGTATTTTCTTTGTCCCCGGTATTGCTGTTGTCTCCAGTATTTCCTTTGTCTTCTGTGTTTCCGCTGTCTTCACTCTGCTGTTTTGCGCAATATAAGAACACATCATCAATGGTTCCCCATGCACCTGCATTTCCAGTCACATGAATGGCAAGGGTAAGTGTGTCTCCTGCTTTTGCTTCCACTTCTCCGGTTACCGGCTGCTGCCATACTTTCCAGCCTTCGCATGCCGCATCATCCGTTTTGGCTGTTCCCTCTGTCTCATTGCTCAAGGTCAGTTCTACTGTTGAATCAGAGCTTCCCTGTATATAAAGGTATGCGTTGTAAGTTCCTGCTTTTTCTGATGTGATCGTCTGTGAAACAGTAAAATCCACTGCATTTCCAGAGTAATAATGTAATGCCTGTTTTCCTGATCTCGGATCATCGGTAAGTTTTCCGTCAACGCCGTTTCCTGCAATCGTCCATGCGTCGCTTCCCTCTTCAAATCCGCCCTGCAAAAGTAAATTTTCCGGTAAAACAGCTACGCTGCAAGTTGTATCCAAAACAGAAGCGGTTCCATTGCCATCTGTATACTGAGCCACACCGCGAACCGTAAAATCGCCAAAGCCCTGAATTACTGCGATATCTTCTGCATTCCATGTCACAGAAGCTGTTCCGGTTGTCTTGTCATTGTATTTGACGGTCACAGTCTCCGGCAGTGCTGCCTGAATATCCTCCCCGAAACTTACAACTACCTGATCCGGTGTCACAACCGAATCTATTCTTTTCGTTGTGGTCGCACCTGTATTGACGTATTTGAATACATTCAAAGATGCAAGTGGTTTTCCTGTAAAATCAAATAATCCCTGATTATCGACTGCGGAACCACCATACCATTTTCCTGCGTCGTCTGCATCATATTCTTTTGCGTAGCTTGCTGCCCAGCCGGAACCGTATGTTTCCCATGCTGCTTTGTTTGCCGCAAGAACTTCCTCTGCATTGTCAGCTTCATCATCATAGACATTGACCGGAATCCACGCCGGCTCCCAGTAAAAGACGCCGATTCCTGCATCTCCTACATTTGCCACTGCCTGAATGACACTGCGGATCTCATTTGCCTGTCCCTGCACGGAAAAAGCTTCATCAATCGCAGTCACAACATCGTTATTTCCTTCACGGACTGTATTTTCATGTCCGTCACCATCTTCTAAAGTGGTTGCCCAGGAAGTCTCTGCTACCATTACTTTTTTGCCATAAGTATCCGCAACATTTTTCAAAACACTGGTGAGATTGCTCAAGGTGCCGTGCCAGTATGGATAATAGGAAGATGCAAACACATCGTAGTCCACACCGTAAGTGTCCAGATTTTTTGCGTATTTCGCATAAGTTCCGCTCTTCTCCGGGTTTGCAAAATGCACTGCCACTAAAATATTGCTGTCAAATTCGTGTGCTGCAGCTGCTCCTGCATTAAAAATTTTGCACATATTTTCCCATGTATTTTCACCGCAGACACCGTTGTTTGTCTCATTTCCGACCTGGATCATTCCAACATCCACACCTGCCGCTTTTAACTCTTTCAGGCTGTTTGTTGTAAATTCTGATACTGCTGTCACTTTTTCATCAATCGTGTAATCTGCCCACGCTTTCGGTGCCTTCTGTTTTGCCGGATCCGCCCAGAAATCAGAATAGTGGAAATCGATCAGCACCTTCATTCCTGCGTCTGTTGCCCATTTACCGATTTTCTTTGCTTTGTCCAGATCGTTGTTTCCACCGCCGTAGCCGTTTCCATCCGCGTCATAAGGATCGTTCCATACACGGATTCGGATATAGTTCACTCCTGCTTCCTGCAACTGTTCAAAAAACTGCTGGTCTGAAATTTCGTTTCCGTTCCAGTCTTTGAATGTCACGCCGCTCTCCACCAGGCTGACGTAGGAAGATACATCCACACCTTTGATGAAATCATCGGAAAGCCCTTTTACTTTTTCCACAAAAATGCCGTCCGCACCGGTGTCCACAATCTCGGTGTCATCCTCTGTCTCAAGTGCGCCATCACGGTAGAGGACAATATCATCGATATCTCCCCAGTAACCTGCGGCTACAGTTCCACTGATCTCTATCGTGACATCTGATTCCTCCTCCAAAACAAACGGTTCGGATTCCTGTGATGCCCAATTGTTCCATGCTGCAGTTGCATCAAGTTCTTTTTCTGTGCCTGCAACCCTGATGGAAAGTCCTGACACTGTATCTGCCAGTCCATCCTGACGGAATGCCACTTTATAAGTACCAGCCGGCACTGCGGTGATTGTCTGGGTCATGGAGAAGTCTACGGCATCGCTGTTGTTATTCCAGTAGTTCAGAAAATTGCTTGTATTGTTTGTCATCCATTGATTTGTTTGCACTTCATATCCGACCGTGTCACCGTCTGCATCTGGCATGGTGATCGTCCAGCCTGTGGTATCACCGGATTCAAAATCTCCGTTTTCGATCAGATCTGTCGCATCGTCAATTTTTGAAGTGTCGATGTCGGTTTTGTTTTGGGAATCGTCTGTATCGCCGGATTCGCTTCCATTTTCTGTTTCATCAACAACAGATTTCTTCTGCAACACAACATTATCAATATCACCCCAATAACCAGCCGCAATTGTACCGGAAAATTCAATTGTAATTTCAGAATCCTCCTCTATCACAATCTCATCTGTTGTGATTGTCTCCCAGCTATCCCAGCCTGTGGTTGCATCCAATGTCTGGCTGTTTTCGCCAACAGACACTGATAAACCAAATGCCATAGCTGCCCCATCTTGTTCAAACTGCAGTCTGTAAGTTCCAGCCTCCACACTTTCAATTGTCTGTGAAATAGACAGCTCTTTTTCTGCTCCACTATACAGATGTAATCTCTGTGTCTGATTTGTTGAATATGCATCCGTGCTGACATATGCCAGACTGTCATCACTGACTGTCCAGCCTGTCGTGTCACCTGTTTCAAAATCTCCGTTCACGACATAAGAAGTGTTTTCCCACACACTCTCCGCTTTCGCCTCCACGTCGATCCCCGACGTATTCACTCCGGTCAGAACAAGTGCTGCTGCCATAACGGACGCTGCTGTCCTTTTCCAAAATACCTTTCTCATTGTTTCCTCCCATTACTTTCTCCCTGACTGCGCTTGTCAAATATGACGTTTTTTATTTCACTTTTCACCCTACGTTGCGCAATCGGTTGTTCGTATTTCGAGTGTAACACCAGTATTTTTTATTGACAATTGACACTAATAATAATATTTTCTTTTTGTTTTTATGCACTTTTTACAATTCCGATTGTTTTTGCGTGGTTTATGGTTGAAATAATTTGCGCAAAAAAGAACCATTGCGATTCGACTTTGAATTACAATGGTTCTGTCAATATTGCTGCTGTTATTTTATTGTTTTAATCTTCGTTCAATATCTGACGGAGTATAAAGTACACCTGTTACAATAACACGTTCTTCATTTATCACATAAAATATTGAATAATTATCTACAAGCATTCTACGCAAACCTCTGGAGTGTTCCGGTTCTGAATCCATAATCCGAAAACGCTCTGGCAGCTTATCCAGTTTTAATATCGCCTCTGCAATGCGATTATATTGTCCCATTGCATTTTCCGGAGACAATAATGTATTTGCAATATAACGATAAAGCTGTTCCATATCTGCCAACGCTTCTTGTGTCACTTCCACTTTGTACCGTTTCATACCGAATGGTTCTCCCTGAATTTTGTAAACGCACTTGCTGCATCCTGTGTTCTTCCTGCCTGCATATCCTCATAGCCTTTTTGCAGCTTTGCATGAAGCTCTTCCTTTGTCATCAGATCAGCATTGATAGCGTCCGGCGCTTTGGGCAATGTTACAGCGAATGGAATACCTCCTGTGAGGGAAATCTGATTCAAATACATATCAATTGCTGTTGACATTGGAATTCCAAGTCTGGATAAGACTGCTTCCGCACGCTCTTTTACATTCGGATTTACTCTTAAATTTAATGTAGCTGTTTTCTCCATGATACAGCACCTCCTCTGCGTTTAATTGTAACGCAAATGTAACCACAATGCAAGCAATTATCTGCCAACCTTAAGCAGCGCAGCCTCAATTACCGGTGCATACCAGAGCCGATATCCGTCTTCATTCAGATGCGTTCCGTTTCCATCTGTCATTTTGTCCATGGTATTATAAGAAAAATCTCTCCGCATACCATCCATGCAGGTATTAATCTGTCCCCGGCGGTACATATCGACATACGGAATCGACCATTTTTCACAAATGCTTCTTGCACATTTCTGAAGTGCCTCCTGTGCCTGAAACGATCTGGTCGGCATTTTATGCGGGCATATATACAGGATATTACTGTTCTGGTACTTCCGGCGCAGTTCATAACAGATCATCTCAAACGCACCACAAAATGTAGCTGTGTCATAACCGCCCTCGTAGCCGTCTGAAATCGTACCAGTCCTGGCAAGCGTCTCATCATACGCATCATTCGTGAGTCCGTCAAAGCAGATGAAATCACACGGTTCATCCGATGCCTGACGCACCTGCTCTGCAATATCTATCACTGTTTTTTCCATCCCAGCAATCTTATGTGGCTCGCATGGAAGTACGGTTGCGCCATTGATCGCATAGTTGTGATAGATCATCCCATTTTTTTTTGCCATATAATGCAACATCCCGATTCCATTCCAATGACCATCCACCAGAGAATCCCCGAAGCCATACAGCAGCTTTCCTTTTAATCCGTTTTCATTCCCCATGACTTTTTTCTTCCTCTTACTCCTGTCCAAGTTTCTTCTCTTTCCCTGCCAGATACAACTCCCAGTCTGTCATATGATTTTCCATATTCGTGATCAGCACCACTTTGCTGTCATTTTCAGAGTAAGTGACTTCTCTCTGCCATTTGTAAAAATCAGGACCATCCCCAAGATTACGGATATATCCCATAAGGCGTCTGAGGCAATATGCTGTCTCCTTCACATCCGTCAGGCAGTCGTTGGCATAAAAACCATACCATTTATCGTGCTCACGCTCCCGCATGATGGCATTTCCCATATCATACTCTTCCGCCGCATTGCCAAGCAGGAAAAATGCTGTCTGGTACTTTCCTTCTTTATAGGCGCGGAACGCTCTTGTAAAGAGCAGACTTCCTTTCAGGCAATGCCAGTGGATTCCTACCTGCAAAAGAAGGGAATCCTTCCACAATTCACCGCCATCGATCGCTGCACACTTGTGATACAGTTCATCAAATTTTTCGTATCCAAGTTTACATTTCTGTTCAAACCATTCTATCTGTTCCTGGAATGAAAATTTATCCGCACACCATAAAAGTTCTTCCAACGGCTCTATGGCTCCGTCCTGCATCCATCCATAGATGAAATCCCTGACCACATAATTATAGAACTGTTCCCCGGCATGTTCATCTTCTGATTTTCCAAACGGAACGGTCACTTCCGGATACCGCTCAAAACATTCCTGTATCCTTTTTAACTCCTGCTTTTCACATTCTTTTCCATAATACTGCTCAATATAACGCACTCTGTGTTCTTCTGCCGGCAATGCCTCTTTTTTCCAGAGATTTGCAATGAAATCCAGTGGATAAACATGCGGTTTTATATTGGAAGCGTTGATGATCCATAAATCCGTAATGCCGTGCTTCATCGCGTCCGTCAGTTCCTGCTCAACAAATTCCATGGAATTTGGCAGCATTGTAATATGGTTGGCAGCCTGAAGATCATAAAAAGAGACGTGGTAATACGTGCCGTGCCGTCCTTTATCGCCCTCCTGCGGCAATGCCGCAATACGCGGATTATGATTTCCCTGACGTCTGGAAACCATTTTTCCATAACCGTTATCCGCCCAGATCAGGATCACATCTTCCGGGATCTCCAGACAGCCTTCCCGGTATAACTCCAGAATCTCACCGTACAGATTGGTACAAAAAACTGCATCCGGCACTTTGGCACGCACCATGTCATACTGTTTTTTCATGATACTGCTGATCAGTTGTCCTCGTTTTTCTGAGGTGTTGTAAGCTGGATCGTTTTCCCAGAATGGCACATCACCCTGTCCGCGGAATCCAATATTCCAGATCACCTGCTCGTCTTTCTGTCTCTCGATCGCATCCTCCCAGAGCTGCTCAAATAAATTTGCATATTTCAGATACGACGGTTCCAGATTCGGGTAGGCACGCAAAAACATTTCTGCTCCCAACGGTTCCGCATGATGATGTGTGACCATCAGTCCCATATCCGAAGCGATTGGCGCATAGTATTTTGAATTTTTGTCTGTTCCAGGAATGACAAGATTTCCGCCACACCGCAATAAAGCCTCAAACACCATCTCCCACGGATAATCTTTCGAAACATCCGCATCCCAGTGGCTGATCAGCACTTCATCATTCACAAACCATCCTCTGTATTTAATGCGCATCTCCGGCGCACGGTAACTTCCACACGGTATTTCCACCTGACCGCACTTTACGATTTTCTGATCGTTCCAGAACCAGAACGGCAGGATTCCAAGATATTTTTCACTGATCTCATTCAGCGCATAGATAAAAGAGCGTGCATCATTTCCCCATATCTGAATCTGCGCTTCTGACACTTCTATTTCGTATTGTTCTTCCGGCATGCTTTTCTGATTTAAAACAATAACGCCTGCACTTTGCTCCGCTGCTTCCAGCGCCATATCCAGATCCCGCTTGAAACGTTCACACGCAAGTTCCACCGGTCTGCTGTCTTTCACATTATTTATTACTTTTGTAGTTTTTGTTAATATAAATTTTTCCATCTTAAGCCCTCCAATTTTACTCGATATTTCGAAATGTGACACTGCTGCATTTTTCCATATGCACATCCCCATGGATTTTTCCGCCACGGAAATGCACGTCATGAATCTCATGACCTTTTTCCTCGAATCCGATCAGCTCCACTGCCCTGCATTCATGCATTGTTCCATCTTTTTCCATACATTTTCCTGTAATTTCAAGATTCGAAAAAATGAAATCAGAGAATACCGGTGCATCCGGTGCGGCAGCTCCATCGTCATTATAGCCAACGGAATGTACCAGTATCCGTGGTACGATACAGTCTCTCACCCGGATATTTTTCACATAACCGCCGCGTTTCTTCGTTGCCTTGACTTCCACTCCATAAAGGGATTTCTCCATATCACAATCCCATATACTCACATCACGCACGCCGCCGGACATCTCACTTCCAATGGTGATTCCGTGACCGCCCATGCTTTGGCAGTCAAAAATACGGATATGTTTCGATGCGCGGTTAATGACATTTCCCTGTGGATTCTTTCCTGACTTTACGGAAACCGCATCATCCCCGGTATAAAAATCACAGGCAAAAATCGTGCAGTTGGAAGAGGAATCCGGATCCCATCCGTCCCCATTCCATACGCCCTCCGAGTAAAACGTGCAATGGTCTGTCACAATCTGATCTGAATAAATCATATGGACATTCCAGCTCGCCCCATTTTTCAAAGTCAGCCCTGAAATGCGGACATTCTTTGCATTGCAGATCTGAATCAGACGCGGTCTGGCTCTTCCGGGAATGGTATTTTCGTTTTCACATTCCAAAACCTTGTCTCCAAGACTCTCGATATATCCCTGTAAGCGCTTTCTCTCACTTGCGATCACTCGCTCTGCCAGTTTCTTTCCTCCGCTCTCAATCGTTCCCTCCCCGGAGAGAATGATATTTTTACAGCGGTATCCGGAAGAATGGTCTAACTCTCCAATGTTGATGAGGCTGCTGTAACATTCCATCTCAATTCCTTCAAACCGGCTGTTTCTCTTGGGCTCATAATCCTTCACTTCGTCCGTTCCCCTTAAGATGGCTCCCTTTTGCAAATGCAGTTCCATATCACTATGAAGGTTCAATGCCCCGGTCAGGTAGATTCCCTCCGGAAAAACAATTCTCTGATTTGGTTTACATAAATCTATCACTCTCTGAATCTGTTCCGTGTTCAGCGTCTTTCCATCCCCGACAATTCCAAACGCTTCTTCCGTGACAAAAATATCCTCTTTCTGATGTCTGGTTGCGATTGTTTTCGGTGTGAAGGAACCGATCAGCTTTTTTCCATCCCTGCCGATGCCATAGGCATGCACTTCAATCTGATAGGTATGCTCCGGTATCAGATTTTCAAGTTTCGCGTGTGTTTTTGTCACTTCCATTGCATGTCCGGCATCATCCTGCACAAGATAACTCAGTTCTTTATAGATGGAATACGGCTTGTTCCAATATATTGTAATCGCGTGTGCCTCCCTGTAAAAAGACAGTTTTCCAAGATTTTTCACGTTCGTATTTTCCTCCTCAAATCCTGAGTTTATTGTACGGGACAAGTTCTTTCTTTTCCACGCAAAAAAAGGAGGTCTTTCTTGAAAAAAACATACATTTTCAAAAGTCGGATTTTTTCAGATCAGCTTCCGTTTCTGTTCATTCTCTTTTTTGCTCAATTTCCTATAATTAAGGAAAAGAACTCTTATGACTGGAGGTTTGGAATGAAACAGATCAGATCAGAACTTCATAAAATCAGGCATCTGCCACCTGGAAAAAGGCTGTCTTATCTCTGGGATTATTACAAAATCCATTTCTTTTTCCTGCTGTTTTTCCTTGTATTTTTCTTTTACTTTCTTTTCCCGCTTTTCACAGCACCAAAGAAAAATACGATTCTGTCGCTTGCGATCATCGACAGCAGTGAACACGCCAAAACAGATACTTCTGCACTAGGTGAAATGACTCTGGAGGCACTCGGTGCAGATCAGGTAAAAGATCAGATACAGATCGACACTTCCGGCACCACTTATGACACTTCCTCTTCTTCCACGATCAAAGTTGCGATCCTGCTCTCTTCGGTCGGGGAAAATGACATTGTCATCTGCGGCAAAGATCTCTATGAACAATACAATGCACAGGGGGCTTTTCTGGATCCTGCTTCCTGCGGGGAAGCGCTTTCTTCTTCCGTAACGGATGCAGTCACTGGCAATGCACTTGATCTCAGCCAGTGTCAAAACTGGATCTCTCTCGGCTATACGGATTACACTCCG
>ERZ808240.2929-NODE-2929-length-17625-cov-4.832442_pt1 | contig 17625 bp, 15 predicted proteins | sample MGYA00521084_ERZ808240 | MGnify/ENA primary metagenome ERZ808240 (study PRJEB31516, sample SAMN03275571) | gut metagenome | biome: mammalia-associated habitat; material: feces | host: Papio cynocephalus | place: Kenya | collected 2012-08-06 ... | reverse complement strand
TGGTCGGGACGACAGGATTCGAACCTGCGACGTCCTGCTCCCAAAGCAGGCGCGCTACCAGACTGCGCCACGTCCCGACGTCCAAACAGTTTTGCCAGTATAGCAGAACTTCTACGAGTTTTCGGACAATTTCTTTCGAAGTTCACGAAGTGCGTTGCCGCGGTGAGACACGGCGTTTTTCTCTTCGGGCAGCGCTTCGCCAAGCGAGCGCTCAAAACCAAATACCTCCGGCAAGAACAGTGGGTCGTAGCCGAAACCATGCTGTCCGTGCGCTTCATGCGCGATGCGGCCCTCTACCGTGCCGCGCGCGTCGGTTTCCCTGCCTTGTTCGTCAAGGTACACCAGATGGCACACAAAACGTCCTGTGCGGCGCTCATCAGGCACGTTGGCAAGCGCGTCGAGCAGCTTGGCGTTGTTAGCGGCATCGTCGCACGGCTCACCCGCGTAGCGCGCCGAATGAACGCCGGGGGCGCCGTCAAGCGCATCCACCTCAAGCCCCGAATCATCCGCAAGCACGGCCTTGCCGCCGCTTGCTTGCTGCGCGGCGTGCGCCTTGATACGCGCGTTATCAAGAAACGTTTCGCCATCCTCAACAGGATCGGACTGCACGCCGGCCTGCTTGAGCGTTTTGAACTCCCAGCCGGGGAAATCGAGCGCCTCGGCTATTTCAAAAGCCTTGTGCGCATTGTTGCTGGCAATAAGAACGGTTTTCATGGGCATCCTTTCACGGGCGCGCAGCCGCAAAGCTACGCGCAACACCGCTTTTACGAGGGAAAGTCGATATGCGTAACGGTTTCGATAGGCTTGCAAAACGCGCGGCTACCGAAGCTTTGGAACTCGGCAACGTCGTTTCCCGTGGTGTAGAAATCGTACGTTGCATGATGACCAACCTGTGCACGTTGATGATGGCGGTCAAGGATTTCAGTAACGTCGCGTGCGGCCTCTTTTGCCGATGAGATAAGCGTGACGTCATGGCCGATAACCCCGCCGATAAGTGCCTTGAGCAGCGGAAAATGCGTACAACCAAGCACAAGCGTGTCGATTTCGCAGCGACGCAGCGGTTCAAGGTACTCCTTGGCAATTTCGGAAAACTCCGGACGAATGTACACTTTCGACGCAAGCGACGTATAGTTTTCAATGGGGCCTTCCGCCATGCGGATGCCCTGCTCGGCAATTTCCACGAAACGCGGCGTTGCCGTGGAAAACACAGTGATACCTGCGTCGATATGGCGAATAGCCTTGGTATAGGCGTCGGACTCAACCGTTGCTTTCGTAGCGATAACGCCAACGCGTTTGTTGCGCGTGGCATGCGCCGCTGCGCGCGCACCCGGCTCGACCACGCCGATGACGGGAATGGGGAACGTCTGCTGCGCATGGGCAAGACCAGCGGCCGTAGCCGTGTTGCAAGCGATGACGATAAGCTTCACGCCACGCTCAACCAACCAGGTGCCGATTTGCTGCACGAACCCGTCAACCTCTTCAAGGCTGCGCGGGCCATACGGGCAGCGGGCGGAATCGCCCACATACATGATGGACTCGTCGGGCAGCGCCTTAGCAATCTCGCGCGCAACGGTAAGGCCGCCAAAACCCGAATCAAACACGCCAATAGGCGCGTTATCGAATGTTTGCATGGTATTCATGCCTTTCAGTATAACGCAGCTTGCGTGAGCTTATTTCGATCGCACCCGCCCTGCCATAGTATCTGCTAACCTTGGCAGCAACAAACAGCCATCGACAAAGGAGCAAAACATGTCGAAGGAAAAAGACCACAAGACCAACGCCATACGCGAAATGGAGGCAGCTGGCGCGCACTTCGAGGCGCACTTTTTCGATTGCCCTGAAGCGCTTTCCGGCGTGGAGGTGGCAGCGCTGCTTAAGCAAGACCCCGATTGCGTGTTCAAAACGCTGGTAACGCAGGCAAAATCCGGGCAGCACTACGTGTTCATGGTACCGGTGGCCTGCGAACTTGATTTGAAGAAAGCGGCAAAAGCAGCGGGCGAGAAAGCCATTTCCATGATTAAATCGCGCGAACTGCTCCCGCTTACCGGCTACATCCACGGCGGATGCAGCCCCGTGGGCATGAAAAAGCTGTTCCCCACGTTCATTGACGAAACGGCCGAGCTGTACGACCGCATCATGTTCTCGGGCGGGCGCATTGGATGCCAGATAGAAACATCGCTTGCCGAACTGCAGCGCGTAGTGCCGGTGACCTGCGCAGATATCACCGTGATATAGGAAACGCCCCCGCACGCTTTGTTGCAACGTACGGGGGCGTTTTGCGTTTTGGGGCCAGGTGGCCTACCAGTGGCTGACCACGCAATCGCCGGAATGCACAAGCGCGTACAGCTCTTTAGCCTTTTCGGGCGGCAGGTTCACGCAGCCGTGGCTGCCATAGCCGTCTTTGTACATGGTGCCGCCGAAATCAGGCTGCCAATCGGCATCGTGCAAGCCGATGGCATTGCCATCAAACGGCATCCAGTATTGCACGGTAGACTCGTAAATCTTCTCGCCGTTCTCGTAACCGGTAAGCTTGCCGGGGCTTTGCATGGCGTTCATCCAGTACACGCCCACCGAAGTGTCATGCGTGCCATCGGGAATGCCGGAAATGCAATCGGACTCCCACACCAGTGAGCCGGAATCATCATAGAAGCGCACATGCTGCTCTGCAAGGTCGATATCGATGTAGCGGTTGCCCCAATCGCGACCGCCCACACCGTTGTAGGCATCGCCGTGGCTAGCGTACGGGATGGCAACCGTTTCCACCAAGCCATCCTTTACGCCGCTGGAAACCAGGTCAAGCAAGGCATCGTGATCGATAGACCAACCGTACACGCCGCCCGAGACCGTGATCACCTTGCCATCTGCACGCGTATAGGTGCGCGTAGAACCAACGGTGTTGCAATCGGAAGCAAGCTTGTCAACCCATGCGCCCATGGCGTCGTTGTCAAGTTCAACTTCCACATCGTCGCCAAGCGTGATCCATTCGGAAATAAGGTCGGCGTTTACCTCGGCAGCTTTTGCATCGCCTAAGGTGAGCACGATGTCGGCCGTAATCATGGTGTTGGCCTTATCGGCCGCAGTTTGCAGGCGATCGTCGGTTGATAGCACGGTAGGTTGCAGCAAATCGCTAGAGGTGAGCGTGACCGTGGGGTTCAAATCTGCCAGCGCCTTGTCGGCTGCAGCGATGACCTTAGCGGGGTCGATAGCGGTGCCCACCGATTCTTTCGATACGGCGAACTTGCCCGTTTTGGCGTCATAGGCCACGTTAGCGTTTACCGGTTGCGTAGCCGTTGCGTTGAACGCCGAAACCGCCTGCGTTATCACTTGCTCCAAGCCCGAGTTGCTATAACTGCTGACCATAGCGTCGGTTGCATCATGGGTACGCGTGAGCTCAAGCGGCCATGCCCAGTGATTCGTTTGCGAAAGGGCGCTTGCCACCACGTCTTCCGCATCAAAGGCAATACCTGCGTCCTTTGCCGAAACGGTGAGGTTGAATCCATCGCCCGTTACTGTGAGCTTGTAAGCGTTCACTTCCTGCGTAAGCGCATGCTGCGCGTCAGCCGATGACATCATCGATGCATCAAGGTTGCCGATGGTGGAGTTCGGCATGAAATGATTGCTGAAATACAGCGCCACGCCGCAATACGCAACGGCAAGCACCGCCACCACGCACCCAAGCGTGATGCCGAGCACCTTGCCAACCTTCCTTTTCGGTTTTCCCATGTTCGACATGCCCGGGTTGGGGAACTGCCGCCCTGCGCCATATGCGTACGGCTGCTCGGGAACGAAACCGCCTGAAGGCGTTGCGCTTGCATCAATTGAGGGAAGGTCGGTAAGCGCCGCATGGCGGCCACGGGAGCCCTTGTTGCTTTGATTCGTGTTCATATCAAGTCCCACTTAGTTGGTTGTACTGCGTTACATTGTAACAATCCTGCGCAGAAACAATCAGTCTTGACAGCAGTTCGCAAACAGAAACGCCAAGCCCGGCACAAAATCGCCACGCAATGTGAGCGCATGTATAGTAAAAAAGAACACCTGAACTGGAAAATCAGCTCAGGTGTTCGTCTCATGAACAGATGGTGGAGGCGCGGAGAATCGAACTCCGGTCCATACTACATAATCCCTCAGGCTCTACAAGCTTATTCCGTTGTCAGGTTTTGGAACCCTGCGGTCAACGGACAAACGTTGAGGTTCCTAGCCGGTTCAATCTTTATCGAAGCCATACCGGCCACGTGCTTCGATGCAGTCCCCTGAAATGACGTCGCGCCCGAGCCGGGGACAACCCGGGGTTGACGTGCCAGGCGCTATTAAGCAGCCATGGCGAGCGCCGGAGCGCTCTGAGAGTTGTTCTTGCCAATTAACTTGACGGTACCCCTGTTTAACGTGGCGAGGAGACCACGACCTGCTCCTCAGTTCAAACGTACCATGTCGAAACCAGTCGCCCCCGTTATTCGGCTTTGCAGCCGAGGCGGGACGCTGCGGTCCACCTTTTCAAAGTGCGCGGCGGTCTACGCCGCCGAGTGCTATAGCATGTTACTTCAAGATGGAGCTGAAGTCCAATGCGCTTTTGATGTCGTCGAACGCGCCTTTAAACTCCGCCGCCATTTTCACACCGTCTTTGAAGATGGCATTCATGTCGTCGGTTGCCTGCTGCATGCCCTCGCGCGTGATGCCTAAGCTGCCGTCGTTTTTCACCTCGTACGGGTCGTGCTCGGGCTCTTCGTCCTCGTCATCTTCCACGTACAGGTATTCTGCCTCTTCGCCGTCTTCCATGATGACGAAACCGATGCGGTTACCCTCGTCGTCTTCCAGGTAGCGCACGATGTCGTCTTCATCGATTTCCAGCTCAACCACTTCAAGGTCTTCGTCGGCGGCCTCGTCAGCTTCGTCTTCTTCAGCTGCTTGCGACTCGGCAACGTCAGCGTTTTCGGAGGCTTGCTCCAGTTCGTCTTGCGCTGCCTCGTTGTTTGCACACTGCTCTTCAGAAGCGTCCTGAAGCGCCTCGTCGCGTTGCTCTTGCTCGGTCATCGACGGCTCCTTTCCTTCAGCGCGCGTTCGATTTCGCGCTTCGAATCGCGCTCGGCCATAGCGGCGCGCTTGTCGTAGTTTTTCTTGCCGCGGCATACCGCAAGCTCCACCTTCACCAGCGAGCTTTTGTTGAAGTACATCTTCAACGGCACAAGCGCCATGCCCTTCTCCTTCGTTTGCTGCTCGAGCTTGCGAATCTCGTTTTTATGCAGCAGCAGCTTGCGCTTGCGGTCGGGGTCGGGGTTTGCGATATTGCCGAACGCATAGGGCGGAATGTGCACACCGTGCAACCACACTTCCCCATGGCGAATAAGCGCGAAGCAGTCGGTAAGCTGGCAATGGTTGTCGCGCAGCGAGCGCACTTCAGTACCCGTAAGCGCGATGCCCGCCTCGTAGGTTTCCAGCACCTCGTAATCGTGCAGCGCCTTTCGGTTGCGGGCTATGTCTTGAGCTTGTTTTTTCACGCAACCTCCTACTGCTGCTGCGCCTGCGGTGCGTGCACAATCGTTGGGATAAACGAAGCATCGGCGCTAAGGTCTTTAGCGAACTGCACGAACAAATCCACCGTTGCGTCTAAGTCATCAAGGCAGATGACCTCGGTGGGCGTGTGCATGTAACGCAGCGGCACGGACACCAAGCCCGTAGGGATGCCGGCGCGGCTTACCTGAATGGGCCATGCATCGGTGCCGGAATGGCCGGGAAGCGCCTCTACCTGATACGGCACGCCTGCCTTTTCGGCAGCTGCCACCAAGCGCTCGAACACCAGCGGGTTGACGTTCGGGCCGCGGCCGATAACCGGGCCGCCGCCGCATGTGATATCGCCGAACTTCTCATGGCTGATGCCAGGGTAATCGGTGGCATGCGTGACGTCGAGGGCAACGGCAACATCGGGGTTCACGCCAAACGCCGAGGTAGTAGCCCCGCGCGTGCCGATTTCCTCCTGCACCGTGCACGCAGCCGTGAACGTGCCGGCCATGCCGCCTGCAGCCGCCAGCTCCTCAAGCACGCGCGTGATAACCCACACGCCGCATTTATCGTCGAACGCACGGGAGATGCCCATGTGCTTGCCGAAGCGCTCGAAGCCCACGCCGAACGTGATGACGTCGCCTACCTTGACAAGCCGCTTGACCTTTTTAGCTGGAAGGCCCAAATCGATGACAAGGTCGGAGATAGGCGTAACCTTATCGCGTTCGCCAGCGGAAATAAGGTGAATGGGCTTTCGTCCCACCACGCCGCGCAGAGGTGCCTGCGCGCCTGATGCGTGCACGTCAACGCGCAAGCCCGGCAAAATGGCCGCATCAACGCCGCCGACGGCAGCCACGGATAAAAAGCCATCGTCGGAGATGTGCACCACCATCAGGCCTATCTCATCCATATGAGCGGCAAGCATAAGCGAAGGGCCTGAGCCCGTGCCGTCAAGCTGCGCATGCACCGAGCCCATCACGTCGGTTTCCACGCGACTTGCCACCGGCTCCATACGCTGGCGCACCACGTCCGCGATGCGCTGCTCGGTGCCGGTTGCCGAAGGCGTTTCAAGCAGGCGCTTGAGATATTTACGGTCTTGCTTGTTCATAGTGTTCCCACCTTACCAAAAACAGCGGTTGCGCCGTGCACCTACCACTATTTCTTGTGTTTGAAAAAGCGTTTGCCCGCATATGCTCGTGCAAGCAAAGCGCGGCAACGCCAATGCGCGCGTGAAATTACGCGCGCACCTTCACGACGATCTTGCGAACATGGCACGCGGCCGCGCCCAACGTGCAGCCAGGTTTGTGCGCATCTTCGGGAGCAAGCACGGCCATATCGCCGGCGCGCAGCACAACATCAGTTACCTGCTTGGGCGTTTCATACAAACCGAAATCGTTTTCAACATCGAAAGGCTGGCACTCGGGCAAACCGGCCAGCTGCGTGTATTGCAAAAGCTCCTCGCCCGTTACCACAAACTGCACATCGTAGTAGTTGCGATGCGCCTCAAGCTGCTTTTCCGATGCCGGCACGGTGTCGTATTCCTGCACGTTAGCGAACACGTCGTCACCGTCAATCTCGTTGCGGCCAAGCGGCAAATCCGCCAAGTTGTTTTGCGCCAAGAAGGCATATGCCTTCGCAAAACGCTCGTTCAGATAGTCGTTTGCGTTCGCATGCTCAAGGTTGGTTACCAGCATGATGATCCTTTCATATATACGCGGCTTTCGCAAAGCCGCTCGTTTGCACGACGAGAGTATACACCCCGCCTGCAGCCGAAACGCCGCGACACGCGCCCGCCCACGGCATGAACAAGGGATGTTCGAGAGCGGCGGCTAGCATGCCAACGCCGCACTACGTACGAGTGCGCTCAATTCGCCCTGCGTTGCCCGCGCAGCAGGCATTCGCGTCTAGCAAGGTTCCTCGGAAGAGTCGCTCTCGCACCTCGACGCAGAATGTCTCAGAAGCCGGCCTGTTTGCGTTTCGTCAAACACAAGAATGCCCGCGTCGCGAAACAGTTCGGCGGTAACGCCCCACCCCGGCACCAACGTGCCTGAAAACGTGCCGTCATACACCACGCCCGACCCGCATGACGGGCTTTTCGTCTTCAGCACCGCGGCACGGCAATCGGCGTCGCGCAGCTGCTCCAGGCAGCGGCTTGCGCCTTGGTGAAACCGCTGCGTCACGTCTTGCCCGTTTGCGTCTACCACACGCACCGGACGCGAGCCGGCAACAATCTCGCACGGCGGATGCGGTACGGAAAATCCGCCCTCTACCTCGGGACATATGGGTAACAACTTGTACTGCTTAGCAAGCGCCTGCACAGCGGCGCATGGTTTAGAGGCGCCATCAAAGCGACAGGACCGCCCAAGCAAGCATGCGCTTACCGCGACGACCGGCGATGTGTTCAACGTTGCATCCATAGCTGTATTGTAGCGCGCACCTGACGGAGCGAACGTGTTAATCCTAGCAAAATGCTACCTGTAAACTATCAAAATTCTTGCATCAAGTTGGCCACGTTGTGCTAGAGTTTGCCGCGAAACAGTGCGACGGAAGGGAGGCCGCCGCAGGTCACCAGTGAAAGGGTTTCTTATGAAAGTTGCAATTCCCAGCGAAACCGGCGACGGCCTGACCAGCGTACGCAGCGGGCACTTCGGCCACACACCATGGTTCACCGTCGTTACCATTGAAGACGGCAAGGTAACTAACGTTGAAGCGGTGAAAAACGTCGACCACGACCAGGTAGGCTGCGGCGGGGTTATCGAATTTGCCCACAGCCTAGGTATCGATGCCATGATTACCGCCGGCATGGGCCAACCCCCGTTCATGCGTTTTACGCAATACGGCGTAGCGGTGTACCTTGAACAGCAAACCCCCGTTGTGGGCGATGTGGTGAAGAAGTTTTTGGCCGGCGAGTGTGCACGCATGGTGCTTGACGACGCCTGCAACCACCATCACTAGGATGCACCAGGCAAACTCACAGTATATCAGCGCCGACAGCGCGTCGCACTGATATCCTATATTGCAATCCCATACGGCCCGCCGGCACCAAGCCGCGGGCCGCGTTGCTAGCAAGGAGCATCTATGGACATCGTTGAAGCCATGCAACAGTACCGGCCCGCAAACGAGCAAGAAGCAGCTGACCGCGCGTTTATCCTGCAACGGCTTGAAAGTGACCCGGACGTGTTTGACCGCACGTCCGAGGCGCATATGGCATGCTCCATTTGGACCGTGGACCCAACGTTTACGCAAACGCTTTTGGTGTACCACAACATATATAACTCGTGGAGCTGGATTGGCGGGCACGCCGACGGGCAACGCGACCTTGCCGCCGTAGCGTTGCGCGAACTTGCCGAGGAAACCGGCGTAACCGATGCGCACCTGGTGCCCTGCTGCCCAGGCAACATAATGTCATGCGAAGTGCTTACCGTTGACGGGCACGAAAAGCGCGGCGCCTACGTAAGCTCGCACCTTCACCTGAACGTAACGTACCTTGCCGTTGCCAACCCCGCACAGCTCCTACGCATAAAGCCCGATGAGAACAGCGGCGTGAGATGGGTACCGCTTGATGACGCGGTTACCCTCTCAAGCGAGCCGTGGATTCGCGACCGCATATACCGCAAGCTCATCGCAAAAACGCGCGATTTGGCAACGCAGTTCGCCGCACCGTCGTAACAAGCCTGCAAAGCGCCTGCGTGAACGCGGGGGCAAAGCGCCTGTTCACGCAGGCGCTTCGGGAAACAAAAGGTTTATCGTGAACACGCCCGCTCCGTCCCCGTGTTCACGGTTGCCCGTAGGCCGACCAATAAACGCGCAGGGCATTAGGGAACCGCACCGGTGACGGTGGCGTGGTGGACGTCGTCCCAGCGGCGGCGAAGGGCCACGTCAGCCGTAAGATTTTTAGTGTCGAACACCACAGACCACTGCGTGTTGCTGGTGACGTCTTCGGGGTTGGGCTCTTGCGACGCGACGCGCAAAGCGCGCCAGGCCGTTACCTGCGCGTCTTCGTTTGCCGGGGCGCCGTCAAGCACGCGTTCGATGGCATCGTAGCGTTCGCGCCCATGCCCGTACTGGCCGTTTTTCTGGTTGGGCAGCACGCGTTGCTTGTGCATGACGAAGAAATTGGTAACCTGACGCGCGGTTGTAACCTGAGGCAGGCGCTCGGGGCTGTCGCAGTCGTATTCCACCACACGGCCATCGCCTGACGCATCGGTGATGTAGAAGTGGTAATCACGCCCGCTGGTTGCGAACATGTCGTATCCAAGCAGCAGGTCAACCGCCTCTTGCGTGGTGGCAGCGCGGTCGAGCACCAAGCGGATGGCAAGCGGCGTGGACAGCACGGGTTTGCCCGTAACGCGGTGCGTGGGACGGCTGTCAAGCGTGAGCACCGCGATGGAAACCCCTTTTTCGTTCACGCCGTCCAAACACGCAAACGGAGCCGCAAGGCACGCCATGCGCGCCGAAACGCTGGAAAGCGGTACGTTTGCGCCAAGGTTGTCAAGCGCGCAAAAGCCGATGGATTCGTAACCGTCCGCGGGCTTTGCGTGCACGAGCATGGCTGAAGTGTCCAGTTTGAAATCGTAATTGCGGCCCATCAGCACGCTTTCGCCATCGTTTAGGGTAAACGCGCTGCAGCCAAACTGCGGTGCTTGCATGTGCACGGGCACCAGCGGCAGCGCCTCGCGCAAAATAGCATCGATGTTGTCTTGGTCGCCAGCCAAACCACGTCCGATCAGGCGATCAAGGTTGTACGGGTAGCTCACGTCCATGGCATACAGGTCATATGGCGTTTCCGAATGCGTGATCTGGCGGACAGAGGACAGCGTTTTGACGCGCGAAGCGTACAGGCCTACTCCTGCACCAACCGTCGCACCGGCCGCAAGCGCCGCAAACGTAGCCGCCACATTCCTGAGTTTCATGCCGTCCCCTTCCATCGAAGGTACATCCGCCGCCGTTGTGCACAATTATCCCACACCTTATCGCTGCATGCGTTACAAGGCCGCAAAACGGCGGCAATAGGCGCATGTCCGTGCACAGCGTGCAACGCGCCGCGGCGCACGTTGCCCGGTTTATGGAAGCAATGCCGCAATCGTCGGCAGAGCGAGCGCGCCAGGCAGGCATGCGGTAAAATAGACGTTTGCACAACAGTGGGTTGTCAAGGAAGGAAGCCGGCTGGCATGATACCGGAAAAAGCCATCGCCAAGCAATGCAATCCGCGCGCGCTTTCGCGCGGGCGCGCCATTGCCGCATCGGAGCGCAACATTCTTACCAAACAGGTGCGCTACGACGCAGACGAGTCTATCATCAGCGCTTTTGTCGCATCTAGCAGCGGTTGGGATGACCGTTACCGCACGTCGGTCACCTTAAACGAAGACACGGGCGAAGTGCTTGACTACGCGTGCACCTGCCCAGCATTTCGCGAATACAACGGCATGTGCAAACACTGCGTGGCCCTGGCGCTTTCTTTCAACGAACGCCCCCAGCAATTCATGGGCTACCAAGCGCACCGCACGGCGCAATCGTCGGCATGCATCGCAGAGTTCATGAAGCGCACCGAGGCGCTTGAGGCCGAAGACACGCCGGCAGGATCGGTGCACTTGCACGCCGAGCTTACCTACGGATACGGGTTGTGGTCGGTATCGTTTCGCGTATCGGGCGCGGCCGGCACACCCTACGTGGTGAAGTCGCTCAGCGAATTTACCGACCGCATGCGCCGCGGAGAGCGCTTCGCCTACGGCAAAAAGCTTAGCTTCACCCATGCCCCCGCCCTGTTCGACGAACGCTCGCGCGCCTTGGCGCAGTTTATCGAACGCGCCTGCTCCATGCGCGAAGCCGCCGATGAAGGCCCGGCGTGGCTGCGTCGGCAAATCGCCCAGGTTGGCCGCGCGTTGCAGCTTTCCGAAGCCGAAGCCGTGGAGCTGTTCGACCTGCTTGAGGGCGAGGTGTTCGCCATCCACAGCGGCGACTACGCCACGCCCACCGTCGAACGCGTTCACATTGCGCGCGAAGATCCGGGCATTTCCCTAGCGCTGGCCCCCGCCGAACGCGGCGGCTGGACCATTGAGCGCACAGAGCGCATCCGCATGGCCGAGCAAGCCGGACGCATGTACCTGTGGCTTGGCGCCGATGTGGTGTACCGCTGTTCGCCGGAGTTTTCGCGTTGCGCTGACTTTTTGCGCACGGTGTACGACAGCGACGAGAATACCTTGTTCGTGTCGAACGCCGACATGCCGCTGTTCTGTGCGGCGGCACTACCCGTTATCGAGCAGAACCTGCACGTGGAAGCGCCCGAAGCCATAAACGCCTACCGCCCTGTGCCGTGCAAGCTGGAGTTTTACTTCGACAAGAACACCAAGCACGTGTTCGCAGGTGCGCAGGCCGTGTACGGCAACCGCCGCTTCACGCTGCGCGGCCAGGTTCCAAAAGACATTGCAGACGAAAAAGCTGCGAAGGGCCCAGCCCCTTTGCGCAACCAGCGGCTTGAGGGTAAAGCCCGCTCGCTGCTAGACCGCTATTTCGGGCCCGAAAACGCGCGTTTAGCCATGTCGGAAGAAGACGCGGTGGCACAGCTGGTGTTCACAGGGCTTTCCGAGTTCCGCACGCTAGGCGATGTGTTCACCACGCCCGCCTTCGACCGTCTTATCAAAGACGAAAAGCCGCGTTTGACCATGGGCGTGTCGCTGTCGGGCAACCTTATCAATTTGACGGTGAGCGCATCCGATCTTGCGCCCGACGAGTTGGCAGCCATGCTGGCAAGCTACCGCAAAAAGAAGCGCTATCACCGTCTGCGCGGCGGCGCGTTTGTAGACCTGGAAGATTTCGATCTGTCGCAACTTGACCGCCTGGCGTCCGATTTGGGCATTTCCCAAAAGGAGCTGGCAACGGGCGTAGTGCAGCTTCCGTCGTTTCGCGCGTTTTACCTGGACGAAGAGAAAAACCTCAACCGGGACCGCAGCTTCACGCAGTACCTGGAGAACTTCCATCGTGTGAACGAAACAAACTACGAAGTGCCCGCAGCGCTGCATGCAACGCTGCGACCGTACCAGGTTGAGGGCTTCCGGTGGCTTTCGGCGCGCCTTGATGCCGGTTTTGGCGGCATACTGGCCGATGAGATGGGCCTGGGAAAGTCGGTGCAGCTTATCAGCCTTATCGTGGCGCGCACTGCCGAGGCGCAGCAGGTGGGGCCAAGCCTTATCGTGTGCCCCTCGTCGCTTGTGTACAACTGGCTAGCCGAGTTCGAGCGGTTTGCGCCAAGCTTGAACGTGACCGCCGTCGTGGGCAGCGCGGCAGAGCGCAAGCTAATCCGCGGGAAGGCGTTCGCGTCTTACGATGCGCAGCTTGCAAACGCACACAACCACAAGGTTGCGCAAACCGGTGAAACCGGAGCGTCTACGACGTCGGCTACAGCAACCGTTTCCCCTGATGGCTCGCCTGCCGTACAACCCGGTGACCACTTTGCACCGGTTGACGTGCTAGTAACGTCCTACGATTTGGCGCGTATCGATGCAGCCGATTACGCAGGCCGCGAGTTTTTCCTGTGCGCACTTGACGAGGCGCAGTACATCAAAAACCCCGCCACGCTTACCACCCGCGCCATCAAACGCCTGCACGCGCAGCACCGTTTCGCACTGACCGGCACACCCATGGAAAACCGCTTGTCGGAGCTGTGGAGCATATTCGACTTTCTGATGCCGGGGCTGCTTGGCCCATATGCGCGCTTCCGCGAACGCTTCGAGCTTCCTATCGTGGGCGGCGAAGAGGACGTAGCCGCACGTTTGCAAGCTGCCGTGGGACCGTTCATGCTGCGCCGCCGCAAGTCCGAAGTGCTCACCGACCTGCCCGACAAGCTGGAAAGCGTAGTGTACGCACCCATGTCGGGCCAGCAGTTAAAGCTCTACCGCGCGCATGAACAGCATTTACGCGAAGAGCTGACGCGACAGCGCCGCGAGCGCAAGCAGCGTCAAGCGAAACGCGCTGCAGGCGAGCAGGTTTCAAACGTAGAGGTGCTCGCCGAGCTGATGCGCCTGCGTCAGCTATGCTGCGACCCACGCTTGGTGTTCGAAAACTACCGTGGGCATGGCACGAAAATCGACGCCATCATGGAGCTGGTAGCCTCGGCCATGGACGCCGGCGAGAAAACGCTTATCTTCTCGCAGTTCACCAGCTTTTTGGACCTGATTGCCCAAGGGCTCGACGAGTCAGGGGTGGCTTATTACACCATCACGGGCTCCACGCCGAAAAAGGAACGCGTTGATTTGGTAAACGAGTTCAACGCCAACGACGTACCCGTGTTTTTGGTGTCGCTGAAGGCCGGCGGCACGGGCCTGAACCTCACGGGCGCAAGCGTGGTCATTCACGCCGACCCATGGTGGAACGCCGCCGCACAGCAGCAAGCAACCGACCGCGCGCACCGCATCGGTCAAACGCGCGTGGTAAGCGTTCAGAAAGTAATCGCGAAAGGCACCATCGAAGAGCGCATCTTGCATCTGCAAGAAGAGAAAAGCAAGCTTGCCGACCAGGTGATCGGCGCGAGCGGCATGTCGCTTGCAAACTTGAGCACCGAAGAGCTGCTTGACTTGCTAGGAGAATAAAAGAGCGGCCTTAAACGGCCGCTCTTTTCGCATTTGCAGCACCTTAGAACTTTCTGAAGCGCTGATAACGCTGGTCAAGCAGCTCTTGTTCGCTTAAGCTGCACAGTTCGGCAAGCGTATCTTGCACGTATGCAGCCACGTTGCGCTCGGCAACGTCGGGGTTTTCGTGCGCGGGCTTGGGGCCTTCCGAAACAACATCGTCGACGATGCCCAGCTCGTGCGATTCCTGCGCACTCATTTTCATAACTGCAGCTGCCTCAGGCGCGCGCGTGCGGTCCTTCCACAGAATGGAAGCGAACCCTTCAGGCGACAGCACTGAATATACCGCATGTTCCTGCATTGCCACGCGGTTGGCCACCGCCAACGCCAGCGCGCCGCCCGAGCCGCCTTCGCCAAGCAGCACCGTGACAACCGGCACCTTCAACCCCGCCATGGCAACCAGGTTGTCGGCGATGGCGTTGCCTTGCCCGCGCTCCTCAGCCTCGGTACCGCAATAGGCACCCTGCGTGTCAACCAGGCACACCACCGGCCGCTTGAACTTTTCGGCCTGGCGCATCAACCGCAGCGCCTTGCGATAGCCCTCAGGCTGCGGGCACCCGAAATTGCGATGAATGCGCTCTTGCAGGTTTTCGCCCTTTTCCTGGCCTATTATCGTAACAGCGCGGCCGTCGATCCAGCCGATGCCACCCACAATTGCGCCATCGTCGCCAAAGGAGCGATCGCCGTGCAGCTCCACGAACCCTTCTACCATGGTGCGAATATAGGCAACCGCCGTGGGACGATGCACGTTGCGCGCCAGCTGCACGCTTTGCCATGCGCGGTTCTCATCCCCCTGGCTTACCACATCGGCCGCATCCGGAGCAGGCGTGCCGTTCACCTCAAGCGACGAACCGCCTTCCGCGTCAAAGCCGCCTTGCTCGATGGCACGCTTGATGCGCTTGCTGGCGCTTGTTTGCCTGCTGCCCGGGCACAGCGCCTGCGGCAGCGCTCCGCGCAGTTTTCCCCATACGCGCATCTCATCGGCAGAAAGCGGCTCGGGCTTCAAATTTGCGTACGTCACCGTATTGTACGTTGCGGTGCCGTTGTTCAAGTTATCGCAAACCGCCTGATAGGAAATGAGGATGTCGCGGTCGCCCGCGTTGTGCTCAACGCCTGCGGCCTCGCGCGAGGTTGCCAAATGCAGCGCCAAAATGTTCGCAAGCGTGCGACGCAGCTGCGAGCGCTCAACGATGGCATCGATAAGGCCGTGCTCAAGCGCAAACTCAGCCGTCTGAAAACCTTCGGGCAGCTCTTGGCGAATGGTGTCGCGGATGACGCGCTGACCAGCAAAGCCGATAAGCGCATGCGGCTCAGCAAGGATGATGTCACCGTCCATGGCAAACGACGCCGTCACGCCACCGGTGGTTGGGTCGGTAAGCACGGAGATGTACGGCAGATGGGCCTGCCCGTGACGCTGAATCGCGCACGAGGTTTTCGCCATTTGCATAAGCGACACCAAACCCTCTTGCATGCGCGCACCGCCCGAAGCAGTGAACACGATTACGGGCAAGTGCAGCTTCGTTGCGCGTTCGAACAGGCGCGTGACCTTCTCGCCCACCACGTTGCCCATCGACCCCATGAAAAACGTTGACTCCATGATGCCGATAGCGCAACGCAGGCCGGCGATGCAGCCTTCGCCCGTGCGCACGCCCTCTTCAAGCCCCGATTTTTCGCGCTGCGCGGCAAGCTTGTCCAGGTAACCGGGAAATTGCAGCGGGTCGGTTTCCTCAAGCGCCGCATCCCATTCGATGAACGAGCCCGCATCCAGCAAATCGTCGATGCGCTCAAAAGACGTCATGCGCAAATACTCGCCGCACGAAGGACACACGAAATGTCCCGCCGCCAAGCTTACGCTGTCGAACTTCAACCCGCAGTGCTTGCAGGTACGCCACACACCATGCGTGCAATCTGCCTGATCGGGGGTGCACAGCACCCAACCCAGTTCAACGGAGTTCCCCAACGGCCGAAACACGCGCAGGCCCGCTTCGGCAGCTCGGGCCAAAAACGTGTCGACATGAGCAAGCGCGCACGCTTCTTCACCCAACAGCACCACCGAAGCCTTGCTTGCGCGAGCTGCTTCAAGCACCGCATAGCTGTTCGCGAACAGCGCATCTGCCGCTTTCTCCCCCAAGTTTACACGGCAATCCGCCATGCGCAGATACGCCTCGTTGCGCTTGTCGTCGGTGCATACAATGGCAGCCGCCATGCCCGCATCCTGTACGGCCAAAATGGTCTTTTTCGCCACACGCCCGCGCATCACGATAAGTGCAACGGGCGCGGTTTCATCCTCAACGCGCTCCGCGGGAAGCGATGGGGCAATATCCGCCGTGGTCCCGATGTACGTGGACATATCGGCCACATCCACAGCATTCGGCGCAACAACCGAGTGCGTGCGTGCCTCTTCGGCAATGCGCGTGAGACGGTACGCCACATCGGTATCGGGCTTTGCAGGTGTCGAAGATGCCTGCGGCGTCTGCACAAGCGCCCCCTTGTTGTCGAACACAAGATACCCAGCATCCGTACGCTTCATCGCGCTGCCTTTTCCGCTTTTGCCATCACGTACTTTTGCGTTGCCGTTGCGGCAACCTTGTCCCCCACCATGGCCTGCACCTCGGCAACTACCATGCGCGAGGAATTCTTCGTGATGGTGGCCTCAAGCACCAGCGTGTCGCCCGGGCACACCTGGTTGCGGAACTTCGCCTTATCGATGCCGGCAAAAAAGCCCAGCGCGCCTTCGTCGCCGCGGCCCACCAGCGCGCAGAACGACGCAGCCTGCGCCAGCGCCTCCATGATGATGACGCCCGGCAGCACCGGATGTTCCGGGAAATGACCGGCGAACAGCGGCAGATTCGGGTCTACATCAAGCTCAGCCACAATGTGCTGACCCGGCTCGCACGAAATCACGCGGCTTACCCACACAAAGGGATCCCGGTGCGGCAGCACCTGTTCAATAACCTCACGCCCGCAAGGATAATGAATGTCTTCCATAGTTGTTCCTTTTACTTTCAATACATCGCAAGATTGCGCAGCGTTGAGTGGTCCGGCTGCCGTTAGACAGACGGAGCTTCGTACGGCGAAATCGCCAGAACTGCGTTATGGCCGCCAAAGCCCAGCGAGTTTGACAGCGCAACCTTTTGCGGGTAGTTCGTTTTCGCTTCCGTAAGCACGTTCACAGGGCAATCGGGGTCGGCCTGAGCGAAACCTGCGGTAGGCGGCACGCAGCTGTTGGCCACGGAAAGCGCCGTAACTACGGCTTCAACAGCGCCCGCCGCGCCAAGTGTGTGGCCCGTGCAGCCCTTCACGGACGTAACGGGAATCTCATGCCCGGCTTCTTCGCCCGCCAGCGCCACTAACGCATGAGCCTCAGTGGAATCATTCGCCGGCGTAGAGGTACCGTGAGCGTTCAAATGACCCAAATCAGCAACAGTGAAACCACCTTCGGCAAGGGCCTGCTCCATGGCGCGCTTGATGCCCGCGCCCGTGGGATCCGGAGCCGTCATGTGATACG
>ERZ808240.2928-NODE-2928-length-17626-cov-3.648853_pt1 | contig 17626 bp, 13 predicted proteins | sample MGYA00521084_ERZ808240 | MGnify/ENA primary metagenome ERZ808240 (study PRJEB31516, sample SAMN03275571) | gut metagenome | biome: mammalia-associated habitat; material: feces | host: Papio cynocephalus | place: Kenya | collected 2012-08-06 ... | reverse complement strand
TAACCACTCGAAACGCGGTACCTACGAAACCGACCGTCGCAATGACCGGGCGATGGGGCTGTTGAGTAACCACTCGAAACGCGGTACCTACGAAACCGCTGAGGCCAGCGAGATTATGAATGTGAGGTTGAGTAACCACTCGAAACGCGGTACCTACGAAACGGACGACTACGACACGCCCGACATCCAGACGTTGAGTAACCACTCGAAACGCGGTACCTACGAAACCCCAAGGAGCATCAATGGACTACTCTACCTGTTGAGTAACCACTCGAAACGCGGTACCTACGAAACAAGTTCGTCGTGTGAAACGCCGCACTTGTTGTTGAGTAACCACTCGAAACGCGGTACCTACGAAACGGAGGTGCCCTTTCATTTTCGGGCAGCGTGAGTTGAGTAACCACTCGAAACGCGGTACCTACGAAACGCGCGACTTGGTTGCGTCGTCGATTGGGTTGTTGAGTAACCACTCGAAACGCGGTACCTACGAAACAAGACAGACGGCGGAGTGACCGTTCACGAGGTTGAGTAACCACTCGAAACGCGGTACCTACGAAACAGAGGGCGGAGCTCATGCGCATCAGGGCCGGTTGAGTAACCACTCGAAACGCGGTACCTACGAAACCGATACGTCGCGTTAAATCGGTCCAAGCACCGGGAAAGAGCAGTTAAAACCTACAAAGTAAAGGGTGAATAAAGGAACAGAATACGATTTGATTCTTAAAATTCGCCATGATTCCAACCGAAACCAAGGGCGAAATGTGAGTTGTTGAGAAAACCTTGGCGTGCCGACTCGCATCGCTGTCGCCACGTCAAGCAATTCCTATCAATCTATCAAGGTGCTTTTGTATTATCTCGTATTTTACAAGGTTCGGTCGTAAACGATCCAATCCTCATCGATATGGATTTGCGGGATACAGATATCGCTCACCGTTTCAAGGGTTTCCAGAAACAGGATGTCAATCTTCTCAAACCGGCCCTTCGAAACGATTTCAGGGATATCGTCTTGAGCCAAATTGGCGAACAGACCTACGACAACTATCAGAGGAAATAGCCCGGAATCGCAAACATAGTCAAGGAAACGGAGAAACCTAACTGGGAGAGGCGCGTCATCGTTTCGCGCGGGTACGAGCGAGAGCCATTTCGCAAGTGATTTAATATCCCTCTCATCCCTGCCGACCGGTTCGGTCCGATAAGCGGCGCCCAATGTCGATATGAGACCATCCGTACAGGCGAGGATCTCCTCTGCTCGGGCTAAAAGTTCTTCGGTTTCATCCAACTCAGATATCATCTTCGAGGCATATGCCGTGGACAACCTGCGATTTTGATATGGCAGGTTGAGCAGGCTGTCCACGAGGATTACATCTCCGGTCCTGATTCTCTCCTCCCCTCTCCAGACGGACATCCACGACTGCTCCGTCGTCACAACTGAGTGCGCGCAGCGCGCCAGCATGTCGAAGCTATCGAATGAAATCACGGCCATGCCCTCATCGGCATCCACGGTCTCACCTACCATGTCGAACTTGATTCTCATAGGACTATGAAATCCTCCCGTGTCAGAAGATGGCCCTCGTCAACTGGCTCGCCGCTGAGGGTGAGCATTGAGCAGAATGTTGATTCGGTAACCCGAAGCACCTGGACCAACCCGTCGGCAGGAAGGTTGGCGCTTAACCTCGAGATGGCAGCGTTTGCGTTCCCGCTGTCGACAACCATGCGGACGTAAACGGAGTTCTGAAGCCTCACGTAACCGTCCCGAATCAAGAACTGGCGGAAACGCGCATAATCGCGCCTGTCGCTGGCTCCGTCTATAGGCAGGTCGTACATGACGATAAGGCGCATAAACCTAATCCTCTCGACCTCGTCCTCAGGGCATCTCTGGGACATCGAGCGCATCGACATCGGCGCGTCCCTCCATCACCCTCATGCATGACTCGACCCAGAGCCCGATCGCGTCGGAAACCCGATAGCTCCCTCCTCCGTAGGAGATCCTGTCCGCGAGGGTAGAGACCATAAGGCGTTTCACCTCGGTTGAGAGCTCTTTAGGTCCCTCCAACTCGACTTTTCGGTCCACCAGTGGACGGAAAGGCTCCATAAGGTCGCAAGCGAGATTGAACGGGTTCGTCATAGACCGATGGTGGATTCCTATCTGGTTTAGGTAGCCGGTCGAGGCGATGCGCACTGCTGTATGCGACAGAAGAATTGAATAGCCGTAATCGAGCGCCTGGTTGATGGGTCCGAGATGGCGCTCGCGGACGAACTCCTCGCCGAAAAGGGATCGGAAATACCTGCGGGCACCCGCGGCTTCGCGCCCCGTCGAATCACCTGCCTTGACCTCTTTAACGAGGTCTCGGAGTAACTTAGCGTCACAACCCATGCCCGCGCCGGCTAGGACCGATGACTGGTTGGTGAGCTTGGCCTCCACCACCCTCTTCCAGAGCATCTTTTTCGGCCACGCGCCCCAGGACACCTGGCTCAGTACCTTACCGGTCGAGTCAATCGTCCCGTTCAGGGACAACAGGACAGACGCGGGCAGGTGCCTGCCGTCGGTGAAGATTACCGAGCAGCCGCGAGACGCCAACTCATCCAGGACTCGCGTCGAGACGAAGGCCGCCCTGCCATCCATAACGACGCAGTCGAGCTCGTCAGCACGAAGTAGGATGGGCTTGGGGTCGCGATCCGTATGGACCGCGACCCAACCGGCCTCGTACCTCAGCTTCCTTGCGGTTTCGATGAAAACCGTCTTACCCAAGATTGAAATACCTCTCATGAAGCCCCGCGGGCGAGGTGTCGACCAGTCTGAACCCAGAGTGCGGATCGTTGATGACCTTGTCGTACGAAATCGTCATGGTCCCTGCATGCGCAGAGCCGCCAAGAGACCTCAAGTCCGCCGTTGCGCGGAGGCCGGAAAGGAGCTCCACGAGCTGGACCTCGGACTCGGCGATTCGACGGACCGTCGAGGGAAGATCGACTTCCTTCGTCTTCTCCAGGACGTCCTCGGGCAGCGAGAGCCCGTCGAACTTCAAAACGGAGGCAGCCCGGGGGAAATTGATCTTAGCGAGATCCGTCACGAGTGTCCACAGATGGGAGACGGCGACGCTGTCGGTCGCGATATCGCGCCTCGGGCTTCCATTGCCGCTATCGACGACGCTTTCGACCCTCTTCAGGAGACGAAGGCCGTCAAACCCGAGCGGAAGCTGCCTCACGGGCGCGTACACTCTGGCGCCCTTGATCCGGAATCGCTCCCCGTACGCCTCGAACACTGATTCCTTGAGAATCCTCTCACGGATGACTCGCACGAACTCCTCACCGGACTCTTTGCAGAGGGAGCGGGCGTAGAACTCGATGAGGGGTCCCGAGCCACGGGATGCGACGGAAGAGGGGACAGGCGCGAACCTGAACATTTCGCGGTCCCTGACTCGAACTTCATAGAGCATAAAGTAGGCGAATGTCTGCGTCGTGTAGCCGCCGAAGGCCGCGGGGTCGCGGTCGGCTTTCATGGGGACAAGTCTAGTCTTGGCATCGCGGGGCGAGTAGACGGTTTGTTTCCAGAAGGCCCCGCCGTCCTCGAACTGGGCAAAGGTCACGCGTAGGTTCTTCCATGCACATGCACGCAGGATGCGACCGATCTCGGACTCCATGTCCCAGAGCACCTCTCCCGTTCCCTCGTCCACGAGGTTCCTGAAAAAGCCAGCTGAGAAGAAATCGAGCTCGCAGGGCCTTCCGTCTCCGCCCTGCTTCCGATTCTCCTTTTCGGCCAGCACCGCCTCCCTCCGAATCCTCTCATAGAGGACGCGGTTGTCCGACCAGACGGGAGCCCTCGTCTCCATGAACCTGCCAACCTCGACGGCGAGAAGGGCGTCGTGGGCATGATGATATCTGTTCGCCTTTAGACTCCTGGGTATCGCAGCCCTCCTGCGCACCGCGGCGACAACGCCGGCCTTGACGGGAACGACCTTCGCGCCGGGGTAGGCTGAGGCCGCCATCGCCGAGAAGAGCTTGACGGACTGGCTGCGCTCGGTCGTCTGGCGCGCGATGACGGATTTGAGCATGCGTTCCGAGATCCTCGTCCTCATAAGGGCCGTGAGCTTCCGCTCGGACATGAGGCCGGCCCGGCGCAGATGCCGCCAGAACGGTGCCATCTTCTGCTGGACAGACTCGGGGACGAGAAGTGTATCGTTCTTGTATCGGTTCTCCCGGTAGGCGACGAGGGCCTTGTTGTCGAGAGAGTCGTCCACACGCACGGAGGCCGGGAGGATATGGTCGACATGATAATCGCCGCTGGCGATCCTCGTGATGTCTATCGGCTCGCCGGAGTAGAGGCACCTGCCCGCCTGATGGAAATAGAGGTAAAGGCGCTCATTTATGCCGTCATCGTCGAACATGCGGAGCTCCCTGAGCAACCGTGCGGCATCGAGGTCTGCGGCGGCGTCGGCGTCGAGGGCCCTTAGCGCCTCCTCGATCTCCCGCGCCCGCCCGCGCGAACGCTTACCCTTGAGCTTTGAGGATGCGGACCTCGTGGCCTCGACGTACACCTTCGACGGAGCGGAGCCTGCGACCGAAGCCATGTCATCGATCACCTTGAGGGCCTGGGAGACGCCTCGGCGCAGGGCCGGCGATCCCGGAAGCCCGTCAATCCCCGTCTCCCCCGCTTCCTCGAGCCTTATTTTGTTCAGTCGGTCGATCTTCGCCTGGAAACCGAGGTCCTGGTCGTTCAGAATCTGCATGAGGTTGAGGGATATGCCCCTCGATCTCCCTTGGGGCGCACCCTGTTCGAGAACGTCCATGATGCACATCTCGCCGCGGGCGGTATCGACCCACACGTCGGTGAGGAGCCGCTCGGAGAGCCCGCCCCAGCCTTTCAGCCTCTTCGCGCAGAACGCATCGACCGCCTCGGGCGTGAGGACGTCACCGTATTCGCGCTCGATTTTCCTCTTCAGCATGAAGCGGTCCTCGAAGACCGTGTTCCAGAGGATGATATCCTCCGCCATGGACCTTTGGGCCGACGTGAGCGCTTCCTTACCAAGGAGCGACTTCACCCAGGCCGACACGACGAGCCGCGAGGCCATCCTCCTTCCATCGGAGACGCCCTTAACATGGGGGTGCGATAGGGTGAAATCCCTCTGGAGGATGGATTCGATTCGGCTGAGCGTGACGATCGACCCGTTCTCGGCAGCCTCGACGACCGCGCGCCTCATTTCGGCGTCGAAAGGGAACCACTGGTCCCCGTCCTCGGAGTAGCGCATACCGGCGAGCTCGTTCAGGAAGCGGAACCGCTCGTAAATGAGTGAGTTCGCGGGAAGCACGTCTTCATCGACGATATAGGCGCATTTGCCCGTCATGCGCCGAATGAAGTCCTCGGCAGCGCCGTCGACATCGATATGCTCCTCATAGTTCCAGGGAGTTACGAAGGCACCCTCGTGGCCGGGAAGCCGTTTCGCCCAGGAGAACCGTGTCTTCCCGGCGGCGTCGACGGGCGCGGATGAGGAGTCGAGCGGCCCCACGTAGTACGGAATCCTCGAGGTCAGGACTTTGAGGATGTGGGACCCGGCTTCCTGGAGCCAGGGATGGAACTTCCCCTGCGCCTCGATGATGCGTTCCACGACCTCGGCATGGAGCTGGTATGGTATGGCGTTGTTGTCCGTGGTGTGGATGCGACGAAGGAACCTGTGCTCCGAGAGTTCCGAGAGCATGTTCTCATACTCCCGATCGCTCGGTGCATCGGTTCCCTTGAAGAGCTTCTCGACCCTCTTCTTGAACTCCTCGTAGGGGATGACGTTCAGATTATAGGCCGTGTAGCCCATGTTTCGCTTGCTGCCGTCGAGCTTCTTCACGAGAACCTTGTCGTAGCCGCTCCGCCCCGTCCGCCTGGGGCCGCCGAAGAAATCCCGATAGGCGGCAAGGCCGGCCTTGTCGGGACCGTCCGGGGAATCCGCACGGGCGACGTACTTGAGCGCCAGGGTCTTGAGTGTGCGCAGCTGGCGGCCGTAGACCTCGTACTGCGCGACCTGGTTGTGGGAGAGCGTCTTTCCGGGTGCGTAGGAAAGCAGCCCTTGGAGCCTCCAGGCGGAGTAGAGGCCTCTCGCCGCCTCGATGACGGGAACGAGGCGATCGGGACACGACGAGAGGAACTCGTCGAGCGCATCCGCATCGGAAACGGAGACTTTGCCGAGCTCCTCTCCATCCAACGCGAACGAATCGATGTTCGCCTTGTAACCCGCGACGAGGTCCCCGACCGCCTTGGCCTGGGCACGCGCGAGTTTGGGGTCGACCTCGTCGCCACAGGCCGACACGGCGGCCGTAACGGCTTTCTGGAGCTCACGGGCTGTCATCTTCCCGGTGATCGCCGCGAGCGAGCTCGAATGAAGCTCAATCGCCTCCCCCGTCGACTCGCCGAGCACCTCGAGCTCGCGCGCGAGCGCGTCAACCTGTGCCGCCGGATCTGAATGCCCGGACGTGACGGACTGACCCTCCATGAGGAAGTGGCCGCGCCTCACAACGTGGTTCGTCACGGCCCAGAAGATGAGCCTCGGGTCGCGAGGGCCGTCCGCCTCCATCAGGTCGACATCGAGGTGCGCGAGCGTCGGGTAGCCGTCGAGGAGTTCACGCCAGGAGGCTGCAACCGGGTCGAGGTCGATATCTGACCTCGAGATCCTGTACGAGGCTCGGCGTCGGGAGAAGAAGTCGGGGTCGATGGGCGCGATCGCGGGGGCGAAGACTCGCTCCATCTCTCTTTCGCGGCCGCGCGCGCGTTGGAGCCTGCGTCGCGCCGTCCTGGGCCCGCGGGCCTCGGACGCGTGCAGGGCCTCCTTGAAGATCCTGGCGCCCATCACCGGCTGCCCCTTATGGAACAGAACGTCCCCCTTTGCGTCGGTCGCGACGAAACCGACACTCGTGTCGCCTAGGGCTATGCCAGCGGACCAAGGTCCATCGATATTCTTCAGCTTTCCAGCCATTCCTACCTCCAGATGTGCTATAAAGAGATTGTGAGTTGCTGCTCGAAACGCAGTATCTAAGTCGAAATACGGCTTAAACGCCACAAACTGCCTCTTCAGGCTGCCCCGTATGGGGCTTTTTTCTTATAGGGACGTGTTCACGGTCGACAGCAGGTGCTCGATGACCGTTCCCGTACCGTCGGTGCGCATGCGCACGTTCCCCACGTTGCTCTCATGGATCACGTCGCCCGTCGCCACGTCGACGTACACGGCGTCGCTGAGCCCACGGGAGATCTCCATCTCAGTGGCGCCGGTCTCGGTGTCGATGCGGAGCTTCCCCACCTGGTTGCGAACGTGCATCCGGCCGTTCGAATCGATGCAGCGCTCAACCGTGCCGGGACCGGCCTCGGTGAGCGACACGCAGTTCATCTGGAAATTGTTCATGGATACCCCTCCTCCTCTGCCAGAGGGCATGTGGCCGGGCCTTTCCCGGCATTGGAGGGTTTCCTTGATTATATACGCCCATGGGGACAACGGGACGGGCGGACCCGATATCACCGAGAACCTCACCATGGGCCGGGCCAGGCACCTCTTCCCATTACCTCTCTTACGATGGCTATTAATAGAAAAGGCCCCGTCCGGGCAGGTGACCGGGACGGGGCCGAAAGGGGATGGACGAACGGAAGTTACGCCGGCACCGAGTAATTGTTGGTACCGATAGCGCCCACGACGTTAGTGGCCATCTTGATGACGTCCTGGAGCTTGCCGGAGTAGGCCGCGAGGACGGTCACGAGGGCGAGGGCCAAGAGGCCGATGAGGATGATCATCTCGGTGGAGATGACGGCGCCGAGCTTGTTCTTGGCGGCACGGCGCACATTGAGGGTCTTGGCTGCGATGAAGGCGGCCATGGCGTTCATGGTTGCGGAATCCATGTAGCGCTCCTTTCGTTTGAGGGCACCGAGTCAAAATGCCCCCTGGACACAATGGTGGGGCGGGAACCCGCCTCGATGCTTATCGTAAAACCGCACTTGCCTGTATGCCGCACGTTTTGGTGTCATGGGGTGACAAGCTATGACATGACCCTATGCAGATAATCGCATACGTACGCAGCCGTACAACACCTGTTCGATAGTTTTATTAACGGTTCGCGACTTCCAAGAAATTTGGGGTATGTAAAATAAGTGGTTGGAGTTGGTAAATAGCTGGTTGGGAAATTATGGTAATGCCAATCGAATCCCAACCACTGATTTAACGAATAGCATTTGTTAGGGTTCAACCGCCTTTTTTAACAATCAGGGATTCGGCTTAGCGGTCTAAAATCTGTCACACCTCGGCGGTCTATTCCCGTCTTAATGGTTCTTTCGCAATCCCGCTCGGGATCTTCTTCAAGGAACAAGACAACACCCTTGGCTATGAGAGAGATGAGGCCTTCGAGTTTGATAACGCAGTTGTATGCGCAGTCCTTCAGGTTTTCCGTGCCTGCTCCGGTATGTCCATAGCTAGCGACGACTCCGTGAGCATCACCGTGAACGCATACCCCGATAACCTTGTAGGGGCTGTAGTCCTCTCCTTTGCCCTCGATGACCGAAGATCCCGCATGGACCACGGCGCAGCGAAGTTGGTAGAGGTCTGAGGCGGTGAATATGCCGCGCGCCGTTATGGCGTCGAGTTCCTCCCTTATCTCGCTTTGGCTCTTCTCGTCTTTTCGCTCGGCGTTCATCTTCTCGCCGGTGTTTTGAAGACCCAGGTATTTCACGCACCAGTCGATGTACTGCATGCCGACGGTTTTTGCGCAGACGTCGGGTATAGTCACGACGAGGTTCAGCGCTGCAAGCAGAAGCCCTGAGTCGAAGGCTTTTTCGCATTCCTCCACGAGCCTGCTGGGCGTGCGATGGACCACAGTCGGGAAGCCGTATTTGTTGACGTCGCTTTCCAAGCCGCTTGAAGGCCTTGGCTTCCAGGCGGCAATTACGTCGAGCCTCTCGCTCATAGAACTTCTCCCGTTTCAGCGTTTATCCTCGCTCCCGACCTCGGGTCGATGAACTCGTCCACGGCCCCGTCCTCGCGGTCGGGTTCGGTCACGAACAGCGGCCCCGGGGCGTCGATGCGCGGGCCGATCGTCAGGCCATTGCTCGCGATGATGCGGTCGAGGTTCTGCCTGCGGTAGAGCGTGCGGGCGCGCAGCGTGTCGAAGGAGTAGCCGCAGCCCCTCATGTCGGTCTCGTTGATGAGCCTGTTGGCGCAATTGGTGTAGCCGTTCGAGCGTTGTCGGTCGTCGACGATTTCCTCTCGATCCGAACGCAGCCGGTGGCGAAGACGAGATTGATGAACGCCGCTCCGAGGACAACGGCAAGCAGGATGCCGGACACCAACCCCATATTCTCTCGTTTACTCCTCATAGCGGTTCCCCTTTCCGCAGTTGCAGTCCTCGCAGAGGGTCTGCAGGTTGCCCATCTCGGACTTGCCTCCACGCGAGACCGACTTGATGTGGTCGACATGGAGCTTCACACCGTCCTCGCGGCCCCTCCCGCACCTGACGCACCTGAACCCGTCGCGCCGAAGCACCTCGTAGCGCATGGCGCGCGTCACCTTTGCGTGTTCCGCGTCGTTTGCCATCCGGCGGTCCTGGTACTCCAGACGGCGCTTCTCGCGCTCGCGCTCCCTCTCCTTCTTCCTCTTGGCCTTGCGATGGTCCTTGATGAGCCTCGTCAGCACCAGCTCGGCGCACCAGAGGGCCACGGCGACGTAGAGCAGCGGCATGAATTGCTGCATGACGGCGGTAACCGAACTCTGTTCCATCATCTTTCCTTCCCTCGAAATCGATGACAAATCAAGCCTACCCCCCCGAAATCAACGCCGCACGCATTGGTGCCACGGGGTGACACCTGCGGGAACAGTTGTTCCAGCGCAACTCCCGGTAACGGCGCCTGCGATGATTTCTCATATAGGAGCGAGGTGTGCACAAGCGTAAAGATGGCGCGCGGTAAAGGGACAAAGTCCAGCACCTGCAAAAGAAACGTCGTGGGGATTACCGATCAAACTCTCGGAAAGGAATGAAGAATGTTCGAGAATGTATGGAGCGGGGAACGGCAGGACGTCCTGGGTAGATCCTGGGAACTCACGCTGGATTTTGATCAGGATACAGGGCTCTTTCGCCGAGGCGCATCGCGGGAAGGCGCGGAGGTCGCGTACGACACGTGCGCCGACCCGGTAGACGCCGGCCTCATGGAGGGGCCGGGCGCACCCGGCCTGCCCGATGATCCGGAGGAAATGCCGCCGCTTATCCCGGCCGAGACAGCCGAGATGACCTCGCTGTTCTCTGGACGCTTCAGCCCGTTCGGAACCCCCGACGATATCGTTTCAGGGACCTGGCTCTCCCCCGCCGACTGGCCTGAAGCTCGAAAAGCCGCGGCATCGGGCGCTTCGGAGCTCAGCGGCCGCTGCAATCGTCTGTACAGGCTGAATCTCAAGGACGCCATGAATGAAGACTCTGCGAAATCCTTAACGCTCATACAGATCTCGCAGCATCTCAACGCGATGTACGGAGGCCCGAACCGGTGGCCAAGGAAGTCGGTCGACGCCCTGTTTGCACAGGGCGGCCCCTTCTCTTCCAATAAGAGCGTCTACCGCGACCCGAACTTCGCCGGCGATCGGCTGCCGCCGGTGTTCATGGATGCGGTTGCCAGGACGGGAAGCACTCTCGCAGGAAGGGAACTTGGCTACCGCGGCGCCGCTCGGGCGATTGTGGATAGGGCGAACCGCGGCCTTGAGCGCTGGGAGACGGTCGATTCCTTTGTAATCGTCCCGGTCGTCGATGCGGCCCGTTTCGTCGGGCAGGTCAAGGCGAACGGCCGCGCCACGGTCACGATGGACCTTTCGGCGCGCTTCGGTTTCCCCGTCACCGATCCCATCGATCTCGGAACTGTCGAGCACACGTACATCCAGCCCATGGGCAACATCATCAGGCGCCAGATCTATCGCGCGGAGAGATTCGGCGAAGGATCCTTCGACCCAGGCTCGCTGGGGGTCATAGACCTTCCAGAGCTCAGGGCCTACCTCGACGCCACCGACCACGGAGAGATCTTCTCCAAGCCAGAGGGTATTCCGCTCGACTTCGCTGGGCTCGGCTACGGCCTCGACGCTGACGGTCCGTCCGATCGCGTGCTGCTTTCGGTCTTCCGTTCGAACGTCCTCACGCAGAACCGCCCGCCGCAGAAAGACGTACCCTGGTGGGAACTAGGCGACCAAGATGTCTCGGAATGGACCGTGACGTCTTGGTCGAAAAGCGATGGCCTGTACCACATGGAAACCTATCGAACATGGGACCTACCGCGCACCGGCGATGTTCCCGTCCGGATGCGAGACGACGCGGTTACCTCGATAGACAGGTTTGAGCTGTACGGCCGCTATTGCAGTCAGGACCCGAGGAAGACGCCAATCGGAATGGCGAACGCGCGCTATGCGGCGGACCCCGAGTGCCTTCTTTCGGGAAGGCGATTCGAAAAGCCCGCCGCAAGGGTCACCCCGGGGACGAGGGCCCTGAAGGAAAACCTGGAGAAACTCAACGTCGGAGCCGGCGCCAAACGTCCCGCAATTCATAGCAAACCGAAACCCGGCTATTTCACCTACTGAGGAATGGCGGAAACAACGAGTTCATTGCCCATACCGACCCCGCCGCGGGAACTGTGCGGCACCGTGAAGTGAAGCGAGGGCAGAGCGAGATCCCATGGCAGCGGGAACACGTCAGGAGCGAAACCCATCCCGAAAACCTACTCAAATGAGCGTTCCGGATGAGCGGAAGCTGAACGAGCTGGGCCCCATGATCACCGGGAACAGTTGTTCAGGGCTCGGGAACGGGAGGGACCGATGCCATGATTTTCCGAAAGGTTGAGAAGCAGAGGAGGAATCATGGCTGACATGCTCGATCCTGGGATGCTACCGGGGTGGCTGCAGAACATGGACCAGGGGCCCTCCGTGAGACCGGGCCCCTATGGTGCCGAGCAGACGGGAATCGAATGGTGCGGGAGCTTCACGGTCCACGGCCTCGGCTTCCAAACGAAGACTGGCACGGTCATGGATTTCGCCATGGCCTGGCCGATCGGCGGAGGCGATTGGCAGGTCCTTGAGGACGCCTACGACATCGAGGACCCCATGAGCGGGCCCGATCTCTACATCGAGACGCCCCTTCTCCATGACATCGTCCGCGAGAACGGCCGACCTTCCCTCACGGCCTTCATGGACGCTGAGGGTGAGGGATGGAGCGGGGCGCTCACGAGGGCGGTCGCGGCCCACAGGTGCCGCGAGCGATTTGCCGTACCTAATCTGTACCGAAGCGGTGACGCCGCATTCCGGGAGCTCGTCTCGTATGCGGCGAGGCTCGACCCCGCCGAGAGCATCGACAGCCTTTCCAGGGCAATCAGGGACGAGATGTCTGACCAGGGGACTGCCTACGAGCTCGACGCCTTCGGCGGCACGCGCGGAAGGACGGTCGGTCAGAAGAGGATCGGGGTCCTCGTCCCCGGGCGGTCTGTTCATCAGAACGGCCTCGGTCCCTTCGACAGGCCCGTCACCGGAGATAGTAGAACGGTCTCACGGGGCTCGGCCACAACGTTCAGAATCTAGGGCTCGACCGGGGAAGGATAGAGATGTACGAGAAAATGTGGGAGGGCACGGTGTCCGGATGGGACCTTTCCCTCGACTTCGATGGGGACACCGGGCTCTTCCGCTACCGTGCCGGCAACGGAGGCGGCGAGCTTAAGGTGAGCGTATGCGCGAATCCGCTCGACGCGGGCCTCATGGACGGTCCGGGCGTCGCATGGTCCCCGACCGAGCCTCCACTCATACCGGAGGGCCCTCTCGACCTTGAGGGGCGATTCGCGCCGTTCCGAACGCCGGACGAGGTTGTGGCCTCGACCTGGCCCACGCTCGCCGACTGGCCCCGGGAGCGCAAGGCCGCCACGGTCGCCGAGCTCCCAGGGTGCATGTACCGCCTCTCGATGAGCCGCATCGGAAACTTTCACGACGGGACGGGCATCCCCGACTATATAGCGGAGTTCTCGCTCATAAACTGCTCTCGCACCCTCAACGCCATGTACGGGGGACCCGAGGGCTGGCCCCGCGAGGCACTCGACGCCCTCTTTGGGAAGGAGAGCCTGCTCGTCAGGAAGAGCCTCGACTACATCGACCCGTTCCTGAAGGGCGACCCGAGGGATATCCCCCCTGAGGTCGTCGCACTGGCGCGCTCGTCCGCCTCCGTGGACGGCTCGATGGCACCGAGCTACCGCGACGCCGTCGTCGCGCTCGCCGAGCGGGTCTGCGGGCCGGGACGCAAGGCCCCCCATTACTTCGCGGTGGGAACCTCCGTCAACCCGGATGTGTTCCTGAACGAGATCGCCCGGGGGAACCGCGTGAGCGTCGCACTCGAGGCGAGGTTCGGCTCCCCCGCCGGGCCGGCCCTGAACCTCGGAAGTACTGCGGTGTCACTCGACGCCAGAGACGCGGAACGTATCAGGGGCGACCTTACGGACGCCCTTGCGAACGCCGATATATACCGGAAACTCTACGGGACGCAGAATCGACCTGGAAAAGGGACGACGCCCGGCAACGAAGGCACGATCGGCCTCACCGAACTCGTCTCGATCATCCATGCGGCCGGGAACCACGAGATGTTCTCGCGCCAGAGGGTCGAGATGCCGCAGCTCGGCTACGACCTCAACCTCGACGGCCCTGGGGACCGCGTCCTTATCGCCTGCGGCATGAGCGAATGGTACAGCGATGACGCGCAGGAATGGCAGACGGTCTCATGGTCGAAAAGCGACCGGGCGTACCACGTCGAGCGCATCGACTCGCATCTCGTCTCGGGGGAGCCGCATGGTATCGACAGGACCGAGACGGGCTCTTCCGACTTCTATCCCGCGGTTGCGGTCCAGGAGATCCTCGATGGCCACAGGTCCCTTGTCGAAGCTGAGGCCGCCCGCCCCCACCCGTTCCTCAACGCGAGGTTCGCGGCGGACCCGCGTGGCCTTCTCGAGGGCATCAGGGGAACCGTGGTCGAGAAGAGCTCCGCCCCCGGCACCAAGGCCCTCAAGGAGGGGCTGGATAGGCTCCAAGGGGCCAAATCCCATAAGGCACCGACGCACGATCTCCGTCCCGGCTACTTCACCTATTGATACTACCAAGAGAAAGGGGCCCGTGCGGGCCCCTTTCTCATCTCTTGTTGGACGCCACGCCGTCGTAGTCGGCGCGCTCCACCCTCATGTAGACAGTGGTGTCACGCGAAGGCCTGACGGTTCCCCGTCCGTCTTCGGAATCCTGCGAGGCAAGCCATGCCACGGCACGGAAACCAGCCCAGGTACCGTCATCCATATGGGCGAAAACCTTATCAGACGGCCGGCTCAACGCCACGCTCTCGCCGAGGTAGAGAGCCTTGTGCGCGGGGCCGTCATCCCCGATGGCAGGGAGGCTCAACCCGTCGAGGGCATGGGCCTCATCGGAGAGACCGAAGTCGGGAAGCCCCCACGCCTCGGCCATCGGAGCCGTAGAGGAAGGTGAAGTCCTGAGCGTGAGCGACGAGATATCGACGGAGTCGTCGGTGAACGCGCACCTGAGCGTCAACCTGTTGCGGCCGTAAAGTTTGAGCGTTCGCCCGACAGAAACCTTGAGGTCCGACGCCTTTTTAGTGAGCCCGGGGTCGAGGAACCATCCGGAAAATCCCGTAGATGGGTTGTCTCCGAAGTGATCGTTCAAGTTGCAGTTATCCGATAGGGCCGCCGAGGTCGCCTTGTCCGGGATCTCATATGCGCCGGCCCTGGCGTTCGCATCCGTGAACGCGAGATGGTCGGCATCGGTGCCGTCCGCATAGTACTCGATCTTACCGAGCGAGAGCTTCGCCCAGATGAAAATCGCCTCGCTCTTGACGGTGACGGAGGAGAAACGGTCCTTGAAATCGTTCGTCTCCCACCAGTAGTCGTCCTCGGCGACAGCCCCGGGATAGGCTTTCATGAGGGCCGTCGTCGCCGCCTTCACGATATCGGAGGTAAGGTCGACAACCGTACCTTTCTGAACACCCTCCTGGTAGACCTCCTTTGGAGAATAGCCAGGGTCTTCCTTCGCAGCGGTGGGATCGTAGACGACGAAATGTACGGGAGTCCTCTCATCCTTGTAAAGGGACCTAAATGCAGCACTCATGCATCCACCGAATATTAGATGCTCATCCCTGTACGTATCTACGCCTCTGCGGCGATGGCTCCCCAGCTCGAGGGATAGCCTCCTGCCAGAGTATGAGAATGTGACGCCGCAGTAGGAGTTCGCCCACAAGTACTCCTTATCGGTCCTTGTAGACGATGTAGCCACGTAACCGAGTCCCGCTCCTCCGCCGTTTCCGAACTCGAGCTCGACGACCGAGGGTTGACCAATCTTCTCCAGATAATCGGGAAGAACGTAGGACTTGCCATCGAAGCCCGATGTTTCTAAAGGCAGTGCGTACTCCATGTCGAGACCAATTTCGTTTGTGAGACTGTCCACGCTCCAATAGCATTGGTCGATATCGATAGCGGTCATCGTCGGATCATCGCTGTAGAAAAATTCCACGGTCTGGACGACAGACTTCACGTTCAGGATCCACATGGCGCCCGGGTCACCCTGCGAGAAGTACTCGGGAACGAGGAGGTACATCGTTCGCCCAAGCGAAGCTGACGAGCCCCATGGCCCGGGGACGAAATCGGAAAACTCGGATCGCACGCCAATATCCCTGCCGTAGTATTTCCCAACGGTGCGGTACATGGCGACGACTTTAGCGGAGGAATCCTTGATCTGATACCACCTCGAGTAATATTTACCCCATGCGTCACCTGTATACTGGGTTCCCATATCGGTTCTACCGACCGATCTTTTATGCAAATCGATCACGGAGCCGTTGAAGTCAATGGAAGGGTTTCCGTCTTCCATGTCGATATCGGTCAAGAGGGCGGAGAACCTGGTCGAATCGGTATCCTCGTCGAAGGGCTCGGGCTGTACCGGCATCTCCTCGAGATAGAAACGCTGACTCGGAGTACCGTTTGACGAATACAGCTGAAGGTTTGTGCCGCTGATGGCAGACCCGTTGGCAACGTCGAGGCAAAGTTGTCGGTTCCCGGCGGAATAGAATGTCCAGGTTCCGTCGCCGTTGTGCGACGGATACCATCTTTGACTCGCTGTGCCGTTATACGTGTAGAGATCCACGTTTGTTCCGGATAAGAAAACACCCCCTGCAACATCAAGACTCATAAACTCTCGCCTGATGTCTTTATTTGTCTCGTATGTCGCTGCAATCGATCGGATCACATAGCTGCCGTCCCCCATCTCCTTGAAATGGAAGCATTGAGCGCAGTTGCAACCGTTATAGGGTTTACCGTCGTATATCCTAGCGTTTCTGCCATTTGTAAAAATAGCATTATCGATATCAACGCACAGTGGTGATGCCTTACTTGAAAGGGCGGATCTCAGCCTGTAAAACTTTCCCAGGTCTATACGGGAAACCGATCGAGAGTTCTCAACGTCCGAAGCAGCCAGGCCCAGCGGAATAGAGGCTGCCAAGACAAGCAGGCTCCTTCTTGTAATCATCATCGCATTGGTGGCATCGTCGTTCATCTACGCACACCTCCCATGAGGGACGCGCACGAGCCCGGGACGGGGGCCGTACCTCCGTCCCGATCCTTTTCTATTTCTTTGTAGCGGCGACGCCGTCCGATTCCGAATACGCCCAGAGGGCATAAACGGTCGTGTCGCGCTCCATCTTGATTGAGTCGAGAGGAGTACCCCCCCCCGCCTTATCGGCGAAATATCCCCTGAAGGAGACCCGGCGCCAGGTGCCGCCCTCTGTCTTCACATAAACATCCGTTGCCCCGGCAAGACTGACGCTCTCGTCGCGGTAGAAGGCAGCATGCGCGGGCCCGTTGTCATTAATGACAGGAAGGTCACACGAGTCGAGACGGTGGGCCTCCGCGCTTCCGGTGAAGTCGATGAGACCGAGCGCCGCGTCGACGGACTCGGCGGTGTCACTCGGCTTCTTTCGGAAAACCGAGTCCCCCGGCTCCACCGAGCTCTCGGCGTACTCGATACGGAGCGTGCAGCGGTTGCGCCCATATAGCCTCAACTTCTTCCCGACCGTGACCGAAAGATCGGACGCCGGACGTACAAGTTCCTTATCCATGAACCATCCGGTGAACCCGGTGGACGGCTCCTCGCCGAAATGCGCATCGAGGTTGCAGGTCTCCGCAAGCGCCGCCGAGGTCGCCTTTTCGGGAATGGAATAAGGGCCGGCGGGCACGTTCGCATCGGTGAACGCCGCATCCCCGTCATCGGTCCCGTCGACGATGTAGAGGACGGTGCCGGTGGACACGCGTGCCCAGATGTAGATCTCCGTCTTCACCGTGAGCCCCGAGAACCTGCTCTCGAACGTCTTCTCCGAGTACCAGTAGTCATCGTCGGTGACGCCCGTGGGATATGCCTCAAGCAGGGCCTCGGCGGCCTCATTGAAGAGCGGATTCTCCCGACGGAGGTAGTCGCCCTTCTGCCAGGTGGCCTGGTAGACCTCGGTAGGCGAATAAGCGGGGTCCTCCGATGCGGCGCCCGCGTCCCAGACGCAGAAGTGGATCGGGACCTCCTCGGTCTTGTAGAGCGACTGGAAGCGGTTCGCAATGCATGCAAGGGTAGCC
>ERZ808240.2927-NODE-2927-length-17627-cov-28.991805_pt1 | contig 17627 bp, 16 predicted proteins | sample MGYA00521084_ERZ808240 | MGnify/ENA primary metagenome ERZ808240 (study PRJEB31516, sample SAMN03275571) | gut metagenome | biome: mammalia-associated habitat; material: feces | host: Papio cynocephalus | place: Kenya | collected 2012-08-06 ... | reverse complement strand
CACACTTCTGCCCCACAGCCTTGCCGCCGGCAGAATCCTTCTTGAAGTCTTTCATCACATTTAGTTTTTACCCCGCAATGATAGTGCATTCCCGGCTTCCGCGCAACAAAGAAACTTCAAAAGTGATAAGAAACAGAAAAATCTGCGCCGGCGCGCGAGGTCAAGGCTTTTTCTGCGCGGAGCGGAGCCCGAATATCCAGGTTAGAGCATTTCGGTTTCTCTATTCTATAACCCGGACACAAAGATGCCGCTGGACAACGATTTTCACGCCAGTTTATAGTCTTTCTGCAGGTTTTCGCTATAACCTCAAGATTCGGCGCTGAAAGTACATGGGAACAGCAGCGGGTGAAACTTTAGGCAAAGACGATCGGTAACTTCAAGAGAGAATCTGCCGGCGAAAAGGGCGAGATTCCACATTCCGTACAGAAAACGGCGCTGTGGTGTACGGCATGCCAGTTTGATGTTCAGCGGCTGAACTTTTGAAGGCGGAAAGAGCGGCGCAGGTGGTTGGTGCTACTCCGGGATTGTGTGGCGGCGTCCGCCTGAGGTAGGGGTGAAAGTCGCGAAAAATACCCCGACCATTAGCGCGAGGGTGCTGCAGAATGACGGTGATCCATGAAGGTAGGGGTAAAAACAGACAAAATTGCCCCAACCTTTGGCGAGGAGATGCTACGGAGGGCCGTGCAGGGGCAGTGTCCCCCGAAGGTAGGGGAAGATATCTCAGAAAACACCCCAACCTTTGACGAGGGGGTACCGTAGAACGTTGTACACGGGCGATGCCTACAGAAGGTAAGGGAAGAAAGCGCCAAAAATACCCCAACCTTTGACGACGGGGTGTCGCAGAGCACTGCAGAATGGCGGTGAGCCCATAAAAGGGGCGTTCCCCCCCCCCCGTTTCCATCGCTACAGGTATCTTCTGACTCTCCGGCAGTACTCTTCGTATTCGGGGCCGAAGGCATTTCTGCAAAACACTTCTTCCTGCCTTATCTGCAAGTGCAGCATCACGACGGGGAAGAGTGCGAATATCAGGTGGATGATGTTCGGGAACGCCATCAGCAGTCCGATGTACATCAGGTCGAAGCCCACGAAGGCCGGATTGCGGCTTATGCGGTATATCCCTCTCTGAACGAACGCTGTCTTGTCGTTTTCCGGTATGCCCGCCCTCCAGCTGTCGGCCATGGTCAGCATGGCTGTGATAAAAAAGCAGACTCCGGCTGCCGAAATCGCAAGTCCGGCCCACTGGAGTGTGGGGCAGTTTCTCAGGCATTCCAGAAGTGTCAGCTTCGGATAGAGGATGATGCTGGCTATCTCGACCGGGACGACTGTGAGGGTCGCCAGCCCCATGAGTTTTTCGATGGTCAGAACTCTCTTGGGCTTCGTCCCTTTACCTATCTGGTTGGTAGTGATGCCCTGCCTGCGTTGTGCGAACTTCTTGCTGAAGTACGCTGCGTAGAATATTGCCATGATGGCCAGTGCTGTTATCTGTGCTGTCATGTTGCTAATCAGAGCTTAGTAATCGGTAACTTATTTTTTGCCACTTACTTGCCAGTTTTTAGGTTTGTAGTCGCGCAGGCGGTCGCACTGCGATGCGACGGCCTGCCCGGCGCGAGTGCCGGGGTAGTGCTCTGCCGCAGTCTTGAACTGGAATACAGAGGCGTGGGCCCGTGCAGCGGCCTCTTCGTCCCTGATGGTTTCGAGGCCACGCCGGATGTAGAGTTCGCTGTCCAGAAGGGCCAGCCTGCGCTCCTCTGAGGTAAGCCATTTGTCTTCCGCTCCCTGATGATATTGTGTAAGAGCCCAACAGAAGTCGAAAGATGAGCGCAGCCCTATGCCGAACCGTACCATGGCCTCTCCGCTGACATTCGGGTCGGAGGACTTCATCTTCTGCTGGAGCGAAACCATCTCCCGGGCGAATGCGAGTTTGTACCCTTTGGCCGGGGCCTTGGCCCGTATGAAACCGTATTCGAATGGCAGCCTGTCAAAGAAAGGATGCACGTTGGTGCGGAGTTCATACTTGGATGGAACTTTGGCGAGGAACAGGGCCGCCTGCCTGTAATCCCGCAGCCTGAGATACCGTGTGCCGATTATCTCCCGGAGATAGTCATGGTCAATCCATCCTCTGTCATCGAGAAACCTTTCCAGCTCGGAAGCGCCTCTGCCGGCGCGCTGTTCATATTCCACGACGCTGCTGATGTCGAGGGTGTCGAGACAGAGAAAGAAGTCGTTGGACCAGTCGAAATCGTTGTGGATATCCGGAGAATGCCGGTATTGCTTGAGGGACAGGCTCTTGTCTCCGACGATGCGGCGACCGGCGAGGGAGAGGAGACGGTTGTCCGCCATATTGCGGAGCCGTAGCGCTAGTACGGGGTCGGAATTGTCCATCTTCGGCGCCACATAGCCGAGCAGGATTTTGCGGAGCATGTCGTTCCACCAGTAATAACTGAAATTTTGCTGCAGCATCCAACTTGAAGCGGTGAGGTCTTTGATCTTGTCATCGAGGTTGGCGCATATCTTTCCGTCGAGCCAGCGCAGCTGGGACAAAAGCCTGGAATTGTAATCTGCCCCTGGAGTGAAAGTCTTGGCGTCCAGATAGATGCGCATCACTCTGACCGCATCGGCGATGAAGTCGCTTTTCGCGGCTTTTTCGGCTTTTGAGAGCAGTGCGTCCGCGTCGGCGCCTTTAAGGTCGGTGAGGTATGCTGCCGTGTAGTACCATATTCCCGGGGTCTTCGAGTTGGCTGCGGCTTTCAGGCTTGCTGCAAGATAACGGTCCGCCGTTCCGCTGTCCAGTTCCCCGTATTCCCAGCCCTTCGCCTCGTGCTCCAGGCGGATTATCGATTCCTGCAGTATGGAGGGGATCTGCGGGCTGTCGGGGCAATGTGACGCTGCGAAAGCGAGCAGGTCAGCTGTGCTGGAGTATTCGGGGTAGAGGTCCCTTATGGACAGCAGATCGTTGCTGGCGAGGTACTGCTTCAGCGCCTGGTCTTTGCGCCCCGTGTTGTACAATGCCCCCGCCACGTAGCCCGTGGTCATGTCACGGATGATGCCGGGCTTGACGCTGCTGCCGCGTTCCTGCCAGAGCGAGTCGATGCTGGAGAACATCCCGAGGGAGAACATGGCCCGTACCGCCTGGAGAATGTACCTGTCTTCCAGACGTTTCCCCTTGTATGACGCGGCAGCGGTGATGACATCTTCCAGCCTGGTACGGACCTCATCATCTTTGGAGGGGTAGTACCACGGGTCGGCCATCTCGGCCCTGGCGAGTTCGCAGGTCTTGGCCAGAACCAGAAAGTCGGCTGTCTCCTTGTCCTGATGCCGGGCTATGTACCGGGCAAAGCTGTTTTGTGAGTCCTTGGTTTTCAACAGGTTCTCCAGTTGCGACAGGCTGTATTTGTATACCACCTGCCGTATGTCTTCGACTGTGGCCGCGCCTCCGGTCAGGGCCTGCCATGCCTTGCAGTTGGCTTGGTCTGACGGCCGCTGCCCCTCTTTGTCGAGCACATGGTACATGTAATAGTCGGCAGGAAGGTATCTGCCTGTCCAGCAGCATTGTGCCGGCACTGCAAAGGCGAGTGCGAGGATGCTAGCGAAGCATGTCTTCAATTTCTTCATGACTGTATTTTGACAGGTTCAGCAGATCAAGGTGGAAGATGATGTTCGGGATGTCGTCGCCAAGGGTCTTGTCTACGAGCTTTTTGACCTTGGCTATCTCGGCGTAGTCTGATGCCTCGGGGCGGATGGTCTGCCCCCGCTGCAGGGAGAACCCTTGTATGTTGCAGTCTTCCGTGACTTCGTGGATTCCTCCCGGTCTGCGGCTGATCTGCGGGATGCCGTCAAGTTCGAGGGTGGGGAGTATCCCATCGAAGCTGCCGTCGCTTTTGAATGCCACGTTCCAGGAGAACGCCGGGTAGGCTACGCTGATGCTTGGACAGTTGGTCTCTCTTGCCTTGAGAAACCCGGCCACCTTGTCCTCGGGCCAAAGGTAGGCGTGGACGTCTTCGTAGCTGATGATGGAGTTGCGGGTGTGGGGATCTTTGACGGCTCCGGTGTTGTAGAGCATCAGGACGCCCTTGTCGAAGGGGTATTCGGCCTGCGCCACCTGATGCAGGCGGATGGTTCCGCTAAGGAGTATCCCCTGCGGATGCAGTATTTCTTTGGCTGCGGAGCACAGGCGGTCGAACATGCCTCGTGTGCTTTGCGTCCAGTCGCAGTCGAACTGGAGCTCCCGGACGGGGCCGAGGTCGTTGTAGGAGCACATGTTCAGGGCACGTTTCGTGATGCGGCGGGCAAGTTCTTCCTCGTTGCCTTCGTAGCTGCGGAGGGCGTCAAGGGTGATGAATACGGTCGGGATGATCTCCAGGCTGTCGGGTTTCGGGGTCTTGAACTTCACGCTTGCGACCGGGACGGCTGAGGAAGTGCCGTCTTTGTAGTCGAGCCTCGTGTCCACATCGAACATCCTGAGATACAGGCGGCTGATGCGGTGCTTCCTGAGGAACGCCTGCTCCTTGTCCCCGATCTTGAACGTAGTTTTCCAGTAGTAGATGGAGCGGGCTTCTGTGCTGTCTGATATTGAAGCCTCAGCGGCGGGCGTGTCGGCGGTGACAGTCCGGCTCTGCCGGCATGAGGGCAGGGTGCAGAGCAGGAGGGCGGCGGCCAGGGCTGCGAGGCGGGGGAAAACGGGAAGGTTCATGGTCATAGTCTGTTTATGCAAATATAAGCTTTTGGAGCGGATTTTATATTGTAGGCGGGCGTTTTCCCGGAATTTCTTTGTTTGGTGTGGGTGGGTGCCGGGCTTTGCTTTGCCAGGTGTGAGCTGATTCGGGCGAAATGGCTCACACCTGGAAAGGCAGACAAAAATGAGAGGAAATCATTCTGAAAAAGCAGTGCTGCAAACTGAATCAGAGAATCTGTAAGTCAGAAGGTCAATTTTTTTCAGCGATGCATCAAGAACTCAGGTTTTTATGTAAATTTGCAGGGTAAAAATGCGGATAACCGCAAAAATACCCTCCATAACATGAGAATAGAACGAAACCGTTATCTTAAGCGATTGATCAGCAGCCGATGGAATGGGCAGATAAAGATCATAACCGGTATCAGGCGTTGCGGCAAATCATACTTGCTGAGTGTGCTTTACCGTGAATACCTGATAAGGGATGGTGTCGCCCCCGAGCAGATTATTTCGCTCGAATTGGATAACGACATCAATGTGCGTTACCGTAATCCGATGGAACTTGGAGCATACCTCCGGCAAATGGCAAGCGATGCCACAAAAGATTACTATATACTGCTTGATGAGATTCAAATGGTGGAGGAAATTGCCAATCCATATCTGCCTAAAGAGTCGCACTCCACAATATCCTTTGTAGATGTACTTTTGGGATTAAAAAGTCTTCAAAATGTTGATGTCTATGTGACTGGAAGCAATTCCAAAATGCTATCGTCCGATGTTGCCACTGCTTTCAGGGACCGGGGCGAAGAGATTCATATCACACCGCTAACCTATGATGACTTTTACGCCGCCTATCCTGATGAAAAGCGCTTTGCTTGGCGAGAGTTTGTCGCATATGGCGGAATGCCGTTTGTCTTGCAGAAGAAAACCCACGAGGAAAAAGCCAAGTACCTTCAAGATCTTTTTAGTCTCACTTATATAAGGGATGTTATTGAGAGAAATCGTCTGCGTGCTGATACAGATACACTTGATGAGTTACTCAATGTTGTCGCATCAGCCGTGGGGTCTCTTACCAATCCGACGCGGCTTGCCAATACATTCCAATCGGTCAAAGGGTTGAAGATAAAGAACGAAACCATCTCCACTTACCTCGGATGCTTCATTGATGCGTATATATTGTGTAAAGCATATCGTTACGATATAAAAGGGCGTTCATATATCGATACCCCGCTCAAATACTATTTTACCGATATCGGGTTACGTAACGCGCGCCTGAACTTCCGTCAACAGGAAGAAAACCACATAATGGAGAATATCCTTTATAATGAACTTGCATCGCGAGGTTTCAGCATCGATGTCGGAGTGGTCGAGTACAACCATACTGTCTCGGGAAAAAATATCCGCACTCAACTCGAAGTGGATTTCGTAGTGAATCGGGCAGACAAACGTTACTACATCCAGTCGGCTCTTACAACCGCTGATGAGGAGAAACGGCAGCAGGAGGTAAATTCCCTCAATCGTATAGACGACTCGTTTGCCAAGATTGTCGTGGTTGGCGACAATATCCTGCCGTGGACAGACGAGAGAGGTGTGCAGTATATTAATATCGAAGACTTCTTGCTTGAAAGAATCAACAAGTTATGACTTGTTGACTGACCAGGTGTGAGCGGGTTTCGGCGTTTTCACTGCAACCCGGCAGGACGGCCGCGGCACCCAACGTGGCCCCTCCAGGCCGTTGCCGCTATTCCGTTCGGCAAACCCCTCCTTTCCCGTACCGAATGCCCCGGCAGCGTCGTTTTGTACGGGAAAACCCTCCTTTCCCGTACAGGTTGCTCAAACCGGTCCAAGGCAAGAATTGGTAAATAGTCAGGAATCAGAAACGGCTTTCCTTGCACTTGTTTCTTGAACAATGCAAGTTCGATGAGAGGGATATTAGTAAGCGGCAACTCATTTTTGCCGCTTACTAAAACGGCCGCTGCGTCTGCTTGACGCTTGAGCCTTAAGCGAAAGCCAAGAATGTGGAAAGACATCCCGGGCTTTTTTGCGCCGCGCGTGCCCGCAAAGTTCTCCCGTGCATAAAATGGCCGGTTTTCTGTACGGGACAGGTTCATAAGGGACTCGCGTACAGAAATACCCCCGTTTTCTGTACGGCGTGTGGTCTCGACATCCCGTAATAATCATAAAAATGCGTTTGCCACTGCCGTAAAATGGCAACGTGGTGGCCTATCTTTGCGAAAAACAAACTGATGGAGCAATTTCGGGATATACTTTTTGGAGCGGCGGCGAAGTTCATAATTGCGAATAAGTCCGCGTCAGAATCAGCCCTCCAGTTGTACTTCGGGATCGGGTATTATAGGGCCGCGATGATCATGTCTGAACTTGAGGAAGCTGGACTGGTCGGGCCTCCGATGGGCACAAAACATAGAAAAGTATTGTTTGATAGCATGTTGGACTTTATTAAATCGCTGCGAAGTCAAGAAGATGAGATCCGAGAGCACGAATGGATTCTGCATCTGGACTTTTTCTGTCCGGCGCAGATTTACTATTACTTTCATGATTCCGAGGAGCGGCGTTGGTGCATCTATCTCCGGTGGCGGCATTCCGATCCATGGACCGCGGAGCTTGTCCGGTGCGATGAATCTTGGAAGTTCATCTACGAGGAGGACTGGGTAAATCTGATTGAAGAGACAAACCACCTCCCCGGAACCGTGACCGGCTACTATCGTGAGGATGAATATGAACCACTCATGGAAGAGGCTCTCAGGAAAGTCAGGGCAATGTTCAAAGATCAGGGAATATGAACATACCTGCCGACACAGATGTTCTCGTCACTGACCTCTCGGAAGAGATTCACTATGGAGATTCTGTTTTGTGGCAGCGCGTTATGCAGGTTCGCCCTAAACTCCATCTTTTCGGGCATATTCATAAAGCCGCCGGAATTGAGGAGAGGGACGGAACGATGTTTTCCAATGGGGCTGTCATGGGGGAAGTCTACGATCTGACTGACAGGGATATCCACGTCTTGACTGTCTGATATGCCCCGGACATCAGATGTGAGCGGATTTCGGCGTTTTCGCTGCAACCCGGCAGGACGGTCGCGGCACCCAACGTGGCCCCTCCAGGCCGTTGCCGCTATTCCGTTCGGTAACCCCTCCTTTCCCGTACCGAATGCCCCGGCAGCACCGTTTAACTGTGCCAGGGTTGTCTGTTTTCAGACCTTAGGCCTTTTCCAAAAAAGGCAACCATGTTCTTCTCTTAAAAGCTCACTGCAGAACTTCCGTTCCGGTTCACCTGACGACTCTTGTTTCTGAAATCGGGTGATTCCACTTTTCTGAAAACTGCGGAAACAAAATTACTGCTTACATTATAGGTGGACGAGCATCATTTTGGCCTCCTTAGGCTGGATTTACTGGCCGACCATGGGCCGGAATATGTATCATTGTCTTTGAAAAAGTCTTTGAGTTCCGAAATAGTTTGTCTATTTTTGTCCATGGCAAAATGTCTATGAACAGGCTTGTAACGGCAATATCAAAATGGTGATAATAAGTGAATTATTAAATTCTTTAGTTTTATATCGATTATTTTTCATTTGCAAAACTTGAGCAACGATGATGACAATAGTGATATTTATTCTTGCCACAGTGGCGGCGATTTTTGCTGCGCTTTTCATCTCTGAAAGAAATGAGAAGACACGGTATGAAGCGAAGTCCGATGAGCTTTCATCCGAGCTCATGCAGCTGCGGGCAGAACTGGCTCGTGTCAATGCTATGGGCTCAGGAAGGCAGTCTCTCAGCAAGGAACTCATCCAGAACTTCATCAGAGATGAGGAGGGCTATGAATGCCAGACTTATGCTGACAGGGATCTCATAATCTTCAATACAGGTGATGGGAGTTATCATGTGGACACTGAGAGACTCCCGCATCAGGTTCTTCTGCGCAAGGGCTACAATTTGGACGGGGCAGATGTGGACTGGGTTGCCATGGAGAAGGCTTCCATTGATGTGATGAAAGGACTCGTCATTGTGAAGATCAACATCAATAGGGAATTGAACTCCTTTGAATACTGCATAGTGTCTCTCGACAGGACCATCGGCAACTTCGCCAGAAACTTCGCGTTCTATATGGGGCTGTTGAATGATGCGGAGCGACTGTTCGGAGACAAGTACAAGGAGTATGCTGAGGACAAAGGCTGGGAATGTGACAATGTCATGGCCGAAGATGTCCTCAAGTACCAGATGGACTCGCAGAAACTGAAGTCATAGATGTTTCATCCTTTTATTATGTAAAAATTACACAAAAGCTTTGGAATACGGATTTTTATACCTACATTTGCGTAAAATTCACACAGTATAATATGGTGGTAAAGAAGGGAACATACACATACGAGTATCCGAGGCCGTCTGTCACAACTGATTGCGTTATCTTCGGATATGATGTGAAGGCGGGACTCTCAATCCTGCTGGTAAAGAGAGGCATAGAACCGTTCAAGGACAGATGGGCGCTGCCGGGAGGATTCCTTCAGATGGATGAGACCTCGGACGAATGTGCAATGAGGGAGCTTCAGGAGGAGACGGGCCTTTCCATTTACACGGCGGAGACGACGGATGCCGACAATGTGGACGAGTACAGGCTTGAGGCAAAGGGCATCTCGGATGCTAAGGTGGTGACAAGCCGCAGGAGTGCGTTCTTCGAGCAGATAGGCTGCTTCTCTGATGTTGAGAGGGATCCCCGCGGAAGAGTAATCTCGATTGCATACTATGCCCTTGTCGAGAAAGGTAAGGTCGAGGGAGGTGATGATGCCAGGCTGGCGTCATGGTTCCCGATAGATTCGGTTCCCAGCCTTGCGTTCGACCATGAGAAGATTCTTAGAGCCGCACTCAGTCGTCTCAAGGAGAGGATACACTTCAAGCCTATAGGCTTTGACCTTCTGCCCGAGGTGTTCACGCTTCCTCAGTTGCAGGCGCTCTACGAGTCAATTCTCGAGGTGCATTTCGACCGAAGGAACTTCGGAGCAAAGATGCTCAAACTTGGGATTCTTGACGAGGTGGGCGAGCGCCCGAAGAATGCAGGTCCCCGCATCCCGGTGAACTACCGCTTCAATAAGGAGAAGTACGAGGAGATGAAAGCTAAGGGTTTCAGACTAGAGTTTTAGTAAAAAGTACTTAATATCAATAACTTGCGCAACCAGTCCAACGGCCGTGGATGGGGGAGCATAAACTGAGATGAAAAGAATGGATTTGTTTAGAAAGAAGAAGACAGCTACTGCAACTACTGTCAATATGGGCATCTACTCCCCTGAGAATGAGGACCTTTCTTCTGCGAAAGGAGGTCAGGAGTCGGAAGCTGATGGTAAAATATACAACCTGATTATTCTTGACGAGTCGGGCTCTATGGGCTCAATCTACAACCAAGCGCTCAGCGGAGCCAATGAGACGCTGAACACCATCAGGCTTTCGCAGAAGGAAGACGGGTTCCTCAAACAGATTCTCACCTTCGTCACCTTTGATTCCGGCTCGAACCGTCCGGATGTGAGGGAGATAATCAGCCTTAAGCCTATAACCGAGGTGAAAGATCTGACAAAGGATGACTATTGCCCTAGCGGATGCACTCCGCTCTACGATGCCATGGGTATCTCCATCAAGAAACTCTCCGAAGTGGTAGGCAAAGACGACAATGTCCTTGTTACCGTCATAACGGATGGCTATGAGAACAGCTCCCGTCACTATAGTGCATCGATGGTAAAGGAGATGGTGGACTCGCTCCGCGCCAAGGGATGGGTGTTCACCTATATCGGTGCGAATCAGGACTCTGTCGAGGTTGCCGGTGGTCTTGGCATCTGCAATGCGATGGACTTCGCGCAGGATGCGACAGGTGCGCAGATGATGTGGGATAAGATGAACTCAAGTCGCAGGGAGTACTACAAGAAGGCTTCCCGCATAAGGATGACCGGTGCGTATGAGAACCTTGAGTCGGATTTCTTCGCCATGAACCGTGACGATTCCAGAGTAACTCCTGGCATGGTGACCGACCTTGCTGACAACGAAATTCTTGTTCTTGGGAGCTGCGGTCGCGAAGGCCTTGAGGGCAACAGGTACTACATCAACACCTTCGGCCGTGGCCTCGATGATATCAGAATGTCAGTGCAGCGTTTTATACGCTTTGCCGATAATCACTCGGAGAAGAGATTCCTTGTCACAAGGGTGGGATGCGGGCATACCGGCTACAGGGATGAGCAGATTGCCCCTCTCTTTGCAGCGGCCTACAGTCTGCCGAACGTATCACTCCCGGAGTCTTTCTGGAAGGTGCTTGACTATAAATTCGGACGCTAGAACGATGGAGGGACTGGAAAGATTCCTGGAAGCCCAGGACAGCAGGAACTCTGGCTACGAGACAGCCATTAGGGAGATAAAGTATGGGATCAGCTCATTGCTTGAGGCCAAGGCTTATCTTGAACATCCAGTCCTTGGTGCGCGTCTGCGGGAGGCTGTCCTTGCGATGACGGCGCATGCCGGGTCAGAGACCGCAGATGATTCCGGCGTTTTCGCTGCAACCCGGCAGGACGGCCGCGGCACCCAACGTGGCCCCTCCAGACCGTTGCCGCTATTCCGTTCGGCAAACCCCTCCTTTCCCGTACAAAGACCAAGCAGCTCTTGAGAAAGCAAGCGTAGATGGAGATACCAGTGAGTTTGCCACTCTCTTATCCGGCATCATTCGGAGCGACAAATGATAAGTCCTGTCAACAAGATGGTCGAATTTTAGCGAGGCCCAATAAATCGATCACCGTTGAAGTGAATCATATGATCTGGTACATCGGCAAGCCACACCTCCGTTTCCCACGCAATATCAGCGACGTGTCGTCTGAATTCCTTGGCATCGGGGAAAGCAGTGACATATACTTTGCCATATTTGCAGTTTTCAGTAAAATCCTCCAACTCTACCATCCTTTTGGGAGATATCGGCCCGTGAGAGGTTACAACCTCAATCAGGAAGAGCCACTCTTTCTCGTCATCGGCTATAATGATATCAGGCAACTTGCTGTGCTCGGTTATGGGAAGATTCAAAGCAACTAGTCTTTCTCTGTCGACATAAAGATTTTTATCCTCTGTATCACCTATATAGAGCAGTTTGCCTCCGGGAACAAAACGCGCGGCAAATTCATTGATAACCTTGGCTTGTACCTCGTTATGTTCTCCGGGAGACAGAAAAAATTCTTGCCCATTAATAACGAGCGGAGTACGCAACATCTCCCACTCTTTCTCATATTTCTCCTTCAGCTTTCCTGCCTGAGCAATGAATTCTTCAACTTTTTCTTTCCATTCGGATGTCCCATATGCTTTGACGACTTCCAACGCTTCCAGCGAAAGCCGATAATGGGCTTTGGGGCTGTTGACAGGTAAATCTGGTTCATCGGGATTATATCTTGCCACCGCAGCTTGCACAAACTGATGCAAAACATTCCGCCGGAATGTTTTCCGAGTATTAGGAGCATAAGGAGTTTTCTTCTTGTAATTCTCGTTGACAAAAGCCATTATCTCATTACTGACTCCACACTTTTCGGCGGTTGCTTCACTCCATGGAGTAGATTTCTTCAAGCCACAAAGCGCAAGCAATGTCAATGCTGACATTTCATTTCTTTGCGCTTCAGGAAGTCCCATTGCCTCCAGAATCTGTTGCGCCTGTTCAATCTTTGTCATATGGCTCAAATTTTAAAATACCCGTAGACCACTTTATTTATGTGTTCCATGGAATAATCGTTGTAATACTATTGCCTATCTCTCGTATTGTCTTGATGGGAGGAAAAGGCATCATCCGCAGTTCGGTTGAACTGACATTGATGTTCCCGTTAAAAAGCCTGAAATATGAGTCATAGAGCTCGCTGTTAAGCAGGGCTGAAATCCCCATCACTTCGCTTCGGATAAGATGTCCTTTTGGCCGGTAAATATAATTCAATTTGTTCTCCACCCCGACATATCTATATTTAGATGCGTTACCAAAATATGGCGCTGCGACAAGCCGGCTCTCATCATCTTTTGCGCTGAAACGTCTGAGAAGAATGTAGTTCTTATTCGGCAACAAGCTGGATTTCGAACCTTGAGAGACTCTGATGTATTGGCAGCGGCCTTTTTTCTCTACCGGATGGTCACAAAGCATCTTCACCACATTATGAGACCAATAAAGCGGCACTGTTTCTTCCGATTCGTCATGGCTGAGATATTCCTCGCTACGGAAAGCAACGACAGGGCCGGTGGATACCTGTATGTTGAACTTCGACATATTGCCGTCCCATGACTTGAACAAGTTCAAGATAGCCTCATCTCTGGAAGAAATAGGCAAATAGAGAATCTTCTCTTCAGAGGAAACGTCTATTATATCCTTTTCGAGGTAGTTCTTTGTGTAAGCCTTATCTAAATCGGATGCTCCTTCGCTATAAGATACAGTTATTCCTCTGTTCCTGGCATCATCGCAAATCGGACGACCTCGCATTATGAGCAATTCCTGAAGAACATCATCTTTGGCAAATGTATCTCTTCTTGTATTGAACAGATGGATAAAATCCAAAGATACGTTAGAGAAAAAGAAGTTGCGGAACAGGCGGAAATAACGTCCGGACGCAAAACTCCTGGGAGTAATGAATATCATCTGGCCGCAGCCCGAGAGCATCTTAGCGGATATGGCAAGAAACAAAGCATAAATATTCGCAACACCATCTACAACGCTTGACGAAGCCTTGACCCTGGGATCATCTTTGGAGAGCTTAAAATATGGAGGGTTGGATATTATATAATCATATTTAGGCGTACAAGATCCATCAAACAGAGTCGGTTCTTCGCAAAGGCACTCCGCATTTGTCAAGACAAAGTCATCCTGCCTGATGGAAAAGTCCAACGTTATACTTTTCTCCAAAAGCCACTGCTTCAAGTACTGGAAAACAGCAGTCGCATACGGGATAACTTTCGCGTCTGTCTCATATGCTGTCAGATGAACCTGAGCGAATCTATGGTTCAGAGCAAGATTTTCAATAAGGCAAGATGAAAGAATACCACATCCGCATCCGGGGTCCAGTACGGAAATCTCGACCCGCGGAGACTTGGCCAGGCTACCCATGAACCTGGATATCGACAAAGGTGTAAAAAATTGGCCTTTTGTCTTTTTGCTGCCTGCCGTTGACATGGATGCATACAACTTTCCCATCCGCTCTGCAAAGGCCGAAGGCCTCTCTCCATCTTCAGGTTGTAACATACTATCCATAACAATGTCTTATCCGTTAGTTCTTTTTACAAAAGTAACGAAATTTTCCCAATCGTTGCCATGGTGACTGGCCTGCAATATCCGGTACAGGTTGAGGGATTGTCAGGATAATTCATTTCTCAAAATCTCACTGCAGAACTTCCATTCCGGTTCACCTGACGACTCTTATTTTCCGAAATCGGGTGGTTCCATTTTTCCGAAAACTGTCGGCTCTCTTTTTTCTGAAATCGATATGGTCCTTAGCAGCTACAGGGACGCCCCTGACGCGCCGTGAATGGTGTCGAAGGTCTGGGCAAGAGCGCCCAGACCTTCGACAGACTCCGCAATCAGATGACGGAACATAAGAGAAAATCACTACCTTTGCCCGTACTGCAGCATTGTTGCCAATAATACTGTACCCTTGTTGCCGAAAACACTGTACCATTGTTGCCAATCTTACTGCACTTCATCTTGCCAAAATCACTGCACTTCTTTTTGCCGATAACACATGGCTTGCTCAATTTATGGTTGAGCTGCAAAGTTAACGAACAAGTGGGTGGCTATGCTCCGAAATGTGAGGCGGCCATCGGCCTCGTGCACGCAATTTTTGTAAGGATTTACCGCTTTTTGGGTGGTTATGCTCCGAAATAATCACTAGATTTTCAGCCGTGAGACTGGGTGGTCATGCTCCGAATTTTGTAAACAGGATCTCGCTGATATTGTCAAACATTCACTTCAATTTGAATCGAATAACTTTTAAGTCATTATCTATGGTATAGGAGGCCACCCTATCTAATACACCATTACCAAGAAGAACTGGTGCTTCAGTATTTGAGGAAACTTGAGTAAGTACATCGCGGCAGACTATTGTTTGGTTCCCATCAGTAAGTTCAAGCGTCCGTATGTTGAAAATAGCATCTTCCACGACACTTCCATCAGCAATGCTGGACTTGGCTGTTCCAAGGAAATCGTCTTCTGTTAAAAGACCTCGTTTCAATAGTTGCTTGGCCTCAAGTGGCGAGATAAGAGTGAGGGAACATCCAGTGTCAAAAATCATGTCGGTGCTCAGCCCGTTAATCTTTACCTGAACATACTTCACGCCTCCTTCTAATGTATAGGGGACATTTATCGTCTCATAATCCGACACGGTTTCGGTCGGATAGTTGACATAAGGAATATGAACCTTTTTCGACTTCTTACTGCCAGAACAAGACACTAAAAGCAAGATGGCGGTAATCAGCAATGATTGTCTTATAACAGTTTTCATTGTTTATTCACTTTGAAAGAATGAGTAAAGACTTTATTGTTGTTAACATAATAAGACAACACATGGTTTTTCCCTAAGATAGGAGTAGCAGAAATCTCTTTTTGTTTCTTACTGCCAGAAATAGAAAAACCATCGCACTTCCATTCGCCTTCCTGTTCTGGCACACCAGTCAAGATTATCCTATATTGTTTACCGAGTATAAGAGGTTCATTTACATCTGCATTTGAGTTGTCTTTAATAACAATCATAGGTGAAGTTTGCTTGGATTGAATTAGACTGAGTGCCTTGGTCAGTTCAATGTATTTAGCCTCAAGTTCGTAATTCTTAGCCGTTAATGCTGAATACTGTTCTTTCAGTTCTGACGTTTTAGGAACACTTTTAATTCCTCTGACACAGAAAAGCACAGCAATAATTACCACCACAATAGCAATGATGATTATAATGTACTTCCCGCGATTTTCTCCTTTCCAAAGAGATGAGTCATTACGATAATCATTATTCCGCCCAATGCCAAGGTGATCCATAGCCCCGGCATTAGGCTTGACAGATCTAAGAATTTCCAGCATCTCGGACAAATCCGGTTCTAATCTATCGGCCACAGCACCTATATTTGAGCACTTTTTCAACCTATCAACCTCCTGCCTTAATCTTGTGTTATCTTGCTTGAGAGAACTATTGGAGGATTTTAATGAATTTAATTCTGCACCTAATCTTTGATTTTCAGATTTCGTTGTTGATAAATCATTGGAAGCAGTAGTCAATTTCTGCTTAAGTCCCGGTATCTGTTTGCTGTCTTTTTTTAAAGCATCAATTTGGTTCTCATATTCTTTCTTGCTTTCTTGATATTTTTGATCCGAAGACAACAGAGAAGATATTATCGCATCTTTAGATGTATATACTGGAGAGACATATACTTTGCCATATATTTTGGTGGCGTTGAAAAAAGTCTCGCAATCCACATCGTTAATGTTGTAATAAACAGATTTCGAAGCATTTTGTTTTGTGAAAGAAGAGTCTATCACCTCAAAGTCGCTTCCGAAATTAGAGATTATCTGATTTCTTGCCAATTTTGAGATGTCAGTCAATTCTCCACTCGCATCCTTGAAATTGGCAATTAAGTATCTCTCTGAATTTTTATTATTACTTAAAAGTTTTCCAGAAATTTTTTGAGTATAAATTGAATCAAAGAGATTAAATAAGAAATGGACATCGGTACAATAATTTCCTTCCACTTTTAATGACATCCCAAAATATGAGCCAGTACGGCCTCCCTCTGCAATAACATTCTGTGGCCTAATGTATGAATAGTACGAGCAGAACTTATTAGAGTCCTTTCTGATTTCGACCACGAATGCTGATTGGGCGTTCTTGAAAGTATCGAGAATACTATAGAATGATTCATAGTACGAATCACCGGAGGTGCCCCAGACATCAAAGCCCTGAGGCACTCCGTGAAAAACAAATTCTGCTATCTTCATATCTATCCCCGAACTTTCTTCATTATAGTATTCCATAACATCTGAGGATATTCGTCCACTCCTTGTTGGTATGTTAAGTATTCCGAGCCATCTGCACGTGTCGCTTCTGTAAACATGCCATTAGAAAAAGGTACAAGCTCACATAAATATGGTTTTAGCCATTTGACAATCGGCACATCATTAACGAATGGCGTAAATATACCCGGATACATATTGCTGATATCATTCTTTACACCCGCTATATTAACTCTGCCTGGAGAAATCACGAAGTTTGACTTATCCACCTTGTTATAGAGAAAAATAGCTTTGTCCTGTCCTCGCATCATTGTTTTAAGATGATGTATTCTGGAAACATATCCACTTCTATCAGAAGAGTCTTTCCAGTCAGGTTCAACCATATAAATCCATATTTTTCTATTATTACTGTTAATAATAGTATTGACGTATGCCGGGAAAGGATTATCTGGCTTTTTAGGATTGAAGTAATACTCGCCGGGAGCCTCAAGGATCTGGCAGATACGACGGCCGTTTTTATCAAGTACTTCAACCAACATGAAGCTAATCATCTCCGTGCCTTGAGCCGCGTTTGATGAATTGACAAGTTCATTATATCCATCGCACATTTTAGCATAATGGGCATCCGCCGCAGGTCTAAACGAACGGATTGGAGACACGCGATATCCATATTTCTGTAAAAACCTTGTAAGGCGAATGAGAGTCATCGTTTTTCCGCATTCAGTTGGACCGAACAAGACAACGATAGGAACGTTTGGATCCGCAATAGTGACGACTATGCTATTGGGATCATTGTACTCAGTTTGGCTGAGGCCAGTCTCTGAGGTGTCGGTGATTGTGGATTCTTCTGAAACTATAGGAGCAGCTGTGACAGTAGGTTCGCCATCAGAGATTCCTCCTAAATCGAATTTTTTTGGCTCACCTGCAAAGTTCCGTGTGAAAACTCATAAATAAGTTCCATATTCAAGGT
>ERZ808240.2926-NODE-2926-length-17635-cov-57.596303_pt1 | contig 17635 bp, 15 predicted proteins | sample MGYA00521084_ERZ808240 | MGnify/ENA primary metagenome ERZ808240 (study PRJEB31516, sample SAMN03275571) | gut metagenome | biome: mammalia-associated habitat; material: feces | host: Papio cynocephalus | place: Kenya | collected 2012-08-06 ... | reverse complement strand
TAGCGTAGCCTTTTGCCGCCCGTCGGAGTTTGCTTTCTGTGCGAGAGGCCTTCCGCGTCACGCCGGAACGGTGATGCCGTCGCGCCGGAACGGTGATGCCGTCGCGCCGGAACGGTGATGCCGTTGCGCCGGAACGGCCACCCCGTCTCGCCGGAACCGCCGCGGGTGCGGAAAGAATGCGGCTGTCTCGCCCCGTTCCCTGCCTTTGGGCTTCGCGAAGCCCCCGCTTATGTGTGGAGTGCCGTCGACCGCCGCGGAGCCTTTGGAAGTTGCTCTATATAATAAGGCATACGAGGGAACCGACCCCTTGCGGCGAGGCGAGAGGCATGGAAACATGCCCGGGGTGCGCGCCATTCTCGGGTCTGCCCGCGGCAAATTTGAAATTTTGGGGAGACTCCGGGGTTTTTAGCGTTCCATTTAGTCCCGGAATATGGTATCATATAGGGTCTAATCAAGGAGATAAAAGATGTCCGCGAGTACTGATATTGTGTCCGTCGGCGTGAACGACCGGAAGATTGACCTTTTCGAGGGCCAATTCGCCGTGCCGGAGGGCATGGCGTATAATTCGTACGTGCTGAAAGACGAGAAAATCGCCGTGTTCGACACGGTGGACGCGGCGTTCGGCGCGGAATGGCTGGAGAACGTCCGCCGCGCGACGGAGGGCCGGCCGGTGGACTATTTGATCGTGCAGCACATGGAGCCGGACCACTCCGCCAACATCGCGGCGTTCATGGAACGGTATCCCGGGGCGAAGATTGTCGCGTCCGCCGCGGCGTTTCCGATGATGAAGAACTTTTTCGGGACGGACTACGCGGCGAACCGGGTGGTCGTGAAGGAAGGGGACCGGCTGGAGACGGGGCGGCACGCGCTGCGGTTCATTTCCGCGCCGATGGTGCACTGGCCGGAGGTGACGGTGACGTACGACGAGACGACGCAGACGCTGTTCTCGGCGGACGCGTTCGGCAAGTTCGGCGCGCGGGACGCGGCGGTCGACGAAGGGTGGGACTGCGAAGCGCGGCGCTACTACTTCGGCATCGTGGGCAAGTTCGGCGCGCAGGTCCAGGCGCTGCTGGCGAAGGCGGCGAAGCTGGACATCCGGCGCATCTGCCCGCTGCACGGTCCCGTGCTCGAGACGGCGGCGGAGATCGGCCATGCGGTCGCGCTCTACGACACGTGGTCGCGGTACGCGGCGGAGACGAAGGGCGTCTTCGTCGCCTACACCTCCGTCTACGGGCATACGCGCGCGGTCGCCGAGGAGCTCGTGCGGCTTCTTGCGGCGAAAGGCGTGAAGGTGGCGGTCGCGGATCTGGCGCGGTCCGACGTGTACGAGGCGGTCGAGGACGCCTTCCGCTATTCGGCGCTGGCGCTCGCGACGACGACGTACAACATGGGTGTTTTCCCGAAAATGCGCGAATTCATCGAGCATTTGACGGCGCGGAACTTCCAGAACCGGTGCGTGGGATTCGTGGAGAACGGCTCCTGGGCGCCGTCCGCGGCCAAGAAGATGAAGGAGATGCTGTCCGCGTCGAAGGATTTGGCGATCTGTCCGACGACCGTGACGGTCCGCGGGGCGATGGCGGAAGCCACGCGGGGGCCGCTCGCACAATTGGCGGAGGAACTGGCGGCGGGGGCGAACGCGTGAAGTTCATCGTCCATACCTACGGGTGCCAGATGAACGTGCGGGAATCGGAGGCGGTCGAGGCGCTTCTTCTCGCGGCGGGACACGAAAAGGCGGCGAGCGAGGCGGAGGCCGAACTCGTCGTCGTCAACAGCTGCACGGTGCGCCAGAAGGCGGAAGAGAAGGCGATCGGCAAGGCGGGGAACCTGATCGCGGCCAAGAAGATCACGGGGCTCATGGGGTGCGCGGTGAAGCGCCTGGGGGCGGACGTCTTCAAGAAGCTGCCGAAGCTCGACTTCGCGGTGGGCCCGCGTGCGTTCGGGCTGATTCCGCAGATCGTGGCGAAGGGGGCGTACCCGGCGCTCGAACTGGGCGACGACCTCGTGCCGGGCGGACTGGAGGCGCACACGGAGGCGAAGGGCTTCCAGGCGTTCGTGACCATTCTCGTGGGGTGCGACAACCGGTGCAGCTACTGCATCGTGCCGGACGTGCGGGGACACGAATATTCGCGTCCGGCGCGGGAAATCGTGGCGGAAGTGCGCGCGTTGGCGGCGCACGGGGTGAAGGAAGTCTGCCTGCTGGGGCAGAGCGTCCTGCGCTACGGGGTGCGGAATCCGGCCTGGGACGCGACGGACGCGTCCAGCCCCGGCGGATACACGGAGGCGTTCCCGCGGCTTCTGGAGGCGGTGGCGTCCATTCCGGGCATCGAACGCGTGCGGTTCACGTCGGCGCATCCGCGGGGGTGCACCGACGAATTGGTGCGAGTGTACCGGGAGTTTCCGCAGGTCTGCCGCCATCTGCACCTGCCGGTCCAATCGGGGTCGGACCGTCTTCTCGCGGAGATGGGGCGGCGCTACACGCGGGCGGAGTATCTCGCCGCGGTGGCCAAACTGCGTGCGCTGGACCCGGAATTCGCCGTGACGACGGACGTGATCGTGGGCTACCCGGGCGAAACGGAGGAGGATTTCGAAGCCACCCGGTCGCTGATGGACGAGGCGGGATTCGACAATTCCTTCATCTTCAAGTATTCGCCGCGCCCGGGCACGCGTTCCGCCCGGCTGCCGGACGACGTGCCGACGGCGGAGAAGGAGCGGCGCGACCAGATTCTGCTGGCGGACCAGGAGCGGCGCGGGCAAGCGCGCAACGAGAAGCTGGTGGGGACGGTGCGGGACGTCTTGGCGGAAGGCCCCTCCAAGCGCAACGCGAACCGGTGGAGCGGGCGCGACGGCGGCAACCGCATCGTGGTCTGGGACCGTGCGGCGGACGAGGGACCTCTTGCGCCCGGCACGCGCGTGCGGGTACGGATTCTGGAGGCGCATCCCCAGACGCTCATAGGCGAGCGTGTGGCGTGATCTTGCGATTGGGGCTTGTGATTTCGGCTCAAATATGGTATTCTAATGGAAATGACGGTATTTTGGGGTTTCGTTCTGGGGCTGCCGCTCTTCGCTTTTGGCGCGGCGGCATGCTTGGCGCCGGGTTTCGCACGTCGCGGAACCGCGGCGTTCTTCGCGTCTCGTCCGGCCGCGATCGTGCTGACGGCAGGGGCGAGTTTCTGGACGGGGTACGAGTGCGACACGATGGGGATCGACGTTTTCGATGCGTTCCTGAAGAGATTCCCTGGCGAAATCTGGATATTGGCGGTCGTCCTCGCCTGGCTTGTGTGCATCTGGATGCCGAAGAATCTGCCCGTGCGGGCGCTCATGGGGATTTTGATGCTGATCCCGGCCGAGCTCTTCAAGACGACGCGGTTGCTGCTGCCGTCGGGCGGGGTCGCCGCGGTGCACCTTTTTGTCGCAACCGCCTATATCGGCGCGATTGCCGGCATGTATGGCATGTTTTATCCGTGGCGCATCGAGAAGGGGCTGATGCTCCTGCTCGGTGCGGACGGGAGGGCGCGCGTCTTTGGAGGCATGCTCGCGCTTTGGGGCGCGGCGCTTTGCGCGCTGGGGTGCGTACTCTAAACGGAAAGCCGATTGTTCCCGAATGAAAGATATCTTCACGATTCTATTGACGATTTGCGGCGGTCTGGGTATCTTTCTCCTCGGGATGAAGCATCTCTCGGAGGGCCTTCAGGCGACGGCGGGCGGCGGCCTGCGCAAGTTCATGTCCCATGCGACGAGCCACCGGCTGGTGGGGGTCGGGACGGGTGTCGTTTCCACGATCATCGTCCAGTCTTCCTCCATCATAACGGTCATGCTGGTGGGGTTCGTCTCGACCGCCCTGCTGACGCTTCCGCAGGCGATCAACGTGCTTATCGGAGCGAATATCGGCACGACGGCGACGGTGTGGATTATCGCGTATGCGCCGGATCCGCAGCTTTTGGGGTTTGCGGGACTGGCGCTGGGCGGGGTGCTCTACTTCTTCGTGCGCGGCGAAAGGGTGCACAATATCGGGCTGACGGTCATCGGGCTCGGGCTGGTCTTTCTCGGTCTGTATTTCATGTCCAAAGGCGTTGCGCCAATACGGGAGAATCCGGAAATAAGCTCCTTTTTCACGCGTATGGACGCCTCCTCTTTGACGGGTGCGGCGCTTGTGGCATGCGCGGCGCTCCTTCTGACGGCGGTCATCCAGTCTTCCGCGGCGACCATCATGATTGCGATGGCGCTGGCCCAGCAGCAGCTCATTACCTATGAAGTGGCCATCGCGGTGCTTTTCGGAGCGAATATCGGCACGACGGCGACGGGCTGGATCGCGGCGATCGGGGGCACGGCGGACGGCAAGCGCACGGCCCTCGCGCACACGCTGTCCAATGTGCTGGGGTCGCTCGTGCTTCTGCCGCTTTTCCCGTTTTTCGTGAAGGCGGGGCAGACGCTCTTCCCGAACTGGAACGAAGCGGGGACAATGGTCGTTTCGGGGCGCGAAGCGGCGATTCTGCCGCATATCATGGCGCCCATAGCGGTGACGGACACCATCTTTGCGCTTTGCCGCGGCGTTCTGCTGTTCCCGTTCGTCAAGCCGTTCGCCCGTCTTGTGGAGCGGTTGATCCGGCAGCCGGAGAACGAGAAGCCGCATCTTTCCGTCTTGAAAGTGGGGGCCAAACTCTCGCCGGTCATCGCCTGCGACCAGGCGCTGCAGGAGGTCCAGTTCATGCGGGACAGCAACTTGAGCCTGCTCTCCTGCGCGCGCAAGGTCATCGCAGGAGAGTCTGGCGAAGACGAAGAGAACCACATTCTGCACCGAGAGGGCATCCTGGACAATGTGCAGAGGGAAGTCACGGAGTTCCTGGGCAGCATCATGACGAAGCGGCTCGCGGCGGAGGTCGCCGAACGCGCGCGGCGTCTCTTGCGTCTGACGGACGAATTGGAGAGCGTGTCGGACGAAGCCGCGGCCATTTTGCGCGTCGTGCGCCGTTTGCGCAAGAACAGGCAGGAGATTTCCGAAGCTTCGCGCGCCGTCCTTCTGGCCGTGGCGGACCGGGTATGCGCGTTCGCGCAAAGAGTCACCCCCTGGATCCGTTCGCCGCGTCCGGCGATCGACATAGAGGCCGTACAGGTCCATTCGCGCGAAATACACGAATTCCTGCGCGATTGCCGCCGCGCACAATTGGGCCGGGTGGGGCTTGACGACCCCGATTCCCCCTTGCGTGTCCTGGGAGAACTTGACATAATCAACGCCTACGAGCGCGTCAGATCCTACTATCTCAACATCGCGGAGACGCTCGCGGGCGGCAAAAGATGACATTCTGAATGAAAACCACAAGAAAACCAAGGAAGGAAAACGGGACTCCATGACACACAAGAAACATCTACCGCGTACACGCTGGTCGGGACAGCTGGCGTTTGTTCTGGCCGCATCGGCCTCCGCCATCGGGCTCGGCAACCTGTGGCGCTTCCCCTATCTTGCGGCGCAATATGGCGGCGGAACCTTCATCTTGATCTATCTGCTCCTGACGATGACGCTCGGCTTCACGCTCATGGTGACGGAGATTTCCATCGGGCGCATGACGGCTCAGAGCCCGCTGACGGCGTACGGGCGCATCAAGCGCCAGTGGGGCTTCCTGGGGTATCTGGCCGTCATCATTCCCGCGGTGATCTGTCCGTACTACTGCGTCATCGCGGGATGGGTTGTCAAATACTTCATCACGTACGTCAAGATGGCGGTGTCGGGCGTCAACGTCATGGGCGAGCAGGCGGTGGATTCGGGCGCGTTTTTCGGCGCGTTCATCGGTTCGACGGAGCCGCTGTGGTATGGCGCGCTCGTCATCGTGGCGTGTTCGGCGGTCATTCTGCTGGGCGTCAAGAACGGCATCGAGCGCTCCAATCTCGTGATGATGCCGCTTTTGTTCTTTGCCGCGCTGGCGATTTGCGTCTACGTGGCGTTTCTGCCCGGATCGGGCGCGGGGCTTTCCTACTATCTCGTCCCGAATCTGGATTGTCTGACGAACGAGGCGGGCGAATTCTCGTTTGCGCTTCTCGGCAAGACGATACTGGGCGCGATGGGGCAGATGTTCTACTCGCTCTCGCTCGCCATGGGCATCATGATCACGTACGGCTCGTACATGAAGAAGCAGGACAACATCGAGCGCTCGGTGCGGCGCATCGAAATCGCGGACACGTTCATCGCGATCATAGCCGGTTTCATGATCATTCCGGTCGTCTACATGTTCGCCGTGAAAACGGGGGTCACGCCTGAACTCGTCGCGCAGCACGGCGGCGACGTGGCGCTGGCCACGAAGGCGGCGGTCAAGGCGGCGATGAACCAGGGACCGGGTTTGATGTTCGTCACCCTGCCGAAGGTGTTCGCCTCGATCGGTCCGACGGGGGCATGGCTGGGGGCGACCTTCTTCCTGCTCGTTATCTTCGCGGCGGCGACGTCGGCCATTTCGCTCCTGGAGGCGTGCACGTCGTCCTTCTGCGACCTCTTCCATCTGCCGCGCGCGAAGTCCGCGCTGCTGGTCATGGTCCTGACGTTGGGACTGAGTGCGCTTTCGGCGTTGAGCTACGGCACGTTCGCGAACGTCAAGGTGTTCGGGTACCCGTTTCTCGACTTTTTCGATTTCGTGACGAACTCCGTCTTGATGCCGATCGTAGCGACGCTCACGTGCATTTTCATCGGCTGGGCGATGTCGCCGCGACTGGTCGTCGACCAGTGCGAACGGACGGGACATGTCTTCGGCGCCAAGGGCTTCTATGCGCTGATGGTGCGGTACTTCGCGCCCCTCCTGCTCGTCGCGATCCTCGTGTCGGAAATCTGCCGCGCGCTCAATCTGGGCGGCTGGAGCATTTGACGGACCTATGACGCACGAGGACGCATTCGCGAAATTGGCCCGGTCGGCCTTCCGGCGGCGGTTTGCGCTCTCGGCGGCCGATCGCGCCTATATTGAAGCGAAGGGGCTGGAGACCGTCCGCCGGCATGCGGCGGATTTCGTCGAGGCGCGCCTGGCGCCGGCGAATCCCCTGCGCGACGGGCGGCAGACGCCCTGGAAAGGGCATCCCGTCTTCGTTGCGCAGCATGCGACGGCGACATGCTGCCGCGGATGCATGGCGAAGTGGTGGAAAGTGCCGCGGGGCGTGCCGCTTGCGGACGTGCAGAAAGAGCGTACGGTCGGTCTTGTCATGGCGTGGATCGTCCGGCAGCTGGCGCCGCGTTGAAAAAGCGTTGCGTTTTTGGCCAGGACAATTGACGCGAAGCCTTAAAAAAGAGTAAAATATGCAGACAGAATCTGTTTTGAACATGAAAGGTGCAAAATGAAGCAAATAGGTGTGGGCATTCTGGGGTTCGGCACGGTCGGTGCGGGCGTCGCCGAAGGTCTTTTGAAGCATCGCGCGGTGATGGCCGAGCGGTTGGACGTGGATATTGCGCTCAAAAAGATTGCGGATCTCGACATCGCGACCGACCGCGGCGTAGCCGTGCCGAAAGATGTCCTGACGACTGACGCCTTTGCCGTCGTTTCCGACCCCGAGGTGCAGATAGTGGTGGAGACGATCGGAGGGACGGGCATCGCCAAGACGCTCGTCCTCAAGGCGCTCGAAAGCAAGAAGTGCGTGGTAACCGCCAACAAGAAACTTCTGGCCGAATACGGACGCGAGATTTTCGATGCGGCCGCGGCCAACAATGTGGACATCTATTTTGGCGCTTCGGTCGGCGGGGGCATCCCGATCATCCGCGTCCTTCGCGAAGGGCTCGCGGGCAACGACATCGAGTCCATCGACGGCATTTTGAACGGCACGTGCAACTACATCCTCACGCGCATGGAAAACGAGGGGCTGCCGTTCGACGTCGTGCTGAAAGACGCGCAGAAGCTCGGGTATGCCGAGGCGAACCCCTCGCTCGACATCGACGGGTTCGACACGGCGCACAAGGCGTGCATCCTCGCGGCGTTGGCGTACGGCTTCCAGCCCCGGCTGGACGAGGTGTCCGTCGAGGGCATCCGCACGCTCCAGGGCGAGGACGTGGCGTACGCCGCGGCGTTCGGCTACCGCATCAAGCTTCTGGCGCGCGTCGCCAAGTCGGGGAACGAGATCGAGGTCGGCGTGGCGCCCACGCTCGTGCCGATGACGCACATGCTCGCGTCCGTCAACGACGCGTTCAACGCGGCGTGGGTGAAGGGCGACATGAGCGACTACACGATGTACTACGGGCGCGGCGCGGGGCGCGCGCCGACGGCGTCCACGGTCATCGGCGACATCGGCGACATCGCGCGCAACCTGGCGCACGGCGAAACGCGCTATTCGCGCGCCGTGAAGACCTACGGCGAGGGGATGCTGCGCTTGCGTCCGGCGGGCGAGATCTCGTCGCGTTTCTACCTGCGTTTCGGCGTCGTGGACAAGGCGGGGGCATTCGGCGAGATCGCGACGATTCTCGGCCGGCACGGCGTTTCGATTTCCGCGGCGTCCCAGAAGGACGAAAAAGTCCGCCACGGTTTCGTCCCCGTCGTTGTCTTGACGCACGAGGCGAAGGCGGCCGAGCTGGATGCCGCGCTCGCCGAGATCAAGGCGTCCCGCGTCGTCGGGGACGATCCCGTCAAATTGCGCATGATCTGAAAGAACCGAAGGTAAAGAAAATGAAAGTCTGCAAATTCGGCGGCAGCTCGCTCGCGAATGCCGCGCAATTGAACAAGGTCATCGATATCGTGCTCGCGGACCCGTCGCGGCGCATCATCGTCGTTTCGGCTCCCGGGAAGCGCCATGCGGGCGACACTAAGGTCACCGATCTTCTCATCGCGCTTGCGCAGACGGCTCTCGCAGGGGAGAACACCGACCGACAGTACGGCGCGGTCGTCGAACGCTTCGCGGAGATGGCCCAGCAGCTGCACCTGGGCGACGAGATCGTGCACGTCATAGAGGACGATCTCAAGGCGCGGCTCGCGCAGGCCAAGGATCTGGCCCCCGATGAGTTCATGGACTTGCTCAAAGCGGCGGGCGAGGACAACAACGCCAAGCTTGTGGCCGCGGCCTTCAAGGCGCGCGGCGCCAACGCGCGCTATGCCTCGCCGCACGAGACCGGCATGGTGCTGACGGGCAAGTTCGGCGACGCGACGCTCGATCCGGCGAGTTACGACACGCTTTCGCGCGCCTTCTCCAGTTTCGAGGGCATTGTCGTCTACCCGGGGTTCTTCGGCTACACGAAAGACGGGAAGGTCGCGACGTTCCCGCGCGGCGGCAGCGACATCACGGGGTCCATCCTGGCCGCGGCGGTCTGCGCGGACGTCTACGAAAACTTCACGGACGTGGACTCGGTCTACCCGGTCGATCCGCGGATCGTGCCTGAGGTCAAGGAGGGCATTCCCACGATGACCTACCGGGAAATGCGCGAGCTCGCCTACGCGGGATTCGGCGTTTTCGCGGACGAAGCGGTCATCCCGGCTGTGCGCGCGCGCATTCCGATCAACATCCGCAACACGAACCACCCGAACGAGCCCGGTACGATGATCCAGCAATCGCGGCGCGTGACGCCCGGGACGATCGTCGGCATCGCTTCTGCGGACGATTTCTGCAACATCATCGTAGAGAAATACCTCATGAACCGCGAGGTTGGTTTCGGGCGTCGCCTGTTGCAGGTGCTGGAAGACGAAGGAATCGCCTACGAGCACATGCCTTCCGGCGTCGATTCGCAGTGTGTCGTCGTGAAGGGCAGGAATTTTCCGAAGGAGAAAGAGCAGAAGGTCGTCCGCGCGATTCGCGAGCGGCTGAGCCCGGACTTCGTCTCCGTCGAACGCGGTATTACCATTCTCATGATTGTCGGCGAGGGCATGTGCTATACGCCGGGCATGTTCGCGAAAGCGTGCCTGGCCCTGGCTTCGGAGGGCATTTCGCTTTCCATGGTCAACCAGGGCGCGAGCGAGGTGAGTTTCATGATCGCCATTCGCGGGCAGGATCGCGACAAGGCCGTCCGGGCGCTCTATCGCGCGTTCTTCGGTTCGTAAGAGGTCGGGGAATACGGTGCGGACGCTTCAATTAGTCCCGGCGCTCGAACAAGGCGGTGTCGAACGCGGCGTCGTCGAGATGAATCGCGTGCTTGTCGCGCAGGGTTGGGAAAACCATGTGGTCGCGGCGGGCGGACGGCTCATGGCGCAGGTCGCGTCCGACGGCGGCCAGATCCATGTGCTGGACGTCAAGAGCAAGAATCCGCTCACCTGCTTTTCGCGTGCGCGGAAGCTGCGGCGTCTCTTGCGCGAGGTGCGCCCGGATGTCGTCTGCGTCCATTCGCGTGTGCCGGCGTGGCTTTTCGTCGCGGCGAACCGCACGTTGCGGATCCCCTGGATCAGTTTCGCGCACGGCGCGAATTCCATTTCGCGCTACTCGCGTATCATGACGGCGGGCGATCTCGTCGTCACGCCCAGCCGGTACATCGCCGATTATCTGCACGGCGCCTACGGGACGCCGTACGGAAAAATGCGGATCATTCCCCGCGCCATCGACCAGGCCCGCTTCAATGTCACGGCGCTGGATGCGGCGTTTTGCGCCGAAAAGAAACGCGACTGGAAGCTGGATGGTTCCTTTGTCGTCCTGGCGCTCGGGCGCATTACGCAGCTCAAAGGGTTTGACGTGCTCATTCGCGCAATGTCGCTTCTTCCGGCGGATTTCAAGCTGGTTCTGGTCGGCGAGGCGGAAGCCAAACGCCGCGACGTGGAAACATCTCTCCGGCAATTGGCAGAGGAGCTGGACCTTGCGGGCCGGGTCGTTTTCGCCGGCAATCAATCCAAGGTGGCGGAATGTCTGTCCTTGGCGAATGTCGTCGTCTCGTCCAACGTCAAGAAGCCCGAGGCGTTCGGGCGTTCCATGGCCGAGGCGCTCGCGATGGGGCGTCCCGTCGTGGCGCGCGCGTTCGGGGGTGCGCTGGATGTCGTGCGCGACGGGGTGGACGGCGTGCTGGTGAGGGGAGATGACAGGACGAATTGGCCGCGGGCGTTTTCCCAGGCGATTCAACGGGTGCGCGGCATGACGTTTGGCGACCTGCGCGCCGCGGCGCTTTCGCGCTTTTCGTTCGACCGTTTGGCGGCGCAGTCCATTTCGGTCTATGAGGAACTTTACAGAGGAGGGAGAACATGATAAAGGTCGGCATAATCGGGTGCGGATTTGTGGGGAGCGCGCTTAAAATCTGGCTGGAGGAGAACAACAAGGACGTCGCGATTCGCGTGAGCGATCCGCCGAAGGGCTACAACGACGACATGTCGGATATCGATGTGGCCTTTGTGCAGATCCACATGCCGACCGAGGACGACGGCACGCAGGATCTGACGCTCATGAAGCAGATCATCCGCAATCTGCCGAACGTGCCGGTGTTCGTGCGCACGACCATCCTCCCCGGCACAAGCGAACGGCTGACGCGCGAGACGGGGCATCAGGTTTGCTACATGCCGGAGTTTCTCACGCAGCGCACCTACATCGAGGACTTCAAGCGCCAGACGATGGTGTTCACGGGGTCCGTCGACTTGCTGGCGAAAATCTTCAAAGGCAAGAAGTTCGCGGTCATGACGCCCCTCGAGGCTGAAATAACCAAGTATGCCCACAACGTGTTCGGCGCGTACAAGGTGACCTACTTCAATGCGGTGAAGGAATACTGCGAGAAGATGGGCGCGGACTGGGCGAACGTGCACATGGGCGTGCTGCTTTCGGGCTACATCAACGAGACGCACACGAACGTGCCGGGCCCGGACGGGAAATGCGGCTACGGCGGCAAGTGTTTCCCCAAGGACGTGAACGCGTTCGCCAAACTCACGGCCGGACAGCCGCTGGGCACGCTTCTGGCGCCGCTCCACGACCTGAACGTGCATTTTCGCGGAAGCGAAGAGCATATCTGAGACATGACGCGCCGCACGAAACAGTTTTTGCGTCTTCTCCGCCGTCCGTTCGAATGGCTCGGCATCGGGCTGGGCCTGGCCGTCTTTCCGCTCTTGCCGCGGCGCGGGCTCCTGACGCTGTGCGACTTCGCCTCGCGCGTCATGTACCGGTTCGACCGCCGCGGACGCGCGCTGGCGCTGGCCAATCTGCGCATCGTCCGGAACGTGCGCGCGGCGCAAGGGCCCGCGACACGCGCGGAAGAGACGGTTCTGCGGCGCAGCTACCGCAATATGGCGCGGTCGGTCGGCTATGCTTTCTGGACCTGCGTGTGCGCGAAGGCACGCGCCGCCGCTTCGGGGGAGATGTCCGCGGAAGGCAAGGCCTTTCTCGCGGCGAACGGGTCGGCAGTCACCGTCTCGGGGCATCTCGGCTGCTGGGAAATCCTCTCCCAGCTCGCGGTGCTGGAAGGCCACCGCATGATGTCCGTCGCCAAGGATGTCGGCACGCGCGGCATGACGCGCATTTTGATACGCGCGCGTGAATCCATCGGACAGAAAATCGTCCGTGCGGACGGGGCTTTCCGTCCCCTGATGGCCGGCTTGCGCGCAGGCGATTCGCTCGGGCTTCTGGTGGACCAGGTGGTCGACCCCAAGGACGGCGGCGTATGGGTCCGTTTCTTCGGGCGTCCGTTTCCGGCGAGCGCCGCGCCCGCGTTCTTTGCGGCGAAGGGGAAGTCCCCGGTCGCGGTCGCCTGGTCGCGTCCCCTGAAAGACGGCCGGTGGCGGTGCGACGTCGTGCGGATCTACTCCCCCGCCGACGCACGCGACATCTGGGGGTTTACGCAGCGGTGCCTCGCCGATTTGGAAGGCGTCATCCGCCGGCATCCGTCCTGTTGGGTGCTGAATTACCGTTATTTCCGCAAGACGCCCACGGCGGACGAACTTGCGCAACTTGAGGCGCGCGAAGCGAAATTCGCGCGCACGTGAAAGAAATCCATGACGACATTTAATCTCGGCGATCCCTTCGGCTCGGCTCCCACGCGGGCGCCTTTCACCCAGAGCGTTTCGCGCGGCGTGCCCTGGCACAACCTGCCCGTGACGCGCGAATACACGATCGGCCAGCTTCTGGACCAGTCCATCGCCCGTTGCGGCGAAAACGACGCGCTCGTGTATCCGGACCGCGACTTCCGCCTGACCTGGTACGAATTCGGCGAAGAAGTGGATCGCCTCGCGCGCGGTCTCATGACGCTCGGCGTCAAGCGCGGCGAAAAGATCGCGCTGTGGGCGACGAACGTCCCGCACTGGGTGGTCCTGATGATGGCCGCGGCGAAAATCGGCGCCATCCTCCTGCCGCTCAACACGAACTACAAGAGCCACGAGCTCGATTTCGCGCTCAAGCAGTCCGACGCCGAGAACCTTTTCATCATCGAAGGCTACCGCGACTGCAACTACGTGGACGTCGTCTACGGCCTGCTGCCCGAATTGAAGGTCCAGCCGCGCGGCAGGCTCCAGTCCGCGCGCTACCCCCACATGAAGCGCGTGCTGTTCCTGGGCGGACGCAAGAACCGCGGCATGTATTCGCTGAACGAGATCAAGGACCTCGCCGAAGAGACGCCTTTCGAGGCGTATCTGGCGCGGCAGGCCGAGGTGGACGTGAACGACGTCGTGAACATGCAGTACACGAGCGGCACGACGGGCTTCCCGAAAGGCGTGCAGCTCACGCACCGCAACATCGCCAACGACGGATTCTGGATCGGCGCCTGCCAGAACTTCTCCGCGCGCGACAAGGTCTGCATCCCCGTGCCGCTCTTCCATTGCTTCGGCTGTGTGCTGGGCGTCATGAGCTGCGTCAACCACGGCGTCACGATGGTCTTCACGGAAAAGTTCGACCCCGTGCAGGTCATGGAAGCGGTCGAGAAAGAGAAGTGCACGGCGGTCTACGGCGTGCCGACGATGTATATCGCCATTCTCGACCATCCGCAATTCTCAAAATACGATTTCAGCTCGCTCCGCACGGGCATCATGAGCGGTTCGGCCTGCCCGGTCCACCGCATGCAGCAGGTCTTCGACCGCATGTACATGAAGGAGGTGACGAACCCCTACGGTCTGACGGAATCCGGACCCGTCATGACGATGACGCGCTACTTCGAACCGTCCATCGAGCGCAAGTGCGCGACGATCGGCCAGGCGCTGCCCGGCATCGAAGTGGCGATCATCGACCCCGAGACGAAAGAACTTGCGCCGATCGGCAAGGACGGCGAGATCTGCTGCCGCGGCTTCAACAACATGAAGGGCTACTACAACATGCCCGAACAGACGGCCGCGTGCATCGACGCGAACGGGTGGCTCCACTCCGGCGACATCGGGCGCATGGACGCGGAAGGCTACTACTACATCACCGGGCGCCTCAAGGACATCATCATCCGCGGCGGCGAGAACATCAGCCCGAAGGAAGTGGAAGACTTCCTCGGCACGATGCCGGGCGTGCAGGACGTGGCGGTCGTCGGCTGCCCCTCGAAGAAATACGGCGAACAGCCCGCGGCGTTCATCATCCGCTCGCCCGGCGCGGCGCTTTCCGCGGCGGACGTGACGGCGTTCTGCAAGGACAAGATTTCGTGGTTCAAGATCCCGAAATATATCCATTTCGTGGACGCTTTCCCCATGACCGCCTCGCAGAAGATCCAGAAGTTCAAACTGCGCGAGATGGCCCGCGACCTCTGGCCCAACGCCTGACAAGGAGATTCTATGCGGAAAGCGAAGGGATATGTGCTGATCAGCGGCGGACTCGACAGCCAACTGGCGGTCCGCCTGCTGCAGAATGCGGGGGCGGAAGTCGAGGCGCTTTGCTTCGAGACGCCGTTTTTCTCGTCCCAGGCGGCGCGGAAAGCCGCCGCCGCGCTTGGCGTGCCGCTGACGGTCGTGGATTTCACGGAAGACGAAGTCGCGCTTATCGAGAATCCGCCCCACGGGTTCGGCGGCGCGATGAACCCCTGCATCGACTGCCATGCGCGCATGATCCGCCGCGCCGGCGCGCGCATGGCCGAAGCGGGCTTCGATTTCGTGGCGACCGGCGAAGTGATGGGCCAGCGTCCCATGAGCCAGAACAAGCAGTCGCTGGCTGTCGTCGCGCGCGAGTCGGGGCTGGAAGGGCGCCTCATCCGCCCGCTGAGCGCGCGCCTGCTGGAACCCACCCTCCCCGAGACGGAAGGTCTCGTCGACCGTACGAAACTGCTGGACATCTCGGGCCGGTCCCGCGAACGGCAGATCGCGCTCGCGGCGGAATTCGGCATCGTGGACTATCCCTCGCCGGCGGGCGGATGCAAGCTGACCGAAGAAGGCTACAGCCGCAAGCTCAGGGACCTTCTGGAGCACGAGGGGCTGCATACGCGGCGGCTGCTGGAGCTTCTGCGCGTCGGGCGCCACTTCCGCCTGCCGGACGGTTCCGCGCTCATTATGGGCCGCGACGCGAACGAGAACGCCGTTTTGGAGGCGGAATCCGCGCGCGGCACGCTGTTCGACTGCGGCGATTTGCCGGGCCCCACCTCGCTGCTGCTGGACGGCGGCAAGTCGCCCGCCGACCGTGAGATGGCGCAACGCATCACGCTTTCCTACGCGAAAGGCCATGAAGCCGAACGCGCCCGGTACAAGGAGTTCCACATATGCTAGAAGTCTTGGCGTCCCATCTCGATGCGATTGCCGCCCTCGCGCCCGCGTGGGGGCTCCTCTTCGTGTTCGTCTTCATGACAATCGAATCGAGTTTCATTCCCTTCCCGAGCGAAGTCGTGATGATCCCCGCCGGCTTCCTCGCCGCGCGCGGCGAATTGGGCCTGGAAGCCGCCCCGGCGCTCCTGGCCGCCATCCTGGTCGGCACGCTCGGCTCACTGGCCGGCGCCTACGTGAACTATGGACTGGCGCTCTTCATCGGCAAGCCTTTCCTGGAGAAGCACGGACGCTGGTTTTTCATCAAGCCCGACGCGCTGCATCGCGCCTGCGAGGTCTTCAACCGCTACGGCGCGGCGACGACGTTCGTCTGCCGCCTGGTGCCCGTCATCCGCCAGCTCATCTCTCTCCCGGCCGGACTTTCGCGCATGCCGCTCGGCTCTTTCACGCTCTTCACCACGCTCGGCGCCGGAATCTGGACCGTCATCCTTGCGCTGGTCGGGTTCGCGTTGGGGCGCACGGCCGGGAACATCTCCTATCTGGAGTTGTGCGAGCGCGGCAAGGCGATGGTTTCCGCGAACGTGCCCTGGGTGGTCGGGGGCGCGCTCCTGCTCGTCCTGGGCTACGCGCTCGTCTCCAAGGCCGTGATGGGGCGGACGAAGAAAAACCGTGACGGACGTCTGTGAGCTCTGTCCGCGGCGGTGCCGCGCGCCGCGCTTCGCTCCGTCCGGCCGGACCGGCTGGTGCGGGGCGGGCAACGTGCCGCGCGTCTTCCGCTGGGGGCCGCATTTCGGCGAGGAGCCGCCTGTCACGGGTACGCGCGGGAGCGGTTGCGTCTTCTTTTCGCGCTGCACCCTGCGCTGTCTCTATTGCCAGAACTCGCCGTGGAGCTGGAACGGGAAGGGCGTCGACAAGACCATTCCCGAACTGACGGAAATCTTCCGCGACCTGGCGCTGAAGGACCGGGTCGAAAACTGGAATCTCGTCTCCCCGACGCCCTATCTGCCCTTCATCCGCGAGGCGGTACGGCCGCTTTTCGCCGCGGGAATCCGCTTGCCGTTCGTGTGGAACTCGTCCGGCTACGAACGCACGGAGGTTCTGGAAGAGTACGCCGAGTTATGCGACTGGGCGCTTTTCGATCTGAGGTACTCGCGCGAGGAGACGGCGCGCAAGGTCTCGCAGGCGTCCGGCTATGTCGCCGCGGCCCGCCGCGCGGTGGCCTGGGCCTGGAACCGCGCGCCCAAGACGCGCCTGATCGTGCGCCTGCTCGTCCTGCCGGGACACGCGGACGAGGCGATCGAGAATCTCGCCTGGCTGGCGACGGAACTTTCGAACGAGATCCCCGTTTCGGTCATGGCGCAGTATACGCCCGCCTACAAGGCCCTGCAGACGCCCCCGTTCGACCGTCCCGTGACGCGTGCGGAATACGAGAGCGTGACGGAAGCCGCGGCGGATTTCGGCTTCCAGAACGGCTGGATCCAGGACTATGCGGCCAGCGACCCCAAATTGGCGCTTCTGGGCGAGAACATGTCCGCCGACCATGGCACCGTCCGCTGATCGTTGGATGCAGTGATATTCCTTGACCGTTGAACACCCGGAAACCGCCCGCGGCGCCCGCCACGAACGGCCAGACGGCCTTCAGCGCGGCTCTCAGCATGCCGCGCCAATCGATTAATCGATTGTCCATTTCATTGTCGTTTCCTTTCCTTTCGTTGTTGAAACTTTGAATAAGCTCCGAGGAATTAACTCCGATGAGCAACAAAAGGCTTCGCTAACGCTTCGCCTGAACGCTCCGCAGGTTCCGCTCCCGAACACAGGCGAACAGCCTTTTTTGAATAGACCGCTTCGCGGTCTTGTTCGCGGGCGAGATGTGCGAAGCCCTTGGCGGAACGTTAGTGGAGCCTTTGTCGCCCCTCGGAGTTTATTCTACCGCAGGTTCCGCTCCCGAACACAGGCGAACAGCCTTTTTTGAATAGACCGCTTCGCGGTCTTGTTCGGGGGCGAGATGTGCGAAGCCCTTGGCGGAACGTTAGTGGAGCCTTTGTCGTCCCTCGGAGTTTATTTGCTCATCGGAGTTTATTTAGTGTCTGCCCATTTAATTTATAATGTGAAAATCAAAAGGAACATTTGACTTC
>ERZ808240.2925-NODE-2925-length-17636-cov-9.557022_pt1 | contig 17636 bp, 19 predicted proteins | sample MGYA00521084_ERZ808240 | MGnify/ENA primary metagenome ERZ808240 (study PRJEB31516, sample SAMN03275571) | gut metagenome | biome: mammalia-associated habitat; material: feces | host: Papio cynocephalus | place: Kenya | collected 2012-08-06 ... | reverse complement strand
TTGTCCATGCAGGGCAGGTCATCGTGGATCAGCGAATAGCAGTGCAGCATCTCCACCGCAGCCGAAAATGCCTCCGCTGCAGCCATATCGCCGTCCAGCATCTCGCAGACGCTGAGCACAAGCACCGCGCGGACCCGCTTTCCGCCGCCCAGCAGGCTGTACCGCGCCGCACGGCACACCTCGGATTCTTCCGGCAGGAATTGTGCACAGGCCTGGTCCAGTGCCTTCATAGCCTGTGCAAGATACGTCTGATACTGTACCTTATACTCCATCATTCTTCCTCCTGTGTCTGGTCACCCGGGTCTGCTGATGCAAGCCGTGCGTCGATCTCCTCCATCTGCAGAGAAACATTCTGCAGCGTGTTCTGACAATATTCCAGCAGGGACGCAGCCTCTGCATACAGCTTGACCGATTCCGCCAGCGAAGTTTCCTCGCTCTGCATCTGCGCCAGGATCGCATTCAGCCGCGTCATGCCTTCCTCAAAGCTTTTGGGTGCTCTCATCGATTTCCTCCACCTTCTCCACACGGCAGGTCGCCTTGTGGGATGCGCCGCGCACTACAACAGTCTGCCCGGGAGCCAGATCCGGAACCGTGCAGATCGTTCCGCGCGGTTTCGTGACCATTGCATAGCCGCGGGCCAGCACCTGATACGGGTTCAGAGATCCCGCCAGAGCCGCTGCATGCTGCAGCTGCGCCTGACTTGCGTCCCTGCAGTACCCGGCCTGCTGCCGGATCTGCTGCCGCATTTGTTCCAGCTGCACGCTGCTGCGTTGTAAAGTGCCGCGCTGTACGCCCTGTTCCAACACAAGGTTGTATTGTTCCAGACTATTATAGCATAAACGCAGCCGGTTTTGCATATTTTTATGAATATTTTCCTGAAAAATATTCAATTGACTCAAAAGTTCCTCCCGATCCGGCACGGCAAGTTCCGCTGCTGCCGAGGGTGTCGGAGCACGCTGATCTGCCACAAAGTCCAGGATGGTATAGTCGATCTCATGGCCGATGGCGCTGATAAGCGGTGTTTTGCATCGAAAAGCCGCCCGGGCAATAACCTCTGCGTTGAACACCCACAGGTCTTCCCGACTGCCGCCGCCGCGTGCCACAATGATCTCATCCACCCTGCCGCTTTTGTCCAGCCGGGCGATGGCTGCTGCCACCTGCTGTGCTGCTTCAAAGCCCTGCACAGTTACCGGGCAGAGCAGCAGTTTCACCGCAGGCCACCGGCGGCCAATAACATTTCGGATGTCCTGCAGGGCGGCACCAGTTTTGCTGGTGACCAGCCCGATGCATTTGGGATACTGCGGCAGCGGCTTTTTGTGCGCCGCGTCAAACAGACCCTCCTGCTCCAGCTTTGCCTTCAGCTGTTCCAGCGCCAGCTGCGCTGCACCGATGCCATCCGGGAACATTTCACTGACATAAACCTGAAATGCGCCGTCCCGCTCATACAGTGTGACTCTGCAACGCACGACCACCCGCATTCCTTCTTCCGGACGGAACGCAAGCCGCCGGGCGTCGGTACGGAACATGACTGCTTTGACGCTGCTGGCTTCATCCCGCAGGGTAAAGTAGCAGTGGCCGCTGCGGGCATTCTGCACGAAATTGGCGATCTCGCCGTGCAGAGCCAGGTCAAACAGGGCGTCGTTCGCATCCAGAAGCATTTTGACGTAGTGATTCAGCTCGGAAACAGAAACTACTTCAGCCATAAGCCTGCCTCCCGCGCAGCCAGGATCGAAACGCCAATGGCATTATCGCTGGAATACTGCCCCGGCACAAAGTAGACCTTCGGCAGGCGCTGCTGCACCCATGTGCGGATAATATCACTGCTCATAACGCCGCCTGCACACACCACAGGAAGCCCGGGATACTCCTTCTGAGCTGCCTTTGTCATTTTGACGACCGTATCCGCCACACACAGCAGGCAGTATTTGCAGACATATTCCGGCGTCTTTCCAGCCGCCAGCAGTGCATTGCACTGATTTTCCAGCCCGGAAAGGCTGCACTGCATTCCCTTCACGCTGGATTTTGGCTTGATGGGTTCCTCGCACTGCGCAGCCAGACGGGATACTTCCACGCCGGCCGGAAAACCGAAACCCAGCTTGACGCCCACACGGTCCACTGCCTGCCCGGCATAAAGATCCGTGCTGGTACCAAGCGTCTCGATCCGCTTCACCTGGTCACAGAGCAGCAGGTCAGTCGTACCGCCTGAAATGTGGAACAGCAATACTTTCTCCCGAAAGAGCTCTTCGCCCTTTGCTGCAAAGAGTGCTGCCGCTGCATGGCCCTGCTGATGGGTCGTATGCACCAGCGGAATGCCTCGCGCATGGGCAAATGCAGTTGCCGCGCTGACACCGGCCAGAAAACACGGCATATAGCTGCCTTCTGCCAGGCGCGGCTTCTGCGAAACGCCCACTGCGCTGATTTGAGTCAGATCAAACTCCTGTGCAAGTTCGTCCAGCATCTCCGGCAGGGCCACCGTGTGATGGAACAGCGCATCGCTCTGCCGCAGGCCCAGCTGGCCCGGCTTGACCGGCAGAAAACGCTTTTTTGCACAAACAACCTCCCCGGCTGTATCAAAAACCGCCAGAGAGGTTGCATAGTTGCTTGTATCGACTCCGAGTGTATACCGGCTCACTGCTCGGCAGACGCTTCGGCAGCGTCCTCGCTCAGGCCATGCTCACGGGCAATGGCACCCATCACGCCGTTCACAAACTGGTAGTCCTCATCTGCGCCGTATTTCTTGGCCAGCTCCACAGCCTCATTGATGGCAACACCGGGCTTGTTCTCACCGCCAAACAGCATCTCTGCAATGCCAAGGCGCAGCACGGTCAGGCTGACACGGGGCAGGCGCTCCATGCTCCAGTTGCGCAGGTGGGCGCGGATCTCGTCATCCACCTCGGCAGAATGATCGTAGTAGGCATTCAGCAGATGCTTGCCAAAGCCATCCACGGGGTGCTCCTCTTCTTCATTCTCCGCATTGCTGATCAGGGCCTCTCCCAGCGGGACGTCGCCAAAGGTCTGAGAAAATGCCAGCAAAAAGGCATTCTCACGTGCTTCTCTACGGGGCAAAATGTTTTCCATACTATTCCTCTCGCAACATAAGTTCTCCCCGCCGGGGAAACCCGTGGGGAGAACCGTTTTTTCTTCGTTTTGTCTCTCTTTGCGTTACTGCGCAGCGTCGGCGCTGGTCAAACCGGCAATGATCAGGTTCACACGGCTGACGGTGACATTGGTCATGTTCTGCACAGCAGACTTGACATTTTCCTGCACCTTCTCGGCAACCGCCGGGATGCGGGCACCGAAGCGCACCACCAGATGCAGCGTGACTTCTGCAGTGCCGTCCCGCATTTCCACCGTAACAGGCGGCTGGATGCTGGATTTTTCCAGCAGATCCTTCACCTTTTTATTCTGGCTGCCGCAGGATACTTCTGCAACGCCGTCGATCTCCATGGCTGCACAGCGCGCGATCTTACCAAGGACTTCCGTGGAAATCTGGAGGCTGCCGCCCCGGAGATCTGTATTCTGTAAATCCATTCTGCTGTCCTCCATCCGGAGCAGGCAGGGAAACCTGCTCTCTGATTGTTTTTTCAAAGGCTGCCCGCCGGGCCATTCCTGGCACAGGGCAGCTGTTGCACATTACTGATATGCATATTATACCATCAAAGCAGGGGCAATTTCAATACTTGATTGGAAAAGTCTCTCCCCTGCCTGGTTTCCGGACGCAGCAGCATGGCTTTCCGCACAGTGAGGCAGCAAATCACTTAACTTCCACAACGGTGATGTTCTGCGCCGTAACGGTGCTTTTACTCAGCACCACGTCCCGGATCTGTGCCACTTGCGCCGCAGTGAGCGGCTCACCAGAGGTCATTACGGTCAGGTCTGCCCGACCGGACTGTAAAAAGCACAGGCAATCCGCAAAGCCTTTCGCCCGGATAAGGGTCTCGATCTCATTTTCCGCGTTCAGGTCTTCCAACGCTGCAGACATCTGTGCAGTATATTCCTTCTTTTCGTCCGCTGAAAGCTCTGCAGATTTCAGGGTCTTCTGGATGGTATCCATAGCTTCATCGTGGGCCTTTTCCCGTTTCAGGCGCGCTTCATCAAAGAATTTTGCCCCGGTATCACTGGCCACGCTGACCAGCTGCGCTTCGCCGTAATTCTTGTTGGCGCTGGAAACGGCCTCAGATTCGGTCATCAGGGCATCCAGAATAGCAGTGGAGCTGGCAGCGGTCTCAACGGCTTCTGTTTCTGCCTCGGCGGAAACGGTCACTGCCCCGGTTTCAAGTTCCGGCGTCGTGTCCGAACGGGCATACTGCCAATTTAAGTAGACCGCGATCACCAGAGCAGCTGCCAATGTAATGGCAGTGGCCCGGCGGGTGGTTTTGGCGTTTGATCTCATTCCAGTGTTCCTCCCTTGTCGCAATTCGCATTTTATGCATCTGCACCGGCTGGCAGCTGCAGCAGTGTCAGCTTTTCCTCTGCCCGATGCAGATGCGGTTGGATGGCAGATCCAGCAGCGCACTCACCATCTCGGTAATGCGCGCCGCCACGCGGACATCTCCGCCGCCGTCACATAGCACGGCCACGCCGCACACCTGCGGAAGACAGACCGTCTCCTGCAGGGCGGTGCCATCGTCCAGCAGAACATGCGTTTCCTGGCTCTGGGTCTGCCCGCTCTGGATATCCAATGCATAGATCGTTTCCTCCCCGGTTTCCAGTGTGACCATAACCACCGTCTTTCCGGCCCCCTCCATCTGCCCGATCAAGGCCTCCAGGCGGGACTCCAGCTCCTGTTGATAGGCTGAGCTGTCCTGCGCTTTGCTCTGCACAGAATTTGCAGCGCTCGTCCGGCTCGAGGAACTGCACAGCTCCGACAACAGGATCAGCAGCATGGCCGCCACGCCGACTGCTGCTGCCAGCGTTGTCCTGCCCTGCCGGGTCTGCCCCTTCTGGCACAGAAGCTTCCACAGTGCCACGAGGTTCTTGCCGCCGCTCATGGGGATGCCTCCGTTTCCTGCGGAACCGCGCCAAGCAGCTGCTCTGCATAAACAGACACTGCCTGCCGGATCTCCTCACCGCACTCCGGCGGAAATGTCAGAACCACCTGCTCTGCCTGCGTCCCTTCTGTTGTCTGCTGCAGGGCAATGGATGCCCGCACCGAAACCCCAAACTGTTCCTGGCACTGCGCCGCAAGCAAGGCTTCCAATTGCTTCTCTGCCTGCCGCAGGATCACCACATCGGCAGATTCCATGGAGACAGCTGCTCTCTCCGCTTGCTGTGGAAGCTCCGCGGAAAGACGGATGCCCGGCAGGGTTTGCAAAAGCACTGCTAAAATATATAACCCGGCCAGCCCTTTTATGCAGCGGCGCGGCCAGCCTGCTCCGACTACTTGCGAAAGCACCTCCGCACAGACACAGGCAATGCAGAACACCGCTGCTGCATGTTGAAGCTTCTGCATCGTTACCCGCCTCCTACGGAAAGCATCAATCCCACGCCAAATACTGTAAGCGCGAAAAACAGTGCCGTAACAGCTGCCATACAGCGCACCGCCTCTGCAAAGCAGGAAAAGAGCGCTTCGCAGCGTTTGTTTTCGGTCAGTCCGCACAACAGTCCGCAGCCAGAAAACAACGCAAGCTGTACCAGAAAACCGAGATACAACGGAAAAAACTCTGACCCCAGAATTGCCAGTGCCGCAAGGCCAAGACCGCTCTTCAGCAGCTGCATCCCGGACAGTACCACATCAGCTGCCCCGCTGAGCGCCTGTCCGATGACCGGAACGCTGCCGGTGAGAAGCTGCCCCAGCCGGGATGTCGTCCGATCCAATTGAAGAGTAACCACCCGCTGCAGTCCCAGCAGGGCCGCAAACAGTTTCCCCGCCCAAAGGATGCCGCTGCGCAGCAGTCTGCCTGCAGCCCGGCACACCTCCGAAAGACCGTTCTGCGTGCTGATGCAGCAAGCCATACTCAGTGCGAGGTAGCACTGCAAAAATGGCTGCACCCACAAGACGGCCAGCTGCGCCAGAAGGCACAATCCTGTCAGCAGAAACCCACTGGCTGCTGCTCCGGCATTGCCTTCCCCACCCGCTGTCAGGACTCCCGCATACACCGGAAGAAATCCCAGTAGGAATTGCTTCCAGCTGAGCATGTTGTCGCACAATGTCTGCGCCAGCGTCATCAGGTCATCCCAGAGCAGTACACCGCAGCCGCCCGCCGCAGCCAGTTCCAGCAGGCCGCCGTCTGCTGTTTCGCCCACCAGGAAGGTGAGCACGGTCAGCAGCAGTAAAAACAGGAGGACATCTGCATCTTTTCGGATGGCCTCCGCCAGCAGTTCCAATGGGGACTCCGGCAAAAGGCTGCGCAGCGCCCCCAGCGGATCCTGTGCAAAGGTCTGTGCAGACACCGGAGCTTCTTCCAGATAGGGCTGCCAGAGAGCCTGTCCCGGCAAATCCGATGTTTCTGTTGGCTGCACCGCTGACACCGCTCCTGCCCGCAGGCAAAAACAGAACAGCATCGCCGCCAGCAGGATGCCCGCCCGGAAAAGGGCTCTTTTGAACTGCATCATCCGGCCAACCCCCATAACCTCCGGCAGACATCCTCCAGCAATGGAAACGCTGCCGCCAGCACCAGACAGCGCCCGGCCAGCCCTGCGCACCAGCCAAGGGAGTCTGCTCCGGCTTCTTCGCAGAGGGTGCGGGCATAGTCTGTGACCAGAAGAATGCCGGCACTGCGCACCAGGCAGGAAAAGGCCTGTCCATCGGTGCGCTGCCCAAGCAGAGCCACCCCCTGCACCACCGACTGCATCGCTGCACCCAGGCGCAGCAGCAGGCAGAGTGCTGCCGCGAGGGAAAGCAGCAGTGCGTACCCCGGCGAATATTTTTGCAGCAGAACGTTCAGGATCGCCACCGCCGCCAGCATTCCGACCACCGTCAATGCAGCGTTCATAGTGCAAACAGCGCTTTGATGGTGACAAACAGTGCGCTGATCTGCTGCACCAGCATGGAGAGCACCACCACCAGCCCGGCCAGTGTGGTCATCATGGCTTGGTCTTCCCGGCCGGAGCGGATCAGAAGCTGGTTGAGCACCGCCACAATGATGCCGATGGCTGCAATTTTGAACACAAGATCAATTTCCATTGTCAGACCATCCTTTCCCGGCTGCTGTTTCAAAGCAGAACCAGTGCCAGCACGGTTCCCGCGGCAGCTCCAAGCTTGCGCGGAAGCCCCGCCTGCGCCCGGGCATCTGCCTGGGCCTGCTGCAGAAATGCCTCAAACCGGGCAATGTAATACTCCAGCCGTTCGCATTCCTGTTCCGCCGCCGTTCTGCCAAGACCGGCCATGCAGTCTGCAAAGCAGGCCTGCTCTTCCCGCTGCAGTTCCGGCAACGGTGCAAGCGCCCGGAAATTCTCCGCCTGCCTGTCCCACAAAAGACCTTCCCGCTGCAGCTGCCGGTACAGAAGCCCCAAATCCGCCCGGCGAAACCGGATCTCCTGCCGGATGCGGCGCAGCATGGTCAGCGTCTGCTGCAGGGCGGCACAATGTGCAGCGGAGGCCGCCTGCACCGCACTCCCGGCCAGCCAGCCGCAAAGCGGCAGCAGCAGAACGCCGATTCCGTGCAGTGTGCTCACAGCATCCATACCTCCCGGATGACTCCCGGTGCAGTGCAGCCTTCCAGCACCACCAGTGCATGCAGCATTCCACTCTTCTGCAACGCCTGCACCTGTGGGCGGCGGAAGGCATCCTCTGCGCTGGATGCGTGCAGGCTGGCCAGAAAATCCACCCCGCTGAAAAAGCCCTGTTCCAGTGCCCGAACTTCCTCCATGCCGCCCAGCTCGTCCAGCAGGATAACCTGTGGAGCCAACGTACGCAGAGCCATCTGCACTGCCTGCCCTTTGGGAAGACCGGACAAGCAGTCCAGCCCTGCCGGCGTTTCCGCACCGGGCGGAAACAGTTCCCCTCGTTCATCCGCCACCGCAACCGCTCGTCCATGCTCTGCCAGCCAACGGGCGATCTGCCGCAGCAGTGTGGTCTTGCCGCTATCCGGAGGCCCCACCACCAGCAGACCGGTAAACGGCGCCTGCAGAATGTTGCAGAGTACCTGCGGCAGCGAAATGGACACCGCCCGTGCAATGCGAAAATTGAGCGATTTCACCTGCTGCAAAACGGGTTCCTGCCCGGTATCGGCAGCATAGCGCCCCACAACGCCGACTCTGCAGCCCGATGCAGTGGTCAGGTATCCATGCGCAAGTTCCGCCTGGTGTGTGTGCAGGGAACCGCCGCAGAGTGTATCCAGAATTTCTTCCAGCTGCAGCTGCGTCAGTTTCAGCGTCCGCAGCCCTTCCGGGCACTCCGGCAGCTCCCGGAGAGCGCAGCGTTTTCCCGGCAGCGTCACTTCCGGCGGGCAGCCTGTCCGCAGCCGGATCTCGTGGATCTGCCCGGTCACATCCGCCGGGAGCCGTGCCAGCGGATGTGCCAGCCATGAAGGAAATGCCTGCACCGCCTGATAATATGCATCCATTGCTCTGTACCTCGTTTCGGTTTGCATTCTTGTGCTACCACTCTATGCGGACAGGCTGCATTTAGAACCTCCGGGCAGCATAAAACCCCTGCCGTCCCGAAGGACAACAGGGGTCAGAACATTTTTTGAAAGGGGCAACGGGTGCTCAGGATTCTTCTGCAGGCTTTGCTTTCGCCGTCTCTGCTGCTTCCTGCGGCGCATCCTGCAGCATGGCAAGGAATTCTGCCTCCGTCAGCACCGGAACGCCAAGTGCCTGTGCTTTGGTCAGCTTGGAACCGGCCGCTGCACCAGCCACCACATAGGCCGTCTTTTTGGAGACAGACCCGCTGGCTTTGCCGCCGTTCTTTACAATGAGAGCCTCCGCCTCATTGCGGGAAAGGGTTTCCAGCGTACCGGTGACAACCAGCGTCTTTCCCGCCAGTTTGTCACCTTTGGGTTCGCCCTTCCACTGCATATTCAGGCCGAAATCTGCCAGACGATGCACAAGGTCCGAGGTGCCTTCTTTGGCGAAGAATTCCACCACGCTCTGCGCCATCACACCGCCGAAGCCGTCGATCTCACTGATCTGCTCGATGCCTGCTTCCCGGATGGCCTCCAGCGTACCGAAATGTTCGGCCAGCAGTGCCGCTGCCTTGTCGCCAATATTCCGGATGCCAAATCCGAACAGGAGTTTATCCAGATTATTCTGCTTGGAATTCTCGATGGCACGCAGAAGATTGTCAGCACTTTTCTCCTTGAATTTGTCCAGCGTCAGCAGCTGCTCCCGGGTCAGTGCATAGAGGTCTGCAGCTGAGTGTACCATGCCTTTTTCCACCAGCTGGGTTGCAACTGCTGTGCCAAGGCCGTCAATGTCCATCGCATCACGGGAGGCGAAATGGATGATGTTGCGCAGCGACTGGGCCGGGCACTCCGGGTTGACGCAGCGCAGGGCCGCTTCGTCTTCCAGGTGAACCACCGGCGCCCCGCAGGACGGGCAGACTGCAGGCATGGCAAACGGCTCCGCTCCCTCTGCGTGATGGGTCACACCGATGACCTCCGGGATGATGTCGCCCGCCTTGCGCACCTGAATGGTATCGCCGATGCACAGGCCGAACTGTCGGATAAAGTCTTCATTGTGCAGGGTAGCGCGGGCAACTGTGGTACCTGCCAGAAAGACCGGATCAAAGCAGGCCGTAGGAGTCAGCACACCAGTGCGGCCCACAGCGACCTCGATGCTGCGCAGCGTGGTCTCCTTGACTTCCGGCGGGTACTTGAACGCAATGGCCCAGCGCGGGAATTTGTTGGTTGAACCCATCAAGTCCCGCTGGTCAAATGCATTGACCTTGATCACCGCACCGTCCATATCAAAATCCAGTTTGGAGCGGTTTTGGCCGATCTGCTCGATCTCTGCAATGGCCTGCTCGATGTCGTGCACTACATGGTAACGCGGCGAGACCGGCAGGCCGAGACTCTTGAGGTAATCCAGACTCTCGGAGTGCTTTGTCAGCGTTTTGCCGCGGATCTGCTGCACATTAAAAATAAAAATGGAAAGCCCGCGGCTTCCAGTGATTTTGGCATCTTTCTGGCGCAGGGAACCGGCAGCAGCGTTGCGCGGGTTCTTGAATGGGGCCGCGCCCTGCAGTTCCTGCTCTGCACAGAGCTTCTGGAACGCTTCGTGCGGCATATACACTTCGCCGCGCACCTCGAGAAATTCCGGTGCATTTTTCAGCGTTTTGGGGATCCGGCGGATGGCCATAACATTGGCCGTCACATCTTCGCCTACCACACCATCGCCGCGGGTAGACGCACGCACCAACTTGCCGTTTTCGTATTCCAGACTGCAGGAAAGGCCGTCGATTTTGATCTCAACGACATATTCCGGTTCTACACCAGCCTCCCGCACACGGCGGTCAAAATCCCGCAGTTCCTCAAACGAAAACGCATCCAGCAAACTTTCCATCTTGACTGCATGGGTCACCTTGGCAAAGCGGCCGCTCGGGGTGCCGCCCACTTTCTGCGTTGGTGAAGATGCAGTGATCAGCTGCGGAAACTGCGCTTCCAGTTCCTTCAGTTCCCGGTTGAAGGCATCGTATTCAAAATCCTCCAGTTCCGGCGCATCCTGGTCATAGTAGAGACGGTTGTTTTTTTCAATGATGGCGCGCAGCTCTTCCACGCGCTGTTTTGCCTGTTCCAGTTCCAAAAAAATTCACTCTCCTGCCATCCGGCGGCTGCTGTCCGCAGGTCCCCGGCATATCATTCCTCGTTTTTGTATTATACCACAGTTTCCGCAAAGATTGGAGACTTGACGTTTAAGAAGTTCCGGAAAATCTTTTACATTTTTCGCTCTCTGTTTCATTTGGCTGCTTTTCCCGGTTTTGACCTTGCCACAATTTGTTAAGTTGTAAAATACGATTTGTATTCTTGCACAGTGGTATCAATTTCAGCTGCTTCGTGTGAGTTGATTTTTGTTCAACAGCAGTATATACATCTTGTTATATCTCCCGCGTTTTCATCGTTCTCTCGTCAGTTTTTGCATTCTAATTTATTTATATTGCTGTTATCTTCGTCCTGCCTCATCCGGACGCAAAAACGCCGCCGTACAGAGTTCCCTCTGCACAGCGGCGTTCTTTCTATTTTGCTTTTCTGTTTTTAGTCCGCAGATCCCGGTGCATTCTCCGGCGCTGCATTGGCGTCCATCTCGGCCAGCAGTTCATTCAGGTCAAACTGATATTTGCTGTGGCAGAAGTGGCAGACCACCTCACAGTGCGGATCTTCATCCCGCATTCTTTCAATTTCCCGGCGGCCCAGGCTCAGCAGCATCTCTTTCGTGCGCTCCGGACTGCAGTCACACTGATACTGCACTTCCCTTTCGTCCAGAACCTGCGGTGCAAACCCAGCCATGGCCAGTTCCATCATATCCTTCGGCGTCTTGCCGGCCTGCAGCATCTCGGTAACAGACGGCATGGCGGCAATGTTCTTTTCCAGCTGGTCGATCTCCACATCGGTAGCACCCGGCAGCAGCTGCAGCAGGTAACCGCCCGCACAGGCAATGGTCAGGTCCTTATCCACCAGCACGCCCAAAGCACACACAGTAGGAATCTGCTCACTGTAGGCATAGTAGCTGGTCAGGTCTTCTGCGATTTCACCGGACACCAGCGGCACCTGGCCGATGGTGGGTTCCTTCTGCAGTTTATTATCCCGGATGACGGTCAGCACGCCATTTCTGCCAACGGCACCGCCTACATCCAGATGGCCGTTGGCCTTAGGGGGCAGTTCCACCAACGGATTATCAATGCAGCCCTTCACGTTGCCGGTACCATCGGTGCAGGCCATCACGACGCCCGTCGGGCCACCGCCGGAAACACGCAGAGTGATCTTATCGCGGTCATCTTTCAGCATAGCTCCCATCATGGAAGCACCGGTCAGCAGACGACCCAGCGCTGCACTGCAAGTGGCACTGGTCACATGCAGCTGCTCTGCCCTGCGCACGATGTTGGTGGAGTCCACACCGCAGAACACGACACCGCCGTTTTCCGACAGGCCGCGGATCAGATTAGCCATAGGTTATCCCTCCAATTGTGTATACTGTTTCACAGCGCAGAAGAAATAGCGCTCGCTGGTCTCGGTAAGCGGCCCGAAGGTCTCACCGTCGCAGACGCTTTCCAGCGCAAAGCCATGTTTTTCCAGTGCCGTGCGGATGGTGTCAAAATCATAGGTATACTCCCAGAACTGCTCATGGAAGTGCTCCCCTGTCTCGTGGTAGTCGATATCCACGCTGATCTCCACCCGGCGGTCCTCTGCATTGTAGTGGTTGCGCCACACGCAGGAGGCATCGTCTTCTTCAAAGGTGAATTCATTTTCGCCCAGAACATTCTGGTGCTTATAGGGCGTGTTCATATCAAAGAGGAACACGCCGCCCTTTTCCATAAAGAACCCGGCGTTGGCAATGGCGGTATCCAGATCCGGAATGTGGTTGAAGGTGTCAAAGGTCGATACCGCACCCCGGATGGTGCCGTAAAGGTCCAGCTTGAGAAGGTCCTGCCGCAGCAGCAGCAGCTTGCCGGAAAGCCCCAGCTGTTCCGCCTTATCGCGTACGACACAGAGCATTTCCTCCGACTGATCGATGCCGATCATATCGTACCCGGCCTGGGTGAGCATCAGGGTCAGCTCACCGGTGCCGCAGCCAAGGTCTGCCAGAATGCCATCATGGATGCCGTGGGCCTCCAGCTGCTCATGAATGTGAGCATACAGGGCATCGTAGTCCGCTTCCCCGTTGAACTCATCGTAGAAATAGGCAAATTCATTGTAAGCCATGGTTCGTTACTCCGCGTCCAGTTCTTCGGCAACAGCTGCATCCAGCACCGCCTGCAGTTCCGGAATGCCGTAACCATTTTCGCCGCTGGTCAGCACGACCTTCTGGCAGCCATAGGGGCGGCAGATGTTTTCAAACTCCTCCAGCGTGGAGGCCAGCTGGCTCTTTTTCAGCTTATCCGCCTTGGTCAGCGCCACCACATACGGGATCTGATGATAGTGCAGATACTTGAGCATCTGGAAGTCATCGGCGCTGGGGGCATGGCGGCAGTCAATGAGCTGCACCAGCAGGGTATGGTGACGCGGGGCCTCAAAGTAGCTGTTAATCAGGTCGTCCCAGCGCTCACGGTCTGCATTGCTCACTTTGGCATAGCCATAGCCGGGCAGATCCACAAAATAGCAGGTATCCACCTCATAAAAATTGATAGTAGCCGTTTTGCCCGGCGTGCTGGACACACGGGCCAGATTCTTGCGGTTGCACAGCTTATTGATCAGGCTGGACTTGCCCACATTGGAGCGGCCCGAAAAACTCAGTTCCGGGCGGTCGCTCTCCGGCAGCTGGCTGGAAATGCCGTAGCTTGCAATAAAGTCAGCTTTGTTATACTTCATAAAAGCGTTCCTTTCCCCATCAGCAGACTGCATTCGGCTGCGGTTTTTCAGGTGTCGGCGGTACCGCTGCGGCCTCCGGTTTCTTGGTTTTGGGGGCTGCCTTCTTGGTGCGGGTGCGGCCCGCCGAAGCAGCTGCCTTGCCGGGGCGGAGCAGCGCTTCATGCAGCACCTGGGTCAGGTTGGTCATCGGCATAAAGTGCAGATGCTGCTTGACCTCTTCATCCACCTCGTACAGATCCGGCTCGTTGTCCTTGGGAATGAGCACGGTCTTCATGCCCTCGCGGTAAGCAGCCATACTCTTTTCGCGCAGGCCACCGATGGGCAGCACATTGCCGTGCAGGGTGATCTCGCCGGTCATAGCGACATCACCGCGCACCGGGATACCGGACAGGCAGGAGACCAGCGCCGTGGTCAGAGTAACACCGGCAGAGGGGCCATCCTTGGGCACAGCGCCTTCCGGAGCATGGATGTGCAGGTCGCACTTCTTGAGCCGCTCCGGATCGATACCGTATTCCAGTGCATGGACGCGCACCCAGGTAACTGCCAGCTGCGCACTCTCCTTCATCACGTCGCCCAGCGAACCGGTGACCGTGATCTTGCCGCTGCCGTTGTCAATGACCTGCACCTCAATGGGCAGAGTCTCGCCGCCGACACTGGTCCAGGCCAGGCCGTTGGCAATGCCCACCGCATTGGTGCGGTTGAGGAAGTCCGGCTTGACGAAACGGGGGCCGAGCAGGCCTTCCAGCGAAGAACCAGTCACAGAAATGCTCTCTGCCTCGCCGGATGCGATCTTGCGGGCGCACTTGCGCAGTACGCTGGTGATGGTGCGTTCCAGATTGCGTACACCAGCCTCGCGAGTGTAGCCATCAATAATGCCGTACAGCGCACTCTGAGACAGTGTAACTTTACCGGTCAGGCCGCAGGCCTTGAGCTGCTTGGGCAGCAGATGCCTGCGGGCAATGTTGTATTTTTCCACACGGGTATAGCTGGGCAGCTCGATAACATCCATGCGGTCACGCAGCGGGCCGGGGATGCTGCCAAGGTCATTCGCCGTAGTGATGAAGAGCACATGGCTCAGGTCAAACGGGATATCCAGGAAATGATCGTTGAAGGTGCTGTTCTGTTCCGGGTCCAGCGCTTCCAGCAAAGCTGCCGCCGGGTCGCCCCGGAAATCGCCGGCCAGCTTATCGATTTCGTCCAGCAGCATCAGCGGGTTGGCACTCTTGGCACTGATGACAGCGCTGATGATCTTACCCGGCATAGCGCCAATGTAGGTACGGCGGTGGCCGCGGATCTCAGCTTCATCACGCACACCGCCCAGGCTGATGCGCACATACTTGCGGCCAAGACTCTCCGCAATGGAGCGCGCAATGCTGGTCTTGCCAACACCCGGAGGGCCGACGAGGCAGATGATCTGCGCTTTGACGTCCGGCGTCAGCTTGCGCACAGCCAGCGTTTCCAGAATGCGGTCCTTGACCTTTTTCAGGCCGTAGTGGTCACGGTCCAGGATCTGCTGGGCACGTTCGATATCGAGATCATCCACCGTGAACGTGTTCCACGGCAGGTCAAGGCAGGTATCCAGATAGGTGCGGATTACCGTTGCTTCCTGGTTGGAGCCCTGCATTTTGGACAGACGGTCCACTTCCTTCAGCAGCTTTTTCTCACTGTCCTCGGCCAGATGCAGCTCGGTAATGCGGCGGCGGTATTCATCTGCCTCGGCATGGGTGTCATCGCCCTCGCCCAGTTCATCGCTGATGATGTGCAGCTGCTCGTGCAGATAGTAATCCCGCTGGTTTTTATCCATGGATTCGTTGACTTTATCTGCAATTTCCTTCTCGATCTTCATCACCTGGCACTCGCGGCGCAGCATCTCGATCAGGCGCTGCAGGCGGCCGGCCAGCGTGTTTTCATCCATCACAGCCTGCTTATCCTCATAGCGGAACAGCAGGTTGGCCGGCATGTACTCGCTGAGGAACATCGGGTCATCACTGGACACGATGGAGAACACCACATCCTTGCCCAGGCGCGGATTCATGCCAAGATATTCGTCAAAGCAGCTCTTCAGGCTGCGCAGCAGTGCTTCCACTTCTACGCTGTCCTCTTCCTTGCCAACACGCACCGGGGCCGGGCGCACAGAGGCCAGCAGAAAATCGCCGGTGGTATCCAGCTCTGTGAGCTTGGCGCGGTATTTGCCTTCCACCAGCACCTTGACCAGATCATCCGATACGCGCAGCACCTGCTTGACCTCGGCAACAACGCCGTACTGGAACAGGTCTTCTGCCACGGGGTCGTTGGTCTCCATCTCCTTCTGCGCCACAAGGAACACATTGGAGTTCTGGGCCATCGCCCACTCTACAGCAGCGATACTCTTCTCGCGGCCAACCTCAAAGTGGACCAGATTATTCGGGAACACAACCAGACCGCGCAGCGCAATGGCAGGCAGATGCAGCGCACGGCGCTCGGTCTTGATGGTTACTCGTTCAGACATATGCAAACACCTCCGGACGGCCGGATGGATTTTGGGGTTCCCGGCCGCCATTTCTGAGATTCAGACTTGTTTTGTTGTTTTCCTATTATACCGTTTTTCGGTCAAAATGCAACCATGCATTCATTTTTGTGGGTTATCCCTTGCGTTTTTCCTGCGTATTGAAGCCCAGACGCCCCAGTGCCGGCAGCAAAGCCCGCAGCGTGAGCGAAGTAAGCGCGCCCATCACAAGGCCCAGCACCAGCATGACCGGCGCATAATACAGGGACAGCGAGGACGAAATGATCACGCCTGCGCCCAGCAGCTGGCCGACATTATGGGCCAGTGCGCCGCACACCGATAAAATGAACCAGGTGGGCCGCACCGGAAGCAGGTAGTACAGCACCCACATCACCAGCAGCGACAGCAGGCCGCCGCACAGCGAGAGAAAGCCCGCCGTAAAACCGGAGACGAGGAACACGAACAGGGCCTTGAGCACATCCAGCACAAAGGCCTGCTTCGGCCCCATGAAGAACAGCGCGTACATGACCACAATGTTGGCCAGGCCCAGCTTCATGCCCGGCAAAAGGCCCGGGATGACCAGCGTGCCCTCAATGAAGGACAACGCCATGGCCAGTGCAAACAGCAGGCCGGACAAGGCGATATGCCGCGTTTTTTCATAATTGCGATCGTGTTTCGGCATAAATACTCCCTCAGGATTCGGATAGGGTCTGTTCGTAGGATTCCTGCTCTTCCACAGCGGCCTCCCAGACGGCAAACAGCTCTTCCTGATGGAAGCGCAGGTCGCTGAGCTCATCGCTCTTCTGGCGCAGCAGGGCAGGGTCATTGTAGACTTCCGGCGAGTTGATCTCGTTGTCCAGTTCCACTTCCCGGGCACCGCAGGCCTCCATTTCATCCTCGCAGGCCTTAATCTTCGCACGCAGCTCTGCGCGGCGGCGGCGCTGCTCCTTGCCATAGCCCTGCTTGGCAGGTTCACTGCTCTTCTGCACGGCAGGCTCCGGAGCAGCACGGCCCATCAAAGCATCATAGCTGGGGTAGATGGTGGCTTTGCCATCTTCCAGATACAGGATCGGACAAGCCAGACTGTTCATCAGGTGGCGGTCATGGGTAACCATAAGCAGCGTGCCGGTGTAGGCCATCAGGGCCTCGGTCAGATTCTCACGGGTGTAAATGTCCAGGTGGTTCGTGGGCTCGTCCAAGAACAGCAGATTCGGCCGTTCCAGCACGATCTCTGCAAAACGCAGACGGGCCAGCTCGCCGCCGGACAGCGCTTCACAGGGCTTGAACACCGTCTCGCCCCGGAAGCCCAGCTTGGCCAGATGGCTGCGTACTTCCAGTTCCGTCATGCGCGGATACTTGTTCCAGATGACGTCAATGACCCTGCCCTGCCCCAGACGGTTCTGCTGCTGGGCAAAAATGCTGGGCCGTGCGCCGGTGCCCAGCCGAACCATGCCGCCGGAGGGACGGCGCTTGCCATCCAGCACCTGCATCATCGTCGATTTACCGGCACCGTTGGGGCCTGCAATGATCAGCCGTTCCCCGCGGCAGACCGTGTGGGTGAAGGAATCCAGCAGAGTACGGTTCCCGATCTTGATGGTCAGATTTTTCATCAGAACCAGCTCATTCCATGGCTCCACATCATACTCAAAGCGGAATTTCAGCTGGTTGGTTTCATCCTTGGGTGCTTCGGTGATCTCCAGCTTTTCCAGCTGCTTGCGGCGGCTCTGGGCCATCTTGGTGGTGGA
>ERZ808240.2921-NODE-2921-length-17661-cov-3.521924_pt1 | contig 17661 bp, 13 predicted proteins | sample MGYA00521084_ERZ808240 | MGnify/ENA primary metagenome ERZ808240 (study PRJEB31516, sample SAMN03275571) | gut metagenome | biome: mammalia-associated habitat; material: feces | host: Papio cynocephalus | place: Kenya | collected 2012-08-06 ... | reverse complement strand
TAATAAGCCCTTGTCTCAATCTCATCTCCCTCTTTGATCTGGTAAGAGGCAGGTTCTAATTCACCGTTTACCTCAACAAAACGCGGGCATGCGATTTTCTTGCCGTTGACAATAAATGTTATGGTGGATGTGTGATACTCCTCTAACTGTTCGATGGTGATCATAGCATCCGCCCCGGCAGTTGATGGCTGGATCTCGATCTCTGAATTCGGTTCTAACTTTGTATTGATACTTGCCGGTTTTCCATTCATAGTGATCACAGCAGATTCCCCTGGCAGACCTCTCTCCACTTTTGCCACACCATTGACGGTATAGTTCACTTCTTTTCCACGTTGTGGGAACAGATCTTCGTTGGCTACTCCCGCCTGTAATGCAGCATCCATGATCAGAAGCTTATTGTTGTCATACATCTTAATCCGTTCACCATTCAAATGTACCATGATGAAACTGTTTTTCTGGTCATAATAATTCAAACAGATACCAATCGGGGTTACAATCAGCGGATCTTTTTCGATATCCGGCTGTTCAAAGGTTACTTCCTGCAGTACTTCCTCACCGCGGAGAGCGACACGCTCCTGTGGAAGTCCGAGTTTATCTGCCAGCATCTCGGTGTAACCGTGGATTTTTCCACCTCCACCAACGACAAATGTAGCACTGACAGTCTGTCCGCCATTTAACTCTTTGATTTTCTCTGCCACTGCGGTTGTCATTTTATCTGTTACCGGCTCTAACAGTTCCCATACTTCCTTCGCCGGAATGGAGTGTTCAATCATCATGATATCTTTGTATGTGATCATTTCCCCGGTCGTACTTGCAAGCTTGATACGCTCTGCGGTCTGGAAATCGACCAGATAATGCTGTACGATCAGTTCTGTCAGTTCATCTCCGGCGAGTGGGATCATTCCATAGGCAATGATGCTTCCATCTTTCGTGACAGAAATATCCGATGTTCCGGCTCCGACATCGACTAACGCGATATTCAGCATACGGAACGATTCCGGGATGGCAACGTCGATCGCTGCAATAGGCTCCAACGTCATATTGGCAACTTCAAGCCCGGCCTGCGCCACTGCAGAATACAGTCCGTCCACAACATCCTCCGGCAAAAATGTCACGATGATATCCTCACTGATGACCTCTGCCTTATGTCCTTCGATGTTGGAATAAACCTCCTCATTCAGATAATATTTCACAACAGAATATCCCACGCAGTAGAACTTGTATCTTGTGTCATTTTTCTCTTTTAATATGGACTGTGCCTTTTCAATTCCAAGCAGATCCAGTGTATGGATATCTTCCTTCGTAACAACGGTCTCTTCCGGATATTCGTATTCTACATTTGTCGTTACAGTCTTCAACACACGACCGGCTGCTGCGATACATACTTCTGTCAGTGGACATTCAATCTGTTTTTCCAATTCCTCTTTTACCGTCTGTATCACTCTTCCCACACGGCCAATGTCATGGATCTGTCCATCGATCATCGCCCTTGTCTCGTGCTGCATGACATACTGTGCCACAACGATAAATTCATTTCCTTCCTTATATCCAACCGTACCTACTACATTTCGTGTTCCAATGTCCAGTCCAAATACATATGGCTGTTCGAATGTCTGTGTTTCATTCATCTGTAGTGCCCTCTCACTTACCTTTTCTTTGTAATTCTCTGATCCGTTCCAATTGTCTGCAAAATCTGTCAGATAGCGCGAACCGCCTCATCGATCTGTCGCTGCATTTCCTCTAACCCTTCATTGTTGTCGATCACAACACTGCAATGTTTCCGGTACTCTGCTTCCTTCAACTGACTTGAAAAAATCTGCTGTACCTTCTCTTTGGAATACCCGCGGGATTCCATCAGTCTTGCTTCGCGGATTTCCTCTCTGGTATAAATATACCAGAGTTCATCACAAATTTCATCATAATGTTCTTCAATTAAAAGTGCTGCTTCCAAAACAAGCAGTGCAAGATTTCCTTCCTGTCTCTCTCTCTCTGCTTCTGCTATCACATATGCTTTCACTGCCGGATGTACGATTCCATTCATCCTGGCACGCTTGTTCTCGTCTGAAAAGATCACCTTCGCCAGTTTTATCCGGTCAAAATGTCCATCTTCCTGATAAATATCATGCTCCGGAAAAGCCTGTCTGATCTGCTCATAACAGTCCGTTCCCGGTTCCATCAGTTCATGTGCAATCTCATCCGCCAGCATGACACGCACACCAGGTTTCGTTGCCAGATAATCTAAAACTGCTGATTTTCCGGCTCCCACACCACCTGTGATCCCTATAAATTTCATATTTTCCGTCCACCTTTATCTTCTTTCGTACTGTCCGTTTCTGACACAAAGCTATTTTGCCTCGTACCAGTTTTTTCCAGTATGAAGGTCAATTGCCAGAGCCACCTTCAGATCTGCTGCATGCTGCATACCTTCCGTCAGGATTTCTTTTACTCTGTCGATCTCATCCTCTGCCGTCTCAATCAAAAGTTCATCGTGCACCGTGATGATCAGTCTTGACTTTAAATGTTCCTCCAGCAGTCTGTCATGCACACGTATCATGGCGATTTTGATAATGTCCGCAGCTGTTCCCTGAATCGGCGCATTCATTGCCACACGCTCTCCAAAAGAACGCTGCATAAAGTTGCTGCTGGAAAGTTCCGGAACCGGACGTCTTCTTCCAAACATCGTTGTCACGTATCCGTTCTTTTTGGCATCCTCCACAAGTCCGTCTAAAAATGTTTTGATTTTCGGATATGTTTCAAAATACCGTTCGATATACTCTGCTGCCTCTTTTTTACTGATACTGAGATCCTGGCTTAATCCAAAGGAACTGATTCCATATACGATTCCAAAGTTTACCGCTTTGGCATTTCTTCGCTGTAAATCTGTCACCTCATCAAATGGAATGTGGAATACCTGTGATGCGGTGATCCTGTGGATATCCTGTGCCTCTCTGTACGCCTCGATCAGTTTTTCATCCCCGGACATGTGCGCTAACACACGAAGTTCGATTTGCGAATAATCGGCGTCCATGAACACACATCCATTTGCCGGTAAAAATGCTTTTCGAATCAGTCTGCCAAGTTCGATCCTCATCGGGATATTCTGGAGATTTGGCTCTGTACTGCTCAGCCTTCCGGTGACCGTGATCGTCTGGTTAAAGGAAGTATGGATTCTTCCATCCTCCTTAATGTAATTGGCAAGTCCATCTGCATAAGTGGATTTTAACTTGGTAAGCTGACGGTATTCCAAAATATCTGCAACAATTGGATACTCTGGTGCAAGTTTGTCTAACACATCTGCGGCTGTCGAATATCCGGTCTTTGTCTTCTTTCCGTAAGGCATTTCCAGTTTTTCAAACAGGATCACGCCTAACTGTTTTGGAGAATTGATATTAAATTCTTTCCCTGCTTCCTGATAAATCCGGGTTTCTAACTCTGCGATCCGGACTGCAAGTTTCTCCCCGTACTCTTTCAGATTGGCTGCATCAATGGCAATTCCTGTGTGTTCCATGTCTGCAAGCGTGAACACTAACGGCATCTCAATGGTTTCATAGAGATGTTCCATTCCGGTCGCTTTCAGATCTTCCATCATTGCCTTTTTGCTGGAAAATGCAGTGTATGCCATAAAGCAGACGGTCTTTAAAAATTCTTCCGGTTTCTCATCCATTGCCAAATCATAGCTTAACTTTCCAAGCTGATCCACTCTTGATGGGATCATAAGGCTGCTGTAATCCTTTGCAATGTCTTCATACGGATATTCATTTTTTAACGGATTGAGCAGGTATGCTGCGATGACGTTGTCAAAAATATTTTTCTGATTGAGACATCCGTTTTCTTTCTGCTCGATCATATGGAGCAGTCCAAGCTGCGGTTTTAAATCCAGTGTCATATATCCTGCCGCCGCAGAATGTGTGAGAAGGTCTAATAACACGCCGCTTGTCAGTTCTTCGCCTGCCCTGAAAAAGTAGGTATCCTCCTCCCCAAAGCAGACTGCCATTCCAAGGAACTCATTCGTCTGTGGTGCTGCAAAAAGATTCATCTGCCCACCAGCATCCATGTTTGCATCCTTTTTTTCCTCCATCGGAATGATCTGGAATGCACATTCCATGCCCTTGATCTTTGCAAAAATCTTCTCAGCTTCCTTCTTCTCTGTCACAAGCTTAAAATGCTCTTCCGCCTGATTCTTTGGTGCATCCACCTCAAATCTGCCAAGCAAATTTTTAAACTCCAGACGTTTGCACAAAAGATATGCTTCCTCTGTATACAGATCTTTGATCTGCTCTAATCTTGCACTCTGCAGATCATAGTCGATATCTGCATGGATCTCGATTGTCGCTAATGTCTTACTCATCTGTGCAAGCTCATAATTTTCTTTTAAATTCTTGCTTGCCCGCGGTGGTTTGATCTCATCCACATGCGCATAGCAGTTTTCAATGCTGCCGTACTGCGCAATGAGTGCTGTTGCTGTCTTTTCCCCGATTCCCGGAACCCCCGGGATATTGTCCGAAGTATCTCCCATCAGTGCTTTCACATCAATAAACTCGATCGGTGTCACCTGATATTTTTCTAAAACTTCCTTCGTATTATAATCCTCAATCTCGGTTCCGGTGCGCTTTGTTTTCGGAATACGGATTTTAATATGGTCAGTAGCAAGCTGCAATAAATCCCTGTCCCCTGACACAACGGATACTTCAAGTCCTTCTGCTTCGCTGCGTTTTGCAATGGTTCCCAAAATATCATCTGCCTCATAACCACCTTTTTCCACGATGGTCACACCCATGGCCTTTAACATTTCCTTCATCAGAGGCACCTGTTCGCGAAGTTCCTCCGCCATCGGCTTTCTGGTTCCCTTGTATTCCGCATACATCTTATGACGAAAAGTTGGCTGTGATACATCAAAGGCAACCGTCAGATAGTTTGGCTGTTCCTCCTCTAAAATCTTAAATAAAATATTTAAAAATCCATAGACCGCATTGGTATGAAGTCCCTCGGAATTCGTCAGATCCGGGATTCCGAAAAATGCCCGGTTTAAAATGCTGTGTCCATCGATCAGTACCAGCTTTTCACTCATAAACTTTGTGTCTCCTTCTTATTTTTTCACTGCTCATAAAAAAGCAGTAAAGGGGCTGCCGCATGCGACAGTCCCATCCTGTGATTGATTAAATTGCGCGGGTATACTTCTTCAGCCACTCGTTCTCTTCCTCTGTCATATATGGAGAGATCACTTCGTATACCTTCTTATGATAATCATTTAACATCTGCTTCTCACGCGGACTCATCTGCTCCGGATCAATTCCATCCAAATCGATTGGTGCGTAAGTGATGTTCTCAAATTCCATAAACTGACCATATTCATTCTTCTCTGCTTTATGGCAGACCAGTTCATTCTCGGTACGGATACCGTACTTTCCTTCCAGATATACGCCCGGTTCATCGGTTGTGATCATACCCTCTTCCAGCACACCGCTGTCATGGCGTTCCGGCACGATCTTCCAGCGGAAACCATTTGGTCCTTCATGTACATTTAAGATATAACCAACGCCGTGTCCTGTACCACATTTGTAGTCAATTCCCATATCCCACAGTGGACCTCGTGCGAGAATATCCAGATTCAGACCGCATGCACCATATAAAAACTTCGCATTGGCAAGCTTCATATTGGAACGGCATACTGCTGTGAAATGCTGTTTCATCTCATCGCTGATCGGTCCTAACACAAAGGTTCTCGTGATATCGGTTGTTCCCTCATAATAATGTCCGCCGGAGTCTACCAGTAAAAAGCCTTCCGGTTTTAATTCGGTATTGGATTCCAGTGTTGCAGAATAGTGCATCATCGCTGCATTTGCACCGTAGGCACTAATCGTTGTAAAGCTTAAATCAATAAAGTTCTCCTGCTCTCTTCTTCTTGCCTCCAGATAATCGGACGCAGAAATCTCTGTCATTGGGATTTTGCCGATATCAGCCAGTACATGAACTTTGTCACTGCCACACCGTCTTTGACATGTGCAAGGCGGGTGTTATCCACCTCAACCGGATTCTTGATTGCCTTCATCAACTCGGTAGGGTTTGGTTTATTTATAACCTGAATGTTCTTATTTAATTCACTACAGATACGATAATTGACACCGCTCTTGTTCATCAGAACCACGGCACTCTCCGGAATGGTCGGAACATAAGTGTAAATATCATCGTATGGTCTTGTCTCGATATGATTCTCCTTCAGATAAGCGCGGATGGTATCATCCACCACTTCTTCCTGTAAAAACCAGATACACTGGTCTTTGGTCAGAACAAGGTAGGACAATACTACCGGAACGCTCTGGATATCACCGCCACGGATATTCAAAAGCCATGCAATATCGCAAAGGCTCGTAAGAATGTGGACATCTGCACCTTCCTCTGCCATCTTTGCACGCACATCTTTGATCTTCTCAGCGGTGCTCTTTCCGGAATATTTTTCTTCCAGTATAAATAATGGTGCTTTGGATAACTCCGGTCTGTCTGTCCAGATAATATCGATAAGATCTTCCCCTACAAAAAGAGAACCATTCTTTTCCTCTGCGATTGCCACAAACTTTTCACCCCAGGCACCGTTTACGGTTCTTCCGTCAAAACCGATGCAGCCGCCCTGTGGCAGTTTGTCTTTTACAAATTCTTCTACGGTAGGTACACCTTCCTCTGCCATACGGTATAACGTGACAGTGCTTCCCTCTAACTGTTTCTCAGCCTGCACAAAATAGCGGCCGTCTGTCCAGAGTCCTGCCTCTTTTAATGTGATGACTGCCGTTCCTGCGGAACCGGTAAATCCTGTAATAAACTTTCTTGCCTTAAAATGCTCCCCAACATACTCTGACTCATGAAAATCAGCGGTTGGTACTACATAAATATCAATACTTCTGCGTTTCATCTCTTCCCGAAGCGCTGCTAATCTCTCTGGTATCATTTTTCTGCCTCTCTCTATGTCTCATTTTTGCCTGTACGGCGTATGATTAATTCTCATCCGTGAACTCAAAAAACTTCGTGTCAATCTCCGGATAAGACCTCTTTAAGGAAATCGGTCTGCCGGAACGGTTCAAAAAGCAATGTGAACTCTTTGCCGTTGTGCGCAGTTCTCCGGTCTCTTTGTCCGTCATCCGGTATTCCACATCCATCTTGATTCCATTATACTTTGTAATCTTCGTCTCGATCACCACCGTGTCATCAAAATGAACCATACTGTGGTACTCACAGGACACCGACAATACCGGACTGATAATCTCCATCTCTTCCATCTGCTTATAACTAAGTCCGATCTGTTCCATCAGATCCATCCTTGCCTCTTCCATCCATTTGATATAGTTGGAATGATGGATAATGCCCATCTGGTCTGTCTCGTAATACTTTGCGTGATGCTCATAAGGGCGGATCTTAATCGTCCTCTCATCTTCCCCGTAAATCTTGATTTCTTTTCCAGCCATGATCCGTCACTACCTTTCTCTCTATCTTCAATAGCTGTCTGTGACTATCTTATCACTGCGGTAGTTTTATTTCAATGCCACTCTCTAAAATATTCCTGATAATCTTCTTCATCCGCAAAAAGCATGTAAGCTCCGTCCACATATCCCATATAACCTGCTTCGATCACATATCCCTTCATAAAAAAACACTCCTTTCAACCTTTTTACGTTCTCTCAAGTTGAAAAGAGTGTATCTTATTTACTGTCCAATAAACCGTACTTTTATGGTGTCTTAGGAAAAAATTTTTTATTTGTTATTGGCTTTTTCCTGAAATTTTTCATTATCGATCACAAAACGTTCATGCGTTCCCTCACCGATCTTGCCGCGCTCGTCAAACGCTTCCACTTTAAATACCAGTCTCTTGCGGTCGATCTCTACCAGTTCACTCTTGGCAGTCACTTCCATTCCAAGTGGTGTTGCTGAGATATGGGATACATTCATCAGTGTTCCGACGGTTCCTTTTCCCTCCTCAAGCTCTGGGGCAACGCTCTTGTAGGCAGCCTGCTCCATCAATGCGATCATGGAAGGTGTTGCATATACCTTCAACTCTCCGCTTTTCATTGCCTGGGCTGAATTGCTCTCTGAAACTACCTCTTTTGCTTCTCCTTTGATACCTGTCTCTAACATCGTTTCATCCTCTTTCTTTTCCGTAATGATCCGTTATCTCGGTATATCACGTTCATTCTATATTTTTATGATTTTCTTTGAAAATCTTATCATATTTTCATTCTGGCAACAAGACTTACCGCCACGGTCATACTGCGAACCTGTGTATTTTTTTCAGACCAAGAACACATTTTCTTTTCAATCGCGCCGGAATCTGCTAAAATAGTTGCAAAAAAATATGACCCGAAGATTATTACTTAAAATCTCTGTTTGTTTTATGAGGAGTTTACGATATGACTGATATGAATAAACCAATCCAAAATTTTAAGCAAATTCTTCAGGAAGCAGCAGACTGTCTGCATGGACGAAACTTAAATGAAGCATCCGCGCTGGCACAGGAAGTCATCCGTCTGTCGAAAGCTTCCGGTGATCATGAAACTTATACCCGCGCTTTAAACACGTTCGGTGTCATTCAGGCAGTTCTCGGCAACGAGGGAGAAGCTATCGACTGCTATCTTGCCGGTTTAAAAGCAGCACGTGCCTATCATCTGGATCAGTACACCCATTTGTTTTATAACAATATTGGCAGCCGCTATCAGGAATACGGCGATCACGCCACTGCCATTCACTATTTTTTACTGTCTGAGAAAGAACTGGAATCTGAGATCTGTCTCCATGACAAACGCTATACCCTCTGGCGCATGATCAACTGCATGAATATCCTGCTCTCCTGCAACCATCAGAAAGATTATGTGTTGGGAGAAAAATATCTTAACCTCGCAGAATCACTTGTCACACCGGAGCTTGAAAACAGCGGTATCATGGTATCCTTGCGCATTATCAAGTTTCAGTTATACTGGAATACCGGGCGCAAAGAGTTTGTGTATGAACATCTGGGCTCTCTGATCCAGAATCTGGATAAAGTGCTCGGTTCTGATTTTCTCCAGAATATGTATGAAGTCTGTTCCCTGCTCCGGGATATGAATGATTTCGTCCACTGGCGTGAGACACTTGCTATTTTCCAGAAATACGCCGACGAACAGAATTCCCTGTTTTTCCAATTTAAATTAGCAGAATTTCGTTTAGACTATTATGATGCGATTGGAGATACCGAGCAATATACAAAAACCTGCATTGAACACACCAGACTATATATGTCTTATCACAAGGTAAGAGATGAGGAACGCGTCCGAAATATTACACAGAAGATCATCCTCCAGCAGAAGGAAGAAGAACGTGAAAAAGCCGAAATCCAGTCCAAGCTCGATCCTCTGACCGGACTTGGCAACCGCTATCTGCTTGACAATGATTTTGACTCCTATATGGCATCCGCACGCAAAAATGAGACAAGACTCTGTCTTGCCATCACGGATATTGACTTTTTCAAGCAGCACAATGATACCTACGGTCATATCCACGGTGACGCCTGCTTAAAACAGGTTGCAGCTATTTTAAAAGAATGTGTCGGCGAACACGGCTCCGTCTACCGGTTTGGCGGGGATGAATTTGTCATCCTTCTCACACCAAAATCTACGGAAGAAGTGAAATATATCGCGGAAAGCATCCGGGAATCCCTCACCTCCATCTCTTTTCCAGAGGAGGCTGCTGACTTTTCCGGTGTGACTGTTTCCCAGGGATACGCTTTAAGTCCTCTGGATATGTTTCCAAATAAAAATGCCCTCCTTGCAAAGGCAGATCAGGCACTTTATTCCGTCAAACGCAACGGTCGTAATCACTATTCTATTTATGAAATCTGACCTGTATTGCTGAATCACTTTCATACGCAGCAAAACAGCAAGTGTTTTACTGCTGAGTGAACAGTAACCTATTACTTTCTCTGTGGCTGCGGACTTTCTTCGCAGTCACAAACGAAAGTGCAAAAAGTATCACACATCCAACACTGATCATTGCTCCCAGTTTTAATCCGGGAGTTGTATAGCAGAGTTTTATCTCATGAATCCCTTCCTCTAATGGAATACTGAGAAACGCTTCGGCAAATGTCTCAGGTTCTGTCTCTTTTCCATCTACATACACCGTCCAGCCATCTTCCCTTGCAATCGAAAATACGAGATTTCCTGCCTTTTTCACATCGATTGTCCCCGTGATCTTGCGGTCTGAAAACGAGGTGAGTTCCATTGTCTGGCTGTTTAACGTATTATATGCGGTATCCAGTGCATCCATATTTAACTGATAGGCAGTGATATCCACACGCTCGTTATTGGAATTTTTAATTTTGATCACATCCCCGGCTTTTGCATACCCCAGATCTAAAATATATCCGTGGGATGCCTTCGTAAAGGACTTCGCTCTTCCATCACTGACCTCTTCCTCAAGGGTGTCGGATGTCACAGAACTGTATGCTGCAAAATAATATCCGTCCTCCGTCACTGGAACCGTGGACACACCGGATTCCGATTCCGATGGAACTACCGAGAGCATTTCTTCCTGCGCGCCCAACAGTTCCGCAAGTTCATTCTGGTTGGAGACACCGCCGCCATTTTTATAGTCCCAGCGTTCTGCTACCTCATCGTCTACCATAAATCCCAGTGGAAGGGAATATTTGTTTTCATATAAATAAGTGTTCCCTGATGATGCCACAAGAGTGCGCAGCGGGCCTTCCTCCATCGCATTGTCCGCGATGACATATTTCAGGGAAAGCATGGACGTGATCAAAGGCGAAGCACCGTTGATACAGTAAAAATTCTTTCCACCTTCCATTCCAAGATCCTGATAAATATGGCTGACATTGATGTTCATCAGCGAAGAAAACTGTGTCGCAGAGTAATAGCCGGACAACGCAGCATCATTTTTCGTTTTCCGCTCCATCTCCTCCGTCCGGTAAAAATACACCGCACTGTTTTCACTTTCCTGTTCCTTTGCCTGCTCTAAAACGTTTTCATAATCCTTCCAGTCTTTTACATAAGATGTTCTGCTCACCGTATCCAGACCTGTCATATCAAAATTGATCGTCAATTCTGCAAGCACTACGATCGATGCGATCAAAAACACATAATCTCTCACTTTGGCAGTTCCGGCTCTCCACACCAGAAGCAGCACCGCGTACACAACAATAAACACTGCCGTTGTAAAGAAGCTGTCACTTCCGATCAGATCACTGTCAGACCAACGGTATGCTGCATACAGGAATGCCCCATCCAAAACCAATGCCACAGGCACATGATACCAGCGGTTTTCTTTCAGATGTAAAAATGTTTCAAAGCACAATACTAACAGTAAAAAACTGTATAAAAAGCTCTGTCTGCCCGGCAGCGAATCCGGGAAATGCAATCCATGCCAGATAAAATCCAGCATATTATTGGCAAAGCTTAATGCCATAAACGCAAGCAGTAATACGCGCGGCAGTTTCTTTTTCCAGCTGATCCCGCGGTTCATCAGGTATAACAGAATCAAAAACAATGTAAACACACCGCTGTAGATGTTTGGCCAGTGGTCACGTCCTGTATATGTCTCTACAAAAATACATTGCCTTCCCAGTTCTGCGATCAGATTAAAATACCACTCCACCGCACTTGGAAAAGAAATCCCCTGCGAGCCGCTCTCCCCTAAAATAATCGCTTCCGGGATCAGCAGTATGGCACCTGTTCCACCCGCCAGAAGGGAATACCATGCAAACCGTACACATGCCCCAATTTTTCCTTCCCTCTGCTCCAGTAAAAGGATCAGAAAATAGAGCACCAGGAAAATACAGATCATGATCGAAATGTAATAATTGGACAAAATAGCTGTCGCCAGTGTCACATAATACAATGCAGCCCTTTTCTCTTTTACAAGCTGTTCCACACCGAGGATAATGAGCGGCGCAAGCACCAGACAATCTGTCCACATCACATTCCAGGCATACGCTGCCATAAACGCAGACAATGCATACGCCGTTCCAAACACCGCGATTGCCGGGTGATTTGTGTGAAAGTGCTTTTTCAGATAATACGCAAATGTCAGTCCACAGAGCGAGATACGGAGAATCATAAGGATTGACATGAATTCGATCACGTATCCCTTCGGGCAGAGTAAAATCAACCAGTTCAAAGGGCTTGCCAGATAATAGGCAAACAGTGACACAAAATCTGCCCCAAGCCCGATCGTCCACGAGTACATGAGGCTTTCGCCGCTTCTTAATTTATCCACAAACTCTGTAAAAAAAGGACAATATTGATGATACATATCCACCTGTAACAGACAACGCTCCCCGAATGGATACACTTCATGATCGATACAAATGATCACCGAGATCAGAAGTGGTATCAGAAAGGCGGCAAGCAGTGGCAGCCGTTTACACCACTTTTTCGATTTTGTCTCATTGATTTGTGTCTGATTCATTCTTACAAACTCCTGTTTTCTTTCCTACATTTTTTCCTGATGAGCGATCTGTCTGCACGCTCACTCTTTTTTCCAGTCAAATAGCTGATAATACTGCAGACTCTGGTAATCTTTCAATTCCTGTTTTAAGCTGGATGAATTTGTATCCAGACCATCTTTCGTGAGCACACGCATTGCAGAGATAACCGGATAATTCTGTTGTAATTCCAACAGATAAGAACCATATGCATTCTCAGAAATTCCTGCATAGCGCAGTACGTCCGCCGCAAGATAATTCGCACTTGTATCTTTTCCGGTCTCTGCATCAATGTCATAATTCGCCCAGATCACATACGGCACTTCATACCGCAGTTTCAACTGGTCCTCTGTCAGTGTCTTTGTCGTCATGCCGTTCAGATTCAAAATCGGCGCTGCCACCGTGTCATTTGGCTGATGATCCCCAAAGAATACTACAATTGTCTTTTCATCTGCCTCCTCAAAATAGGAGATCAGTTTTTCCAATGCCTGATCCGAAAGTCTGACAAGTGATAAATACTGGCTCAAAGGTGTACTTTCCACACCCTCCACTGTGATATCCGGGGTAAAATTATCATAAGTATCCGAGTATCCACCGTGATTCTGCATCGTCACATTGAAAACGAATAAAGGTGTTCCCTCTTCTTTTTTCTCATATAATTCAATAATCTTATCCACACAGCTATTATCGCTGACGTACTTGCGCACATAACCTGCTCCCCAGTACTGGTCTTTAAAAATACTCTCTGAAAAGCCAAGCAGTGGATATACCGTATCCCTGTCCCAGCCATCCGCATAATAAGGATGGGTTGCCACCGTCTCATAGCCCAAAGATGCCAGATACGCCGGGAGCGCCGGAAGTTCTTTCGTGATGTACTGCTGATACGGAATACTTCCCTGTGGCAGAAACGCCATACTGTTTCCCGTCAGGAACTCAAACTCTGTATTTGCGGTATTTCCCCCGCACACAGACACATTCAGATAACCTGTCACCGTATTTTCTGCCCCGTTCTGTAAACGGTGCAGATATGGCATATAATCTTCATTTGTTGTAAAATCTCCCAACACTTTCAGGTCAGAAAAAGACTCATTCATCACGACGATGATATTTGGCAGTTCCTCTTTCTTATCACTGCTGTCTGCGTCATATTCCTGCTCTGCATAGCTTTCCAGCACTGCCTGCTCTTTTGCGGCGTCATAACCTGACGGTTTTTCTACGGTCACATAGGCAAGATCCATTGCAAAAGTCACTGCCATTCCATTTACCTGCGTCATAAATGCCGGGGTAAATAAAAATGGATACAATCTGTGTCCGGTCTGAAAATCTTCATCCTGCAGCAGATTGACAAACAAGACCAGCACGATACAGCATACGCCCGCCGGGATCAGACGTTTCCATAATTGAAACTTTGGTATTCCGGTTTTTACAAACTGCAGTAAAACGATCATTCCAAGAAATACAAGCGTCACCACGACCATTCTCGTGTCCGGTTTAAAATCATAATTTGACGCCACGCTTGCCGCCGTCTTCCAGGAAAAAATATCCCATGGCACGATCGGATTGGTTCGGAAACGAACCACATAAGCATTTGCGATTCCATAAATCATTGCGATCACCAGTTCGATCCGAAGCCCGCTCCGTATCTTTCCGGTCACACTGACAAAGATCCACGCCAAAAGCTCAAAGAGCAAGATATTAAAAAACTGCGCCCACGGTCTCACTTCCTCGAATGGATTATGTGTGTAGGCTTCCATGAGGTAAAATGCGATCACCGGGAATACGATCAGTGTAACGATTGCTGTAATGAGCTGTATCTGTTTTTTATATTTCATCTGTTTCATTTTATTACTTCCAACTTTTCTGATTCATCTTCTGCCACGAAATCCTGCACAAAAAAATGTGCTAAAATGTTTTTCCGTGACCACAACACGGTACATTTTAGCACATCTCTTTTTCAATTGAAATCCGTTCGCAGATTTTTCACATTTTTATAAGAATTCAGTGACAGATTTTTCCCTTTTATATCATTCCATCCGAATTGAAATTTCCGGAAGAACCTCTGCTCAAATTCAGATAAAAATGAGCCGTTGCCATATGGGTATATGGATTTAAGAACAGATCTCCGATTCCAAATGTACATGCACTTAAAATATTCCAGCCAATAAAGCTGAAATCCAGACAGAACAGTGACCATTTATTGCCATCCATCATCTGTTTGGATGCCTCAATCGCCTCCATGATTCCCATTTCCGGATGCTCTGCCATGATGTAAGGTGCCATCGCATAACGATAGGAAGCGATGACGCCCGGTATGATAAATAACAACGTCCATAAGAAAACAAAAACGGACGTTACAACTCGAAGTCCGAGTGCCTTTCCGAAATACTGGAAATAAGCAAACTCATCCTTGATATCCGCATTTTCACCCAGTGCACGTTTTGAAAAATAAGCACACATACCAAGCTCCACTGCGCCGCCGATCACAAACTGTGCCAGTGCATAGATACTTAAAACACTTAACATGACAGCTAAAATTCCAAGCATTCCTGCCGGAAGCTGATTTAAGCTCATATCCATACCAAAAATCTGTACGCTCATTCCTTCCCCATATTCATAATTTGCGGAAACCGGTACAACGGACTGGATTCCTCCAAGCAATGCTCCTACAAAACAAACAAGAACTGCCATTCCCCAGTTTCCACTCAAAGATGCTCTTGCGCGCTCGCGGTAATCTGCTGCTCTCAACATAATCTCTCTCCTTTTTCTCCTAAAAATCAGTTCATTATCCATAATAAGTCTTTTTCTCCAAAAATAAAAGCCCTATTGCTTTATTTGCAAAAATATTATATTGTGTTTTCATCACTTAAACATACTTCACTGCCGATACCTCATGGGCATGTGAATGGAAACAGAGAAAGGTAAGGTATTGTTATGGATGAATTTTTTGATCAGTTTTTTCCAACTGAATTTCTGATAGAATATTTAGAAAATGGTCCCGAAGAAAACATGGATCGTTTTCAGACTTATGTGGTGTATCGTTTTCTCTCTTTTGCGGCAAAGGAAAATCCGGCTGTTGTAACGGAATTAAGAGATACGTTAGAGTGTCCGCTTTCCGTGGACAACCTCTCTGATATTTATCGTTTTCTGGATCAGGATTTTTATTTTTCTCCTTCTTTTTCCGAGAATTCTTTTGATCCGGTTCTTTTATGCTACGCCATCGCCATTATTGATGATAAATCAGGTTTTGGTCTTGCGATCTTAAACCGCATTTTCAAAGAGGTATGCCCTGAGATTTCTTCCGTGGATTTTTCAAATGTTGATGTGGATCTGGAACTTTTATTGCAGACAGAAGTACAGTTTTATGCAGCCCTTTCCATCTGTTCTATTCACTATAGTACGCTGATCGCATTGCTTCCAAAATTTGCCGCCGCTTACATGGAAGACCTGCATTTCACGTGCGAAGATTTTATTCTCTACGATTTTATGGATGAATATTTTGAGACCAAAAACTGCTCTGCCAATCCGGATTTTCTGGAAATGATCGACACTCTGGTGCTGGCAACCCTGCAGTCTTTTGATACGGATCTTGAAAACTTTACGTTAGATGGTTTATTCCAGTTAAAACACCCTGCCGGACGTTTTGCAGCCATTTACCGCAGCGGTGCGATCGATATGAAAGATCTTCCGGTTCCGGCTGACGCTGCTGTTCTAATGAAGCATATCCTCTCCTATTCAGCCGCTTATGAACTTCGCAACAACCTCTACGATTACCACCTCGATGAGGACAAGACGATCACGCTCACCAACTGGAAAGAAAACCTGAAATGGCATTATGTGCAATACACCAATGTATACAATCTCGCCCTTTCCTCTTTTGTGGCTGCGTGCTACTCCAGAAAGTTGCTCCAAAAGCAGTTTGAGGAAAACCTGCGTGAGCTGAATTAGAAATGGGAAGTCCCCGGTTTCCAGCGTTCTTTATTGTGTATGTGATTGAGCCGACAGGAGACCTGCTTTCGTAACTTGCTCGAATTGTACATTTATCTGCGGCGGCTTTTTAACTTTTTTGATTGTTTATATTCATTCAAAAATGGACAGTCCACCCAATGTGTCCGTCTATGGCAGCACTCTCTTTGTAACTTTATTGTGCATAAGTTATATGCTGGAAAATCAGCAGAGAAGTAGGGCAAAAATCATCCAGATATTGTTTGATTTTTGCCCTACAATAAACGATGCTGATTCCAGCATTTACTTATGCTAAATAAAGTTACAGAGAGTGTGCCGTAGACGGACACATTGGGTGGACTGTTCATTTATGAATGTACATAAACTTTCAGTTAAAAAGCCGCCGCAGATAAATCCACACAATTCTCACAAAAGTTACGGAAGCAGGTCTCCTGCCGTCTCAATCATCAACTTTCCTGAATCGCTGGAAACCGGGGACTTTTCATTAATAATTGCTTACGACAAGACGCTTTTTGAAGTGGATATCCATCTGGTCGATGGCGGTTCTTGCCTGACTGTAACGATTACGATTGGTGTTGATCACACAGATCTGGCTTGCGCCATGAAATTTTCTGCGAAGGAAAAATGGAATATTGATCCAGCTCTTGGTAAAAGGAATCTGATTCTCCATCAAAACATGGATTGCCTGCTCACTGGTCTTCTCATTCGTTGTTCTGCACAATTCAATATCTTTGTCAATGTCTCTGCCATTTCCTAATGTCACACTTCTGCCCATAACGTAAAAACTCCTTTTTCACTTAATCTTGATCTGTACCTGTTTTCCAAGACTTCCTGCCACTTTGATCAAAAAATCAAGACTTGGATTATATTTGCCGCTCTCAAGTCTGGAAATATTAGACTTTTTCGTTCCCACACGTTCCGCTAACACTTCCTGAGTCATATCCTGCGCTTTTCTTGCATCTTTTAACTGCTGGACCACTTCATACCGAGGGGTAAGCTGTTGACCTGCAAGATGATTCTTTTTCTCTCGAGCCAAACTGGCGCCCTCCTGCATTCGCTCTTTCTTATTTGTAGTAAACGATTCTGTGCTCATTCGTTCATTGTTTTTATAACTGCAATTCTTTTTTCACATGTTATTAAGTTATCATATATGATAACTTTCGTCAACAAAAAAGCCTGAAAATCATCATTTTTCACAATACAATTTTCCTTCTTAAAATATGTGTAAAATAATTTTTCCAGAA
>ERZ808240.2920-NODE-2920-length-17677-cov-4.419589_pt1 | contig 17677 bp, 17 predicted proteins | sample MGYA00521084_ERZ808240 | MGnify/ENA primary metagenome ERZ808240 (study PRJEB31516, sample SAMN03275571) | gut metagenome | biome: mammalia-associated habitat; material: feces | host: Papio cynocephalus | place: Kenya | collected 2012-08-06 ... | reverse complement strand
GAAGTTGAAGTCGAAGAGCCTTGCGAAGCCCAAGGGCTGGCCCATGCCTTCCGACACGAAAATGCTCGAGGGCAAAGATGTGGATACTACGGCTGGCCAAGTAGGCGACGATGCCGCATCTGCCCAGACGGAACCGCACGTCGTTGCCGTGGCTTCCGCTTCTCGACCCGAGCAGGCGAAACCTGCCGAGCCAGAGCTTCCACCCGAACCGCCTGCGCCTATCCCGGTGCAGCCCGCACGCCCCAATCCGTTTGCGAACAGGGCCATGCCCAAGGGCATCGGGGGCGGAGGGACGCAACCGCAGCCGACGGCGCCCGCGGCATCGGGCGCTGCCAATGGCGAGATGTCGATCGAAGAGATATTCGGCGCGTTTGGCGTGAGCATGGACAACGTGGTTGAAGAGCGATGACCTGGCGGAAAAGTGCGTCGCGCCCTATGGCGCGGCACCTGATATGGTAGGCTTTCGACCCAACGCGTGAATCGGCCGCCAATGCGGCATACATAAGTAAGGAGACACACCATGGATATGAAGAAAATGATGCGCCAGGCGCAGAAAATGCAGGCCGAGCTTGCCAAGGCCCAGGAAGAAATCAAAACCATGACGGCCGAGGCCACTGCGGGCGGCGGCATGGTGAAGGTCGTTGCCCAGGGCGATATGACCGTGCAGTCCATCACCATCGACCCGGCTGCCGTCGACCCCGACGACGTTGAAATGCTGCAAGACATGGTGTGCGCCGCCGTGAACGAGGCCTTGCGCGCCGTTTCGGCCCAGGGCTCTGCGCGCATCGGCCAGGCGACCGGCGGCATGAACATCCCCGGCTTGATGTAGAGGGGCGCGGCTTCGTGGAATCGGCTCCGGCCATCCAAAAATTGCTCGACGAACTCGAGCGCATGCCGGGCGTGGGCCCGAAAAGCGCCCAACGCATCGCGTATTGGCTGTTGAATTCTCCGCGCGATTCTGCGCTTCGATTAGCCGATGCCATCATCGAGGTGAAGGACGCGGTGCATTTCTGTTCGAAGTGCTTCAACTACGCCGAGGGCGACTTGTGCGAGGTATGCGCCTCGCCAAGCCGTGACACGCATGTCATTTGCGTGGTGAGCGAACCTCGCGACGTGTCGGCCATCGAGCGCACGGGTGCCTATTCGGGCTTGTACCATGTTTTGGGCGGGGCGCTCTCGCCGATGGATGGCATTGGCCCCGACGATTTGCGCGTCACCGAGCTTATGGCGCGACTTTCTGGCGAAAACGTGAGCGAAGTGGTTTTGGCTACCAACCCCAACGTGGAGGGCGAAACCACGGCGGCGTACCTCGCTCGGCTCATCAAGCCCTTGGGCATCAAGGTTACGCGGCTTGCCAGCGGCCTGCCTGTTGGCGGTGATCTGGAATTCGCCGACGAGGTTACCCTTGGGCGGGCTATCGAAAGCCGTCGCGCTTTATAGGCTGGTATTGACCCGTCCGCGCGAAGAGGGGCCTGTCCAGATTTCTTCACAACGTTCCAGGCGTTCAGAAATCTGGACAGGCCCCTCTTCGCGCCGCTTTTTCATGTGTTACACGTGTTAAAGCCTAGAGCGTTTAACAGCTTTTGGCTTATGGATTTCACTCAACTTTGCGAAAGCGTCCGTATGGCGCGAGTGTTTTTCTACACTCAGGGGAAATTGGTGGGCGATTTCGACTAAACTTTTCCGCCATCTTATCGACGCTGCTTATCAATCGGTGTAAAATGCACCTATAGTACAGAGGCTATTGAAGCTTCGGTAACTACAGGTTCCCGCTTATAGGAGGGGAAGCGGGGCCTCCATTTTTTGAAAAGAGCCGTTCTGGGGAGACCGGCTCTTTTCTTTTTTTGTTTCGCAGTTCTGACGAGCGGCGGAAGCCGTCGGCGCTGCGCCCGGTTCGGGCGATTCGTTGCTCCCTTTCCCATCCCTTTGTGCCATTCGGGCGTAAATATGCGCCTTATGCATTGCGATGCGTATTGGACGAACTATTATGCATAACCATCTTTTTTAGAGCGGTCTGATTCATGCATATATGCACCAGTTTTGCATAGTATGCAGAATTGCTTCGACTTTTGCTGATGAAAAAGCTCGAATAGATAAGCTCTGGAAGATAAATTTTGAAAAAAGTTATTCAAAAACCCGCGTTTTTATCCAAAAGTCACGTAGGGAAAAATAACGAAATGGATAAAAATACGTAACAATACAAGAATTTGAGTTATCGCAGGTCAACGGCCTGAAAATCTCGCTTGCGCTTTTTGAATCGGCCTGTCATTATGGCGGTGTCGGATTTGGGAAGACCGGCAAGAGAGAGGAAAAGGAGGCTCGCATGAAAGGTATTCATGTAACGAGCGAAATCGGTAAGCTGAAGAAGGTGTGTTTGCATCGTCCGGGCGATGAGCTGCTCAACCTTCCTCCCGATGAGCTCGAGCGCCTGCTGTTCGACGACGTTCCGTACCTGGAAGTCGCACAGCAGGAGCACGATCGATTCGCCGAAATCCTTCGCGGACAGGGCGTCGAGGTTCTGTATCTCGAAAAGCTCGTCGCCGAGGCTTTCGATGCGAATCCGGGTGTTCGCGATGAGTTCCTCGACCAGTATTTGGCCGAGGCTGGCATTCGCGGCCAGAAGATGCCGTGCATCGTGCGCGAGTATCTGAACTCGTTCACCGACAACCTCGAGTTTGTGAAAAAGACGATGGCCGGCGTTGCCAAGAGCGAAATCGATATGCCGCTCACCTCGTCTGTCACGCTCGACGATCTGGTCAGCGACCACAGCGACAAGCAAAGCGACCTGATCATCGACCCGATGCCGAACTTGTACTTCACCCGCGATCCGTTCGCGTGCGTCGGCAATGGCGTGAACTTGAACCGCATGTATTCGGTCACCCGCAATCGCGAGACGCTGTACGGCAAGTACATCTTCAAGTATCACCCCGATTACAAGGGAACCCCGTTGTGGTTCCGCCGCGATGCGGCGTTCCACACCGAGGGCGGCGACGTGCTGAACCTGTCTCGCACCGCCTTGGCCGTTGGCATTTCCCAGCGCACCCAGGCCGCCGCTATCGACCTCATGGCCCAGAACATCTTCTGGAAGACCGAGGGCTGCGAAATCGAGAAGATTTTCGCGTTCGATATCCCCAATTCTCGTGCATTCATGCATCTCGACACCGTGTTCACGCAAATAGATGTCGATAAGTTCACCATCCACCCGGCCATCATGGGCACCCTGCGCGTCTACGAGATGACCAAGGGCGCCACTGAAGGCGAAGTCGATATCAAAGAACATACCGACTCCCTCGAGAAGATTCTCGAATACGCCACGGGCGTCGATGGCATCAAGCTCATTCCCTGCGGCGGCGGCGACCCCATTGCAGCGGCCCGCGAGCAGTGGAACGACGGTTCCAACACGTTGTGCGTCGAGCCGGGCACTATTTGCGTGTATCAGCGCAACAACGTCACCAACGAGGTGCTCTACAAAGAAGGGCTCAACCTGTTGGTCGTGCCTTCGGCAGAGTTGTCCCGTGGTCGTGGTGGCCCGCGCTGCATGAGCATGCCCTTCCAGCGTGAAGACCTTTAGTGAGCTTGGCGGTGTCGCCACACCGCTTAGTAGCCCCGCCGCCTGATCAGCGGCGGGGCGCAATAGAAAGACCCAGCGAGGGGCGGCAAGTGCTCCTCCGAAGAAAGGAATCAACATGGGTGTCAGTCTTTCCGGTCGTCATTTCCTGCGTCTGCTCGACTTCTCTACCGAGGAAATCGAGTACCTGCTGAAGCTTTCCAAAAACTTCAAAGATATGAAGCGCGCCGGCGTGCCGCATCGTTATCTCGAGGGCAAAAACATCGTTTTGCTGTTCCAGAAGACCTCGACCCGCACCCGTTGCGCCTTCGAGGTTGGCGCCATGGATTTGGGCATGGGCGTGACCTACCTCGATCCCAACAGCTCCCAGATGGGCAAGAAAGAATCCATCGAAGACACCGCCCGCGTTCTGGGCCGCATGTTCGATGGCATCGAGTTCCGCGGCTTTGCGCAGGCCGACGTTGAGTGCCTCGCCGAAAATGCCGGCGTGCCTGTGTGGAACGGCCTTACCACCGAGTGGCATCCCACCCAGATGCTGGCCGATATCCTCACCGTGCAAGAGAACTTCAACTACGACATCAAGGGCCGCACCCTGGTGTTCATGGGCGACTGCAAGAACAACGTCGCTCGCTCGCTGATGGTCGTGTGCGCCAAGCTGGGCATGAACTTCGTGGCCTGCGGGCCCAAGCACTGCATGCCTGCCGACGACGTGCTGGAGGCCTGCAAACCCATCGCCGCCGAGAACGGCTGCACTATTCTGCTGACCGATGACGTGAAAGAAGCCTGCACCAACGCCGACGTCATTTACACCGACGTGTGGGTGTCCATGGGCGAGCCCGACGAGGTTTGGGCCGAGCGCATCAAGGAGCTCGAGCCGTACCGCGTCACTGCCGACGTCATGGCACTGGCCAAGCCCGAGGCCATCTTCCTGCACTGCCTGCCTGCCTTCCACGACACCAATACCACGATTGGCGCCCAGAAGGCCGAGCAGTTCGGCATCACCGAGATGGAAGTCACCGACGAGGTGTTCGAGTCCAAGCAGTCCAAGGTGTTCGACGAGGCCGAGAACCGCATGCACACCATCAAGGCCGTCATGTACGCCACGTTGAAGTAAGTAAGCGGGTGAAGTGATATGCCTTATCAGAAAGGAACCGGCAAGCGCGTCGTCGTCGCATTGGGCGGCAACGCTCTGGGCAATACGCCCCAAGAGCAGCTCGAGCTGGTGAAGCACACCGCTTCGTGCATCGTCGACATGATTTCCGAGGGCATCAACGTCATTGTGACCCACGGTAACGGCCCCCAGGTCGGCATGATCAACAACGCGTTCGCCTTCGCCGCCGCCAATGACGGCAAGACGCCCGAGATGCCCTTCCCCGAAGCCGGCGCCATGAGCCAAGGCTACATCGGCTATCAGCTCTCGCAGGCCATCCTGAACGAGATGAAGATTCGCGGCATCATGCGCTCCACGGCCAATGTGGTTACGCAGACCGTCGTGTATCCCGACGACCCCGCCTTCCAGAACCCCACCAAGCCCGTCGGCGCGTTCCTCACCGAGGAAGAGGCCAAGGCCAAGGCGGCCGAGACCGGCTGGACGTACAAGGAAGACGCTGGCCGCGGTTGGCGCCAGGTGGTCGCATCGCCGAAGCCTCGCCGCATCGTTGAGTCTGACGCGATTCAAGACTTGTTCGACAACGGCTACATCGTCGTGTGCACAGGCGGCGGCGGAGTGCCGGTGTTCGAGGCCAACGATGCCTATACGGGCGTGCCCGCTGTCATCGACAAGGACCGTTCGGCCGCTATGATGGCCGCCACGTTCAAGGCCGACATGCTGGTGATTCTCACCGCTGTCGAGAAGGTGGCCGTCAACTTCAACAAGCCCGACCAGAAAGACATCGACACCATGGATATCGCTCAGGCTCGTGAGTACATCGAGCAGGGGCAGTTCGCCCCCGGCTCCATGCTGCCGAAGGTCGAGGCGTGCATCGAGTACGTCGAAGAATTCCCTGAGGGCCGCGCCCTCATCACCTCCTTGGAGAAAGCCAAGGACGCCATTAACGGCAAGACCGGCACCGTGATTGTCGCCTAGCCGTTCCATCCCCCTCCTCCGGGCCCCTGCGCTCGGGGGAGGGAGCTCTCGCGCAGGGGAAACCTTACTTGGTTGCGCGGGAGCTCTCCCATGAAAGGGGAATCCCATGGCTGAGAAGACCAAGAAAAAGAAAGAGCCCATCAGCTCCTTTAGCATTTTGCTTATTCTGCTGGTCGTGCTGGCCGTTATCTCGTGGATTGCTGCGGCGGCCACGGGCGGCACGGTTACGGCCGCATCCCTCGCCAACATCGTCACTTCGCCCATCTATGGTTTCACGGGCGCCCCGAGCGACATCGTCGATGCGGCGGCCAACCCCGACACCTTCCCGGGCGGCGCGCTTGAAGTTTGCTTCTTCGTTATGATTCTGGGCGGCTTCTTGGGCGTTATGACGAAAACCGGTGCTTTGGACAATGGCATCGGCGTGTTGGTGAAGAAACTCAAGGGCAACGAGCTCGTGCTCATTCCCATCCTTATGATTTTGTTCTCTATCGGCGGCACCACGTACGGCATGTGCGAAGAGACCGTCCCGTTCTACGTGCTGCTCGCGGCAACCATGTATGCCGCAGGCTTCGATGTAATGGTCGGCTCGGCGGTTGTTCTGCTGGGCGCTGGCTGCGGCGTGTTGGGCTCCACCGTGAACCCGTTTGCCGTGGGCGCTGCGGTTTCCTCGCTCGTTGACGCGGGCATCGAAGTGAACCAGGGCATTATCATCGCCATCGGCGCCATTCTGTGGATCACCACTTTGATTGTTTCCATCCTTTACGTGATGAAATATGCGGCCAAGGTGAAGAAGGACAAAGGTTCCACCATCTTGTCGCTGCAAGAACAGCAGGCTCAGGAAGAGAACTTCGGCAAAGATGCCAACTTCGACGACATCAAGCTTACCGGTCGTCAGAAGGGCGCCCTGATCGTGTTCGCCATCGCCTTCATCGTGATGGTTGTCAGCTTCATTCCTTGGGAAGACTTCGGCGTCGAAATCTTCCTCGGCTGGTCTGCCGTGCTCACCGGCCTGCCGCTTGGCGAATGGTACTTCGTCGAGGCTGCGTGCTGGTTCTTCATCCTGGCCCTGGTCATCGCCGTTGTTGGCGGCCTGACCGAGGCTGAAACCGTGAAGGCATTCATCGACGGCTGCGCCGATATGATGAGCGTCGTCATGATTATCGCGCTTGCCCGCGGCATCTCCATCCTGATGGCCGAAACCGGCATGTCCGACTGGATTCTGCTGAATGCGTCCAATGCGCTGCAGGGTGTTTCCGCGTTCATCTTCGCGCCGGCATCGTGGCTGCTGTACGTGGTGCTCTCGTTCCTCATTCCGTCGAGCTCTGGCATGGCCACCGTGTCTATGCCCATCATGGGCCCCTTGGCTGCGAACCTCGGGTTCTCGGTCGAGACCATGGTCATGATTTTCAGCTCGGCCAACGGCTTTGTGAACCTGTTCACCCCGACGTGCGGCGCCATCATGGGCGGCTTGGCTGTGGCCCATGTGCAGTATGGCACCTGGCTTAAGTGGGTTGGCAAACTGCTCGTCATCCTGGCAATCATCTGCTTGGTGATTTGCACTGTCGCGATGATGATTCTTTAGGTGAGGTTTCGCTGGCCTAACGGCCAGCGAATTCCTTCGACGTTGCGCGGCATTCGGGCGGCCAATCTGGCTTTCACTCGTCGCTCGCGTACCGGAGTACGCTTCGCTCCTCCTTCAAGCCACCTTGGCTCGCCAGAATGCCTGCTCACTGACCGGTGTGCGAAAGCGAGTCGTGTGTACTCCGGCGGCAACAAACGAAATCCTCCGCGCGGGGTTGAGCCTCCGTCGCGTGGCGGTAAAGAAGCGGTCCTTCGGGGCCGCTTCTTTTTTGGCTTGGGCGCGCGACGGGGCGGGGCGCGGTATAATTCCGGCCATGAATACTTCAGCTGGAAAACTTGTTCTGTGCCCCACGCCTATCGGCAATTTGGGCGATATCACGTTGCGCACGCTCGACGAGCTGCGCGCAGCCGATGTGGTGTGCGCGGAAGATACGCGCGTCACGGGAAAGTTGCTCGCGCATTTCGATATCGAAAAGCGGCTCGAACGTTTGGACGAAGCCACTATCTCGAAACAAGCCGATCGCATTATTGCGCGCGTCTTGGCTGGCGAGCGCATTGCGTTTTGCAGCGACGCCGGCATGCCGGGCGTTTCCGACCCCGGCTCGCGGCTGATTGCCGCGGCGCAGGCGGTAGGCGCGCCGTACGAGGTGCTGCCAGGTGCGTCGGCGGCGGCGACGGCGTATGTGGCCAGCGGTTTTGCCGACCCGCAGTATTATTTCGGCGGCTTTCTTCCCCGCAAAGACGGCGAACGTAAGGCTGTGCTTTCTGCGCTTGCTTCGCTGCGGGCTTCGCTTGTGTTCTATGAGAGTCCGCGTCGCATCGCCGATTCTCTCGCCGTGGTGGCCGAGGTGTTTCCCACGCGCGAGGTTGCGGTGTGCCGCGAGCTCACGAAACGCCATGAGGAAATTTTTAGGGCGTGCGCGCCCGATGCGGCGGCCGAATTCGCGCGTCGCGACGCCGAAGGCGGCGTGAAAGGCGAAATAGCGCTGGTTATTTGCCCACCGACCGAAGCCGAGCTCAAGGGCGCTGCCGCTGCCCAGGTCGCTTCTGCCGCCGACCGCGCAGGCGAGCTTATTGCGGCCGGCGACCTGTCCCATAAAGATATCGTTTCCGTGTTGCGAAAAGAGTTCGGCATTTCGCGCAATGAAGCGTACGCGCTCGTGCACGAGCGCTGATTGCGCTGGGACGCCTTCCTGTGGGACGCCTTCCTCAGAGGCAACTGTCCCAGGGACAGTTGCCTCTGAGGAAGGCGTCCCAGCCACAGCTTCGGTCGCGACAAACTCGCGGGCATTTTTCGAAAGGACTTTCCATGAACGATTTCGTGTTCTATTCGCCGACGGAGTTCATCTTCGGCCGCGGTGTAACCGACCAGGTGGGCGAGCATATCGCCAAGCGCGGGTTCAAACGCGCGCTGCTCGTGTACGGCAAAGGGTCGGTGGTGCGCACGGGCACGCTCGACCGCGTGAAGAAATCGCTTGCGGCGGCGGGCGTGGAAAGCGTCGAGCTTGCGGGCGTGCGCCCGAACCCCGAAGTGGGCCTGGTGCGCGAGGGCATCGAACTCGCTCGCGCCGAGCAGGTCGACCTCATCTTTCCCGTGGGCGGCGGAAGCGCGATCGATTGCGCGAAAGCCATCGCGTTTGGCGCGCCCTACGATGGCGACGTGTGGGATTTCTTCAGCAAGAAGGCCACCATTTCGGAATGCCTGCCTGTCGCGTGCGTGCTTACCATTCCGGCTGCTGGCTCCGAAGGGTCGAACTCGTGCGTGATTTCCAATGACGAATTGGGCATGAAGAGTGGCACGAACTCGAATTTGTTCCGCCCGCAAATTGCCTTCATGGACCCAGAGCTTACGTTCACGCTGCCGGCATACCAAACAGCGGCAGGCGTGACCGACATGATCGCGCATGTATGCGAGCGATATTTCAGCGGCACAGGTTCTTCGAGCCTGACCGACAACATTGCCACGGGCATTATTCGCTCGCTCATCGACGAGGCGCCGGTGGCGCTTGCCGAGCCCGAAAACTACGAGGCGCGCGCGAATATCATGTGGGCGGGTACGCTCGCCCATAACGATATCGCCGGGTGCGGTTTGTCGGCGATGCCTACGGGCCGCGCGGGCGGTTGGGAGAGCCACGCGCTCGAGCATGAGCTTTCGGCGTTCGACACGTCTATCACGCACGGCGCCGGCTTGGCCGTGATTATGCCCGCGTGGATGCGCTATGTATGGCGCGAGAACCCCGCGCGTTTCCTGAAATTCGCGCTGCAGGTGTTCGATATCGAGTCTATCGACGACACCGACGAGGCCATCGAAGACGCCGTGACTGCGGCGATCGATGAGCTGCAGGCGTTTTTCGTCGACATGGGCATGCCGCGTACGCTGGGCGAATTCGGAATGAAACCCGAAGACGTGGATAGGCTTCTGCCTACGCTGAAGGCCAATAAAGGCGAGGTGTTCGGCGGCTTCAAGAAGCTCACGATGGAAGACGCCAAAGCAATTTATCTGTCGGCGTTTTAGGAAATAAATAACCGTACAGAAGTTCGTAACCGCTCGCCTATACAGTACAATAAGCGAGCGGTGCTTCACTTGCCGGGCGACACCTCTGAAAGGAGGTGGTCCCGATGGATACACAAACGATTATCGCCATTTGTGCGGTAATGACAGTTGTTATCGGAATCGTCGACCTGGCCACCCGCGACAAGTGATCTTCATCAGAAAGCAATAAGCCGGGTGCTCTCCACAAGTAACCCGGCTTAGAACTCCAACGATGTCGCCCGGCTTCGCGGGGCACCGTACCTGCATAATACCATGTTTGAGGTTTCGGGGAAACGATTGGCTCAGCCTTCTATTCGGAAATCCGTGTTGACGGTTGCGGGCTTCGATGTAGAAGTCACGCGCAAACAGCAGAAACATATGTATTTGCGGCTGAAGCCCGCGAGCGAGGCCGAATCGCGCGGTGCGGGCTTTCGCGTGTGCGTAAGCGCGCCGTTGCGGTACACCGATGCGCGTATTGCTCGGTTTGTCGAGGATCGCTTGTCATGGGTTCGCCAGCATGCGGCGAAAATCCAGGCGGGCGAGCGGCGTCGCGAATCGCAAGGTACGGCGGGCGCGCCGACCGAGGAAGAACTTGCCCAATGGCGTGCGGTGGTGGCTGCATTCACGCCGGCGCTCATCGAAAAATGGGCGCCCATTTTGGGCGTGAGGCCTGGCAAGCTCGCATATCGTAACATGGTGAGCCGCTGGGGAAGTTGCAATGTGAAAACGGGCCGCATCTGCATCAACGTGCAGCTTGCCGCGCAGCCGCCCGAATGCTTGGAATACGTGGTGGTGCATGAGCTGTGCCATCTTATCGAAGCGAACCACGGGCCGCGTTTCCATGCGCTGCTCGATGCCCATCTTTCGCATTGGCGCGAAGCAGAACGAAAGCTTTGCGGCGCAATTCGACGGTGACACGTTAAACGCTCAGAGCATTTGACACGTTTTACGCGTGCGGTGCTGGATTGCTTCCCGAGCCGTAGTCGCACAGCTGGCATTGGCGTGGCGCTTCGGATTTCACTTCGCGGTGGAACATGCCCGACCATGCGCAAATGCTCTGCAGGATGGGGATGACCGATGCTCCCTTTTCGGTGAGCGAGTATTCAACGCGTGGCGGTATCTCATCGAAACTTTTGCGATTTACCAGGTCGTCTGATATAAGCTCTTTTAAGGCTGCTGCTAATACGGCATCGGATATGTTCGTCATTTCGCTGCGCAGCTCGCCGTATCGCAACGTGTGTTTCGCAGCCAGCACGCACAGGATGCGCGATTTCCAGCGACCGCCGAATACATCGAGCCCATATTCGAGCGGGCAGCGAATATCTTTTTCAAGCTTGCGTTTATGCGTCATGGCGTGGTCCTCGGGCTTTGATTCGTTTTCGCTCTAGCCTAGCGAGTGGACAAAATTCCCTCAAGTAGCTAATAAAAATATGAGCGACCATCTAAAAGATAAGCGACTTATGATTTTCCCCATATCTTTCTGTTGCGTGGTGACTTTTGTACATTGAGCGTGTCGGTGGCGGGCCTACCCCCAAGGTTCTCGTGATACCAACCCTGCAGGCCCGCCGCGACGATTTTATTCGCGTGTCGAAAGGAACAATCATGAGCGTGAAGGCGTATTTGCAGGTAATTATGACTATCGACCCCGAGAATCGTGCCGCCGCGGCGAAGGTGTACACCGACTATCGCCAGCCCTTCCTCGACGAAATTGAAGGCGCGCTCACCAAAGAGTGCCTCGTCCGAGATGAAGATGTGCAGGTGATTCATGGTTTCGATTCCATGGAGCATGCCAAGGCGTATCTCGAAAGCGACCTGTTCAAAACCAAGGTGGCTCCGGGCTTGGCTCCTACGTGGGCTGCTGACCCCGACATTCGCTTCTACGAGGTTTTGTAGAGCGTCGTCGCGTTGGAATGCGCTCGGTGCTTTGAGCGTTTGGCGAATTTCAGGCGAGCGCATCAATCGAGCTCTTCCTTTTCCAGCCTCGCAGTGCATGCGGGGCTTTTTTGCGCCGTGGGCAGGTGCGCATGCCGTGTTCGACCGATGCTGGGACGCGTTAAACGCTCGGAGCGTTTAACGCGTTCTGGGCATGGCAGCGGGTAGCGCTTTGGCTGTTTAGCGAGTTTTGCGGGCTTGCGTGCGAGTGCGCTACAATAACAAGGTTTGAGAAACCCGATGCTTGTCGGCGTCATTGGCCGCGCAGGCGAGAAGGAGCGTACATGTCCAAGCCGTCATTCTTTATTACCACGCCTATCTATTACGTAAACGCCGCGCCCCACCTGGGCACCGCATATTCGACGATTCTTGCCGACGTGCAGGCGCGTTACCGCCGCGCGATGGGCTACGACGTGAAATTCCTCACCGGCATGGACGAGCATGGCGAAAAGGTGGCCGAGGCCGCCGAAAAGCACGGCTTCGATTCGCCGCAGGCATGGTGCGACAGCCAGGCGCCCCTGTTCCAGAACCTGTGGAAGACGCTCGAGATTTCCAACGACGACTTCATTCGCACTACCGAGCCGCGCCAGCACCACGCGGTGCAGTACCTGTGGGAGCGTATGCAAGAGTCGGGCTATCTGTATAAGGGCAGCTACGACGGTTGGTATTGCGTACCCGACGAAACGTACTATACCGACAATCAGGTGAAGAAGGGCGACGAGGAATACGGCTCGGTGGGCCAGCATTTGTGCCCCGATTGCCATCGCCCGCTTGAGCGCGTGCAGGAAGAGTCGTACTTCTTCAAGCTTTCCGCGTTCCAAGACAAGCTGCTGAAGCTCTACGACGAGCATCCCGAATTCGTGCAGCCCGACTTCCGCATGAACGAAGTGCGCAGCTTCGTCGAAGGCGGCTTGAACGACCTTTCCGTTAGCCGCACCAGCTTCGATTGGGGCATTCCCGTGCCGTTCGACGACGGCCACGTGACCTATGTGTGGTTCGACGCGCTGCTGAATTACATGACGGCTGTGGGCTATGGCTTGGACGACGACGCCTCAAAGGCCGAGTTCGCGTTCCGCTGGCCTGCACAGTTCCATATCGTGGGCAAAGACATCATCCGCTTCCACTGCGTTATTTGGCCGGCCATGCTGATGGCTATCGGTGAGTCGCTGCCCGAGCATGTGTTCGCGCATGGCTTCCTCACGGTGCGCAATTCCGAAACCGGCAAGGCCGAGAAGATGTCGAAGAGCCGCGGCAACGCCATCGCCCCGCAAGACGTCATCGATCTTCTGGGCGTTGAAGGCTATCGCTACTACTTCATGACCGACGTGACGCCCGGCACCGACGGCGCCATTTCGTTCGAGCGCATGGAGCAGGTGTACAACGCCGACCTGGCCAATAGCTGGGGCAACCTGATTTCGCGCTCGCTGAACATGAGCGCGAAGTACTTCGACGGTTGCGCGCCTGCGAAGCCCGCCAGCGCCGACGCCTTCGAAAATCCGCTGGCGAAAATCGCCGATGGCCTGGTCGACCGCTATGCGGCGGCTATGGACATGCTCGACTACGGCGCGGGCAAAGATGCCGTTATGGAGCTCATCCATGCGGCGAACCATTACATTGAGGATTCGGAGCCGTGGACGCTCGCGAAGGACGAGGCCAAGGCCGACGAGCTGGCGTTCGTGATTTACAACCTGCTTGAGGCCATTCGCATTTCGGCGCATCTGCTGGAGCCGTTCATGCCTTCTACCAGCGCCGAGGCGCTTCGTCGCCTTTCGTGTGAGGCCGAGGCCGATTGCGACAACCTGGCCGAAACGTGCATGTGGGGCGGCTTGGCTGGCGGCGCGCCGGTCGAGAAGGGCGATGCCTTGTTCCCGCGCCTGCAGAAGAACGACTAACCGATCGAAATGATGAATGGAAGCCCGGCTTCGTCTGCGCGAGGTCGGGCTTTTTTGTACGCATGGGCATGATACAATGCCCGCGTGCTGGCAAAGTCCGACGCGGAGCGGCGCTTCAATGTAGATTGGAGCAACGCTTATGTTTGAAAGAATTCTATTTGCTGCAGCTGCGGTCGCCACAATAGCGGGCTTTATTCTTGAGGTCTGGCGAGAAATGAAATCAAATGCGCGCGAGGGCGACAAGGGGAGAAAAAAGAAGGGCCGGAGCTAACCGACCCAACTAATTCGTAAACACCTGCGCCGCCCGTTGCTTCCTTGGCCGGAACGGGCTTTGCCAGTGCACCTGAAGTATACCACGCTGCAGCTGGCTTATTCAATGGTGCTGCGGCGTATGAAGTTTGGATGTTGGCAATGACTCAAAAGAATTCCGATATCGAACCCGATGGTGATGCGGGGTATTTGCTGTTCGGCGATGCGTTGTTCCGCAGACATCGCAAAACCGGGTGGGCTTATATGGGCTCGCCGGCGCCTGCGCTCGAGGCTCCCGTGGCCGATACTCACGCGCATTTGGCCATGCTTTCGCGCCCGGCGCTTTCGCTTGCGCGATGTGCGGTGGTTGGCGTCGATTTCGTGTGCTCGCTGTGCGATCCGGCCGAGGCTGACGAATGCAATCGCACGTATCATGAAATAGACGCATGGCGTGCTGAAGCGCTTCGCATACTGCCCGAGGTGTTTGAGGCCACGCGTCGCAACGTGACGGCGGAGCGCGAGATACTCGAGGCCCAGGCGCATGCGACGAGCAAAAAACATGCCGTGCAGGCGGCTGAAGCGGAGGCGTTGCTCGAATCGCTCGCGGTTGACGAGCGCGCATGCAACCTGTGCTGGGGCGCTGAACCGGCCATTCCTCGCGTGCGCATCGCATGCGGTGTGCATCCGCATGTGGCAAGCCAATGGGATGCCGACATGGAGGCGCGTTTGCTGGCACGCTTGGCCGACCCGCGCACGGTTGCTTTGGGCGAGGTTGGCTTGGATTACCATTACGACTTGTCGCCCCGTGATGTGCAGCAGGACGTGTTCCGCCGCCAGGTGCAGCTGGCGCACATGACGGGGTTGCCGCTGGTGCTTCATGTGCGCGACGCCCATGAAGATGCGTTTCGCATTCTCGAGGAAGAGGGCTGGCCGGCGGCGGGCACGCTGTTGCATTGCTGCAGCGTGGGGCCCGAGGAGCTTGCCCGCTGGGTCGACCGTGGCGCGTGCGTGGCGTTCGGCGGTGCGGTCACCTTCCAGCGAAGCGACGATTTGCGCGCATCGGCGGCCATGGTGCCGGCCAATCGCTTGTTTACCGAAACCGATTCGCCTTATATGGCGCCCGTGCCGTTCCGCGGCATCGAGTGTGGGCCTGAATTCACCATTTTTGCCGCCGAGCGCATAGCCAAGGTTCGAGGGGCCGCCCCTGGCGAGGCTCGCCGCGTATTGCTGCAGCAGATGCATGACGCGGGCGTGGCGTTCTTGGGCCGCGAACCCACGGAATGGCAGCGTGCGCATGCCAATATGGCGAGGGATGCACGATGAGCGCTGCGCAGGGCTCCTATGAGCTGGTGCTCTGCGGCTCGCCGCGCAAAAATGGCGTGTCTTCGCGCTATGCGACGCGGCTGATTGCCGACCTTGAAGCGAAAGGCGTCGCCGTCGAGCATTGGAACGTGGCCGACCATGCCGTGGGTGGCTGCATCGGTTGCGAGGGATGTCGTCGCGCGCTGCAACGCGTTGAATGCTCCGAGCGTTTAACGCGTTGCGTGGTTCGCGACGATATGGACGGTTTGTATGCGCTGCTCGATGGCGCGGCGGCGGTTCATGTGGTGGCGCCTGTGTATTTCTCGGGGCCAACGGCGCAGTTCAAGGCTGTTTTGGATCGGCTTCAGCCATACTGGGAGAAACGGCGCGGGCCGAATAGGCAGCCAGGTGCGGCCGATGCGCCAAAGCGCCCCGTAACGTTGCACGTAATTGGTTCGGGCGGCGACCCATATGGATTTGGCGCGTTGGAAAGCTGCGTGCGTTCGGCATTTGGCGCGGCCGGTTGGCGCATTGCGGAAGTGGTCGACCGCATTGGCTGGGGACAGCCCGAAGCGGAAACGAAGAAGGAAACGTTCGAATAGGGGAACTGAATGGCAATTGCATCGCCTTTGGCGTCGGTGGGGGCTACACGTGATGTTTTGGCTCGCCACGGGCTGGCTACGAAGCATTCGTTGGGCCAGAATTTTTTGGTGAACGACAGCGTTATTGCGAACATCTGCAAGCTTTCCGAGGTATGCGAAGCCGACAATGTTCTTGAAGTCGGCCCAGGCATTGGCACGCTGACGGTGGCGCTTTTGCCGCGCGCGAAGCACGTGCTGTCGGTCGAGCGCGACCCCGATTTGCCGGCGGTGCTGGCCGAGACGTGCGACGACTTCCAAAATTTCACGCTTATCGGCAAAGATGCTCTGCGCCTGACCGACGACGATTTGGCCGAGGCGTTTGGCAAGCAGGCCGTTGTGGTGGGCGAAGCGCCGAACAAGTTCATATCGAATTTGCCCTATGCCGTTGCAGCCACTTTGGTACTGGACTATTTCCAGCGCATCGACAGCCTGCAAAGCGCTACGGTTATGGTGCAAAGCGAGGTGGCCGACCGCATGGAGGCCGCGGTGGGTACGAAAGACTACGCGGCCTATTCGGTGAAGCTGCAGCTTATCGCGAAGGCGACGGGTCGATTCCAGGTGTCGCCGGGCAATTTCTTCCCGCCGCCGCGCGTGACTAGTTCGGTTATTCGCCTTGATCGTAGAAGCGACCTGGGGCTTTCCGCCCAGGAAATCGACGATGCAAGCGTCGCTGCCGATGCGGCGTTTTTCACGCGTCGCAAAACCATTTCAAATTCGATGAAGGGCTACTTTTCGAGCCGAGGCCCCGAGGGCAAGGCGATCGCAGCGCGGCTGCCCGAGATTTTGGTCGAAGCGGGCATCGACGCGAAGCGCCGTGGCGAGACGCTCGAGCTTGCCGAATTCGTCGAGCTCGGCCGCGTGCTGGCGTCTGCCCTGGAAGGGTAACGCCACGGCAACGGCAATTGGGCATCTACCTGCAGATTCTATGAAGCTTGACATTCCGTGGTATTGTATTCCCTTGCGTGTACTAGCGCGTCGAGCACCGACGCCATTCTATATATGTGAAAAGGAATCCCCCGAATGGAACTTGAAAAGCAGGCAAATCTCGTCGGCGATATTCGCGCCGAGCTCATGGATCGCATCAACACTCGCGTAAAGGTTCGTGCGAATATGGGCCGCTCGAAAATCGTCGAATGCGAAGGCACGTTGCTGCAGGCGCATCCCGCGCTGTTCGTGCTGGAGGTCGATCGCAAGCGTGGCCGCAAGGCTCGCCAGTCGTACCAGTACGTGGACATTCTCACGGGCATGGTTGAGCTGTTCGATGCCGAGACCAAAGAGCCCATTTTCGGCAAGTTCATGGACGACGAGACGGAAGAAAACACCGCCGCGTCTGCGCTCGAGGCTCTTCTGAGTGACGACTTGGAGGACGATGACGACGACCTGTAGGCCGGTTCGTGCACGTTGCGCGCGCGGCGATGCTCGATTTCGAATAAGGAAGAAATTGGGTATTGACGGCTGCAGTGCAAACGTGCATAATACTTTCTTGCGCGTAAGCGCGCCACTACGTGGGGATGTAGCTCAGCTGGGAGAGCATCACGTTCGCAACGTGGGGGTCGTGGGTTCGAATCCCATCATCTCCACCACGTAATTTTTGCAGGTCAGGCGAGTGCCTGACCTGTTTTGTTTTCAGGATAAAAGGGATTCGAACCGTTGAGGTCGATTCGCGTTAAGAAAACAGCCCAGTGGGCTGTTTTTAGCGAATCGCGAGGAGGCTTTAGCCGACGAGGTGAAGCGCGCGAAGCGCGATTCAGAATCCCATCATCTCCACCACGTAATTTTTGCAGGTCAGGCGAGTGCCTGACCTGTTTTGTTTTCAGGATAAAAGGGATTCGAACCGTTGAGGTCGATTCGCGTTAAGAAAACAGCCCAGTGGGCTGTTTTTAGCGAATCGCG
>ERZ808240.2919-NODE-2919-length-17680-cov-5.337759_pt1 | contig 17680 bp, 8 predicted proteins | sample MGYA00521084_ERZ808240 | MGnify/ENA primary metagenome ERZ808240 (study PRJEB31516, sample SAMN03275571) | gut metagenome | biome: mammalia-associated habitat; material: feces | host: Papio cynocephalus | place: Kenya | collected 2012-08-06 ... | reverse complement strand
CCACGGCGGCGCGCGGCGAGTCCGTGCCGTCCGAGGCGGTGGTATGGATGTGCAGATCAATATAGCTCATATGTACTCTTCCTTATTTTTCCGATGGAAATATAGTATCGCAGTTTGTTTCCGATTGCAAGAGCCGCAGCGCGCGGCCGCATTTATATTATCTTTATATGTCCACCTGTTTTGTCCAACATTTTCGCTATCATTTTTCAAAAAAGTACAGAATGTTCGTTTTTTCTATTGCTATGGAGCGATTTACGGCGTATAGTGGACAGGCACGTCATTTTGGGGAGGGGTTTTCGTGTTTTCTTCGTTTCTTGCCGGATTAAAGAGAGAGTTTTCCGGCTATAACGCCGCGAAGCTGGTGAAGGACATTCTCGCCGGTCTCACGGTGTGCGCCGTGGCGCTGCCGCTCGCGCTCGCATTCGGCGTTTCGTCCGGCGCTTCCGCCGCGGCGGGTCTCGTTACGGCGATCGTCGCCGGTATCGTGATCGCGCTGCTCGGCGGCGCGTCGTTCCAGATCTCCGGACCGACCGGCGCGATGAGCGCCGTGCTCGTCGGCATCGTGGCGACGCATGGGCTGCAGGGCGTGTTTTTCGCGTGCTTTGCCGCCGGTATATTGCTGCTCATCGCCGGTGTGCTCCGGCTGGGGCGGCTCATCAGCTTTATCCCGATGCCCGTCATTATGGGCTTTACGTCCGGCATCGCCATCATTATCGCGCTCGGCCAGATCGACAATTTCTTCGGCACGACGTCCGAGGGTCTGACGAACATCGAAAAGCTGCTCTCCTACGGGCGTCTCGGCTTCCATATAAACTGGCAGGCGGCGCTCATCGGGCTGCTCGTCGTGGCGGTCATGGTCGTATGGCCGAAGAAGTGGGGCGCGCGCGTCCCCGGCTCGCTCGTCGGCATCATCCTCGCGGCCGTCGCCGCGGGCGTGTTTCATATGGATTCTCTCGCCACCGTCGGCGACATTCCCCGCACGCTGCTGCTCGCCGACCGGCTGGATCTTTCATCGCTCAATTTTGCCATGGTCAAAGACCTGCTTTCGCCCATCGTGACGATCGCGGCGCTCGGCATGATCGAAAGTTTGCTCTGCGGCGCTTCCGCCTCGCGCATGAAGGGCGAGGCCTTCAACGCCGACCAGGAGCTGATCGCGCAGGGCGTCGGCAACATTCTGCTGCCGCTCTTCGGCGGCGTGCCCGCTACGGCGGCCATCGCCCGCACGAGCGTGGCGGTCAAGTCCGGTCAGCAGACCCGTCTGACAAGCGTTTTCCACTCGGTGTTCCTGCTCGCTTCCATGTTCCTGCTCGGCGGCGTGATGGCGCGGCTGCCGCTTTCGGCGCTTGCGGGCGTGCTCATGGTCACGGCGTGGCGCATGAACGACTGGGCGGGTATCCGCTATGTATTCCGCCACAAATTCAAATCCGGCATCAGCCAGTTTCTGCTCACGATGATCGCAACGGTCGTATTCGATCTCACGGTCGCCATCCTGCTCGGCGTCGTCTACTCCGCCATTTTGTATATGGCCAAGTCCAGCCAGATCCGCGTGAGCTTTTCGGCTATCGACACGAACAAGCTCCGCGCCATCGACGGCAAGCCTCCGATCCTCGAATCGGCGGGCGTGGCGTATGTGACGGGCGCGCTGTTCTTCGGTGCGGTGGACGAATTCAATCACCGCATGGCCGAGATGCCCGCCTACGACCACGTGATCCTCTCGATGCGCGGCATGCCGAGCGTGGACGTGTCCGGTGCACAGGCGATGCTCGAGCTGTGCCAGAGCCTGCTCGCGCAGGGCAAGACCGTGGCCTGCTGCGGCATGAGCGAGAGCGTCCGGCGCTACTTTGACCGCGCCGGGATCACCGAAGTCCTCGGCGAGAGCGCGTATTTCTGGAGCGCTGACCAGGCGATCCTCGATCTGCTGGACGCAGAGATCGTGGAATAAGTTATATAAATGAGTTGAGCCGCGGAGAAAGTTTTCCTCCGCGGCTCATTTTTTTGCGTTATTCGTCCTTTTCCGTTTCGGCGGCGCGGATACGGCGGTACATGTCCTGCATCTGGCGGTCGATATCGGCGATCTTGCCGGAGACGGCGAGCATTTCCTCGTTGATGCCCTCCGGCAGACGGGATTTGTCGGCCTTATACCGGATGTCGTGCTCAAGGCTCGCCCAGAAGTCCATGGCGATCGTGCGGATCTGGATCTCGGCCACGACGTGCTCGGTCCGGTCGGAAAGGTACACCGGCACGCGGATATCGAGATGCAGCGAGCGATAGCCGTTATAATTCGGCGTCTGGATATAGTCCTGCCGCTTGACGATCTCAATATCCTTCTGGCGTTCCAGCATTTCGGCGACGCGGTAAACGTCGTCAATGTAGCTGCACACCACGCGCACGCCCGCGATGTCGTTCACGCGCTCGCGCGCCGTCTCGATGGAGACAGGCAGGCCCTTCTTGATCAGCTTCGCGGCGATGCTATCCGGCGTTTTCACGCGGCTTTCGATGTGGTGGATCGGGTTGCGGGCATAGAGGACGTTGAATTCGTCGTTGAGGATCTCAAATTTCAGCGTGAGTTGGCGCGCGGCGGCCTCGTAAAGATTGCGCATCACGAGAAAATCGCGCAGGTCGCCCTGCAGCTCCGGCTTCTTTTCGGCGTCGTTCATGGTTTCTCCTTTGTGAGGACATGGGTTATTTCCTATAACTATAATAAGTATACCATGTCCCCCGCAGTACGCACAAGCGGCGGGAACTTTTTCCCTTCGCCGCGCGTCCAAAGAATAGAAACGCTCCATAGGAGGGATCTTTATGAAACGGTTTACCGCCCTTGTTCTCGCGCTCTGCGTTCTCTTTTCGCTCGCCGCGTGCGGCGGCACAAACACCTTTGCTCTCGCCGAGGCGAGCTATCCGGAAAGCGCGCCGTATCCGGACGAAATGAAATACTCCGGCGCGAAGTATGAAACGGTCTATGCCGCCTGGTCCGCCGAGCGCCGGGCACGGAACGCCGCGGCCTCGTCGGTCGAGGGCGCGCTCGACGATTATATCCGCGCGGCGCTGCCCGCGCTGCTCACCGCCGCCGACGGCAAAAACACCGTGTGCTCGCCGGTGAACGTGTATATGGCGCTCTCCATGCTCGCGGAGGTCACGGACGGGGACACCCGCGCGCAGATCCTCGCCCTGCTCGGCGCGGACAGCATCAAGTCCCTGCGCAAGACCGCCGGGAACGTCTGGGCGGCGAACTACCAGAACGACGGCGCGGTGACGAGCATCCTTGCCGACTCGCTCTGGCTCTCCGACAGCATGGACTATAACGCCAACACTCTCTCGCGTCTTGCGGACAGCTATTATGCCTCCGCCTACCGCGGCGAGATGGGCTCCGAGGCTTTCAACGAAGCGCTCCGCCGCTGGATCAACGAGCAGACGGGCGGCCTTCTCAAAGACAGCGCCGACGGTCTCTCGCTCACGCCGGAGACGGTGATCGCGCTCGCCTCGACCATTTATTTCCGCGCGAAGTGGGGCAGCGAGTTCTCGAAGAGCGCCACGGCGGACGGCGTTTTCCACGCGCCGGACGGAGATGTGACGCATGAATTCATGCACGAGACCATGGAGAGCACGTACTATGCCGCCGATAACTTCGCCGCTGTCGGCAAATATCTCGAGGGCAGCGGCTCGATGTGGTTCCTGCTGCCGGACGAGGGCGTGACGCCGGAGGAGCTGCTCTCCGACGGCGGCGCGGTCGATTTCCTTCTCTCTCCCGAGACCGTTGAGAGCAAGTATATGATCATCGATCTCTCGGTGCCGAAGTTTGACGTTTCCGCCGACACCGATCTTGCCGGTGCGCTGCACACGCTCGGCGTGACGGATGTGTTCGATGCAGATACCGCGGACTTCTCCCCGCTCGCCGATGATTCGGACGGCATTTTCCTTTCGCAGGCGAAGCACGCCGCGCGTGTGACCATCGACGAGGAGGGCGTTGTTGCGGCGGCCTACACCGTGATGGCCGCAGCCGGGGCCGCCATGCCGCCGGACGAGCGCGTCGAATTCACGCTCGACCGGCCGTTCCTCTTCGCCGTCACCGGCGCGAGCGGCGAGATCCTCTTCGCGGGGATCGTGAACACGCCGGTGTGACCGGAGGGGAGTCCCATTCTAAAGATCCTCGCAGAGTTTGCGCCCGCAGGCGCAACGATGCCCGCCCGTGAGTTGTTCTCACGGGCGGGCATCGTTTCTTTTTCGCTCAAATAACATAGTCGTACCCGCCGGGATCGGTGTGCATCAGATCGGCGAGCGTGTACTTGTCCAGATAGTCGTTGATGACCTTATCCAGCCCCTTCCACAGAGAAAGCGTGCGGCACTCCGCCGCCCGGGGGCATGCCGCAGCGCCGGGCTCCAGACAGGAAACGGGCGCCATGGAGTCCTCCGTCATCCGCAGAATGTCCCCGACCGTATATTGATCCGGCGACTTTGTCAGACGGTATCCGCCACCCTTTCCCCGCACGCCGGTCAGCAGCTTTGCTTTCACGAGCAGCTTGATGATGCTTTCCAGATATTTTTCGGAGATATCCTGCCGCTCCGCGATCACTTTCAGAGGGATAAACCCATCCGCCGCATGCTCGGCCAGATCGACCATGACCCGAAGCGCATACCGCCCTTTGGTTGAGATCAGCATTTTTTGTTCCTCCCTTGCATACAAATCCTATTATATAGCAGGGAAATAGGTAAATCAACCCAAAAACTTTTCCTTTTGCTATTGACAAATGTGCGGCGGCGATTTATAATCCACACAAACCTATGAGAAAGGTTGGTATTGAAATGAGCTTCAACATGGCCCTCCGATGTTGCCGGGCACAGATGCACACCGGAACACCCAATAACAACTTAGAATATTTAGGAGGAATCATCCATGAGTAAGATCTATACATCCGCCGACCAGCTGATCGGCAAAACCCCGCTGCTGGAGCTGGTACATATTGAAAAGTCCGAAGGTCTCGAGGCCAAGGTGCTGGGCAAGCTGGAGTATTTCAACCCCGCCGGCAGTGTAAAGGACCGCATCGCCAAGGCGATGATCGACGACGCGGAGCAGAAGGGGCTGCTGAAGCCCGGCTCCGTGATCATTGAGCCGACCTCGGGCAACACGGGTATCGGCCTTGCTTCCGTGGCCGCCGCCCGCGGCTACCGCATCATCATCGTCATGCCGGAGACCATGAGTGTGGAGCGCCGCCAGCTGATGAAGGCCTACGGCGCGGAGCTCGTGCTCACCGAGGGCGCCAAGGGCATGAAGGGCGCGATCGCCAAGGCCGACGAGCTCTCCAAGGAGATCCCGGACAGCTTCATCCCCGGCCAGTTTGTGAACCCGGCCAACCCCGCCGTTCACCGCGCGACCACCGGCCCGGAGATCTGGGAGGATACCGACGGCAAGGTGGATATCTTTGTGGCGGGCGTCGGCACGGGCGGCACGGTCACCGGCGTCGGCGAATATCTGAAGAGCCAGAACCCCAATGTGAAGATCGTGGCCGTGGAGCCGGCCTCCTCCCCCGTTCTGAGCAAGGGCGTGGCCGGAAGCCACAAGATCCAGGGCATCGGCGCGGGCTTTGTCCCCGACGTGCTGGATACCAAAATCTACGATGAGGTCATTCCCGTAGAGAACGAGGATGCCTTTGCCACCGGCAAGCTGATCGGCAAGAAAGAGGGCGTTCTGGTGGGCATCTCTTCCGGCGCTGCCGTGTGGGCTGCCATCCAGCTGGCAAAGCGGCCGGAGAACAAGGGCAAGACCATCGTGGCTCTGCTGCCGGACACCGGCGACCGCTATCTCTCCACGCCGCTGTTTGCGGACTGAGAAGCTTCGATCCATAACGCAGGGAGGCTGCTTTTCACGGCAGTCTCCCTTTACTTTCCGAAAGGAGCGATATTCAAATGATCCCAACACCGGAACAGGCATGGAATTTACTCTGCGAGTATAACGAAGGGGAGTTTCACCGGAAGCACGCCCGCACCGTCGGCGACGTGCTTCGCTGGTACGCCGTTGAGCTCGGGTACGGAGACGAGGCGGACTTCTGGGAGGCCGTCGGGATCCTCCACGATCTCGACTTTGAGCAGTGGCCGGAGCAGCACTGCACGAAGGAGCAGGAGCTTTTGCGTCAGAGAGACGTTGACGAGCGGCTGATCCACGCCGTTGCCAGCCACGGGTATGGGCTGACCGTGAACATTGCGCCGGAGCACGAAATGGAAAAGGTGCTCTATGCCGCCGACGAGCTGACCGGTCTGATCGGCGCGGCCGCGCTCATGCGCCCGTCTGGAAGCGTCGCTGACATGGAAGTAAAGTCCGTAAAGAAAAAGTACAAGGACAAAAAGTTTGCCGCGGGCTGCTCGCGCGAGGTGATCGAGCGCGGCGCTGCCATGCTGGGTTGGGATCTGGATACGCTGATCGCCCGGACGCTCCGCGCGATGCAGGCGAGCGCTGCGGCGGAATAATCAAATACGGCGCGATAGAAAATATCCCCGATGGGCAATAGCCCATCGGGGATATTTTTGCTTGTGGGGTCAGGACTTTCGTCCCGGTTTTTTCAGAGCACGTCGTTCAGGACGTAGCACTCCTTATACGCCTGTCTCTCGTTGTACACGAAGTCGTAGGTGTAGGGGCAGAGGTTGGTGACGCTGAGGATGTTGAGATCCTCGTTGAAGGTGAGCATCGTGAAGTAGCCCGCCTTCGCCGCCGCTTCGATATCCGAATTGATGGCGATCACCTTGCGCTCGCCGTAGAAAAACTCGTAGTGGCTCGAATAGCCGCCGCTGCTGCTGAGCACCATGCGGACGTTGGAGCACGCCTTGACGATCTCCTTCTCGATATCGAGTGCGCTCTCGTCGATCTTCTCGTCCTTCGTCATGTCTTCGAGCAGGTACGTGTTCACCATCAAGATGCCGGAGGCGTCCTTATCGGAATCGAACTTCTCGCGCGCCCACTTGTAGCCCTCTTCGGTCAGCGCGTCCGCGCCGAGACCGATGAGGATGACGCTCTTCTCGCCGATGTTGAAGCGGCGGACAAAGCCCTTGCCGTTTTCAAAGAGGTCTTCCTCCTTGAAGTCCTCGCGGACGGGCTGCTGCAGGAACAGGCTGCCGTCGGCGGCTTCCTTCTCGGCGGCGATCATAAGGACATCGGTGTCCTCATCGTCGTAGAGCGGCTGCATGGCGTTGTTGTAGACATCCCACTGGCTCTGATCCTTGGCGTCCGCGACAACGTTGCCGGTGTGGAGCACAAGGGAGATATCCGAGCGGTCGATGTAGTCCGCCATGGCGGAGAAGTAGCGGTTCGAGGTATCGCCGGTGAGCATCTGGTCGGTGTCAAACATCCAGGCGACGGTGTAGCGCACGGTGTAGATCCGCATGCCGCCGTCGATCACGGTGAACTTCACGTTGGTGAAGTTGCCGTTCGCCACGGAGAAGTCCTCCGTCTTCAGACCCATCATGTAATCGCCGGGGCGGGCCTTGGTGATCTCGGCCTTGCCGGTGAAGCGGATGTCGTTCATGGTGAAGAACGGCACCGAGGCTTCCATGGTGTAGCCGCTCACGGTGTGGTTCATGCCGTCGTAGCGGAACACGCCGTTATTGCCGGTGATGGTGACAAGGACTTCGCCCTCATACGGGGTGATCTCCAGCGTGCCGGGGATGTAGGTCAGCACGTAGTTGTGCGTCACGTCGCGCCCGTTGGCGTCCACGATGACGGCGTCGTGCAGGTCGATCTTATCCGTATAGAGCCCCACGTTTCTCGCGGTGAAGCCGCTTTCCACGCTGCGGACGGAGTGTCCCTCGGCAAGATTCGTCGCCGTATGGCCAACGTAGCCGTGGTACTTGCCGTCGAACACAACGGTGCTGTCCTTCGCGCGGAGCGTTACCGGGTTCTCCGGATTTTCGCCGCGGCGCGTGATGGTGAGAGCGCCGTCCACGATCTTGAACTCCACGTTCGTGAAGTTGCCGCTCGTGTTCCGGAAGTCTTCGGACTCGATGCCGACCGGGTACTTGCCCGCATCGGTGCCCTTCGCCGTCCATGCCGCCGTCGGCGTTTCGGCGACGTTCGCCACGTCGTAGAGCGGGTGGTCGGCCGTCATGGAGACATAGCCCTTGACGGAGTGCTGCTTGCCGTCATACTCGACCGTATCCTTATTCTCGGTGACGGTGACGGTGACGGTCGCGGTGATCGGGTTGATCTTGAGCCAGCCGTCATTCACGATGATCTTGATGTTGCTGTAGTTCTGGGATTCCGCGGTGAAGTCGGCCGCCTTCAGGCCCATATAGTAGGTCCCGGCGTTCGTGCCGCTGGCCTTCGCTTCAAGGTTTGCCTTCGGCGTCACCTTGATGGGCAGGCCGTTCACATCCACCGTGTAGCCCTCGACGGAGTGCTCGGTGCCGTCGTAGGTGACGGTCTTCGTGTTGCCGGTGATGGTGACGATCACTTCGGCGTCGTCCGCTTCGATGGTGAGCGCGCCGTCCACGATCTTGAACTCCACGTTCGTAAAGTTCTTGCTCATGTTCTTGAAATCGTCCGCTTCAATGCCGACCGGGTATTCGCCCGCCTCGACGCCCTTCGCGGTCCACGCAGCGGTCTTCGCCGCCTTGACGTTCGCGGTCACATCGTACAGAGCGCTGTCCGCCGTCATGGACTCATAGCCCGTGATGGAATGCAGCTTGCCGTCGTAGGTGACGGTACCGGACTTCTCCACGACCGTGACGGTGACCTTATCGGTGACCGGGGTGATCTCCAGAGCGCCGTCCACGATCACGAACACAACGTTCGTAAAGTTGCCGCTCGTGTTCTTGAAGTCTCCGGCCTTGATGCCGACCGGGTACTTGCCGGTGTTCGTACCCTTCGCGGTCCACGCGGCCGTCGGCGTTTCGGCGACGTTCGCCTTGACGGTATAGAGCGCGTTGTCGGCAGTCATGGACTTGTAGCCGGTGATGCTGCGCTCCGTGCCGTTGTAGACGTAGGTGGCCGATTTCTCGGTGACGGTGACGGTGACTCTGTCGGTGATCGGGGTGATCTTGAGAGAGCCGTCGTTCACAATGACGGCAATGTTGCTGTAGTTTTTGGATGTGACCGTGAAGTCATCCTTCGTCAGACCCATGATATAGGTGCCGGCGTTGGTGCCTTTCGCGGTATCTTTCCCGGCGGTGTTCAGCTTGACATCAATGGTCTTGGTGCCGACGTCCGTGGTGTAGCCCGTGACGGACTGCTCCTTGCCGTTGTAGACCCTGGTATCCTTGTTGCCAGTGATGGTGACGACGACCTGCTGCGTGATCGGGGTGATCTCCAGCCAGCCGTCCTTCACGACGACCTTGATATTCTTGTAGTTGTCGGAAGTGACCGTGAAGTCTTCCTTCGACAGGCCCATGTAGTACTTGCCGACGTCCGTGCCCTTCGCGGTGTCCTTGCCGGTTTCATTGAGCGTGACGGAAATGGTTTTGCTGCCGACGTCCGTCGTGTAGCCGGTGACGGACTGCTCGCTGGCATTGTAGACCTTGGTGGCCGTGTTGCCCGTGATGGTAACGGTGACCTCGTCGGTGATCGGCGTGATCTCCAGCCAGCCGTCATTCACGATGACCTTGATATTGCTGTAGTTGCTGGACGTGACCGTGAAGTCAGCCGCCGTCAGACCCATGTAGTACTTGCCGACGTTCGTGCCCTTTGCGGTGTCCTTACCGGCGGTGTTCAGCTTGACATCAATGGTCTTGGTGCCAACGTCCGTCGTGTAGCCGGTGGCGGACTGCTCGCTGGCGTTGTACACCTTGGTGTCGGTGCTGCCCGTGATGGTAACGGTGACCTCGTCGGTGACCGGCGTGATCTCCAGCCAGCCGTCGTTCACAACGACCTTGATGTTGTCGTAGTTCTCAGACGTGACCGTGAAGTCCTTCGCCGTCAGACCCATGAAGTATTTGCCGACGTTCGTGCCCTTCGCGGTGTCCTTGCCGGTCTCATTGAGCGTGACGGAAATGGTCTTGCTGCCGACGTCCGTCGTGTAGCCGGTGACAGACTGCTCGCTTGCGTTATAGACCTCGGTGGCCGTGTTGCCGGTGATAGTGACAACGACTTCGTCCGTGACCGGCGTGATCTCCAGCCAGCCGTCGTTCACGATGACCTTGATATTGGTGTAGTTCTGGGACGTGACCGTGAAGTCCTTCGCCGTCAGACCCATGTAGTACTTGCCGACGTCCGTGCCCTTCGCGGTGTCTTTACCCGCTTCGTTCAGCGTGACGCTGACGGTAGCGTCCGGCTTATCAACGTCGTAGCCCTTGACGCTCTGCGGATTGCCGTTGTACACCTTGCTGCCGGTCTTGCCCGTGATGGTGACGGTGACTTCCTCGGCATACGGCGTGATCTCTAGCCAGCCGTCTTTCACCTCGAACACTACCGACGCGAAGTTCTGCGTGTTGTTGTTCACGAAGCTGTCCTTCGTGAGGCCCATGTAGTACTTGCCAACATTCGTGCCGGTCGCCTCCGCCTTTGCGCCGTTGGCAAGGCTGAAGTCCGCTTCAGTATACGCACTGTTGCTGATGCTGACGACCTCGTAGCCGGTCACGGTCTGCGCCTTGCCGTTGTAGACCTTAGTATCCGTCTTGCCCTCGATCGTTACAACGACGGTGCCCGGAGAAACGATCCGAAGGTCACCGTTTTTATACGTGATCTTGTAGTTCTCGGTCACGTCAACGCCGTTTTCGTCCACGATGACGGCGTCGTGCAGATCGATCTTCTTCTCATAGAAGCCCACATACTTCGCGGTAAAGTCGCTCTCCACGCTGCGGACGCTGTGGCCCTCGACGAGATAGACGGCGGTATGGCCGACATAGCCGTGGTATTCGCCGTCGTACGGGACGGTGCTGTTATCGGCAATGAGCTCCACCGGCTTCTCCGGATCTTCGCCGCGGCGGGTGATGGTGAGCGTACCGGGGACAAGCGTGATGGTCTTGAACTGATCGTTCACGACTTTGCCCGCTGCATCCGTGATGGTCACAACGGTGATCTTGTTATTGTCCTTCGCGCTGTCCGCAACGTTCTTCACCGTGCCGACGACCGTCGCCGTCAGCGTGAGGCCACCGGTCGGAAGCACCACGCTCTTGCCCGCTTCCGCGGTGTAGTCCTTGCCGTCGTAGCGAACGGTGTAGCCGCCGTCGGAATGCTCCTTGCCGTCATACTCCCAGGTATGGCTGTTCGCCGTGACGGTGATGGCCTTCTCGTTCTGCGAAACGGTCAGCGTGCCGTCCACATACTTGATGTCGTAGTTCTGGGCCTTCGTTTCGCCGTTCAGCTCGTGGCCGGTGATCTTGTTGGCGCTGCTGCCCTTGACCGTCTGGCTGCCCTCGACCGTGACGCTCGCAAGACCTTCGGGGACATCCACATATTTCCCGTCTATTTTCTCGTTTCTCGTTACGAACGCGCCCTTGGTGATCGAGTAGCCGCTGTCGGCGAGCGGCGTGCCGTCGTACTGCTTGCTGGCGCTGTTCGCCGTCAGCTCGATCTCCACCGGCGTGACGGTGAGCGTGCCGATGACGGACTCGCCGAAGGTGTAGTTGGCGGTAATTATCTCGCCAGTCGAAATGCGCTCCACATAGTAGGACGCATATTCATTCTTCTTGCTGCCCGCGTCGGTCAGACCGGCATCGGCCGGGAAGACGACGACCAGCCGGTCTCCATCCAGGATCGTTCCGGTGTGGGTGGTCTGGTAGTCCACCAGCCTCTCGCCGTTGTAGGCTCTGCTTCTGGTCGGCGTGGTGATGATGATCTCTTCCGTGCGCGGCGTGATAGAGAGCTTACCCTCTTCTTTGCTGATGACATAGTTGTTCACGTTGTACTTCGCGCCGGGAGTGAAGGTGATGGTGTTATCGACCGTGCCCTCGTCCACAAACGTCACGCTGCCAACGGCCTTGATATCGGACACTTCGCCCGCGACAAAGCCGTCGCCCGTTACGGTGACATCCGGCTTGGTGAGCGGCGTGCCGTCGTATTCCCTGGTGCCGCCCTTCGACTCCAGATGGACCGTGCGCCGCGTGATCTCCAGCCAGCCGTCCGTGACGTTCACCGTGATGTTGCTGTAGTTGCGGGAGGTGACGTTGAAGCTATCCTCCGTCAGACCCATGTAGTAGGAGGTCTTGGCGTCGGTGCCCTTCGCTTCCGCCTTGTGGCCGTCCTTCAGCGCGACGGTGATGGTCTTATTGCCGACGTCCGTCGTATAACCTATGACAGACTGCTCGCCGCCGTTATAGAGCACGCTGCCGGTGCTGCCGGTGATGTTGACGGTGACCGGATCGGAGCTCGGGGTGATGGTCAGATAGCCGTCCACCACGTTGACCTTGATATTGCTGTAGTTCTTGGACGTGACCGTGAAGTCCTTCGCCGTTAGACCCATATAATAGGTGTCGGCGTCGATGCCCTTCGCTTCCGCCTTGGAGCCATCCTTCAGCGCAACGTCAATGGGCTTGTCGCCGACGTCCGTGGTGTAGCCGGACACGCTCTGCTCGGTCGCATTGTAGACCTTGGTGTCGTTGTTGCCGGTGATGGTGACCGTCACTTCGTCCGTGATCGGCGTGATGTCCAGCCAGCCGTCATTCACAACGACGGTGATCTTGGTGTAGCTATCGGAGGAAACGCTGAAGGCGTCCGCATTCAGACCCATGGTATACTTGCCGACATCCTTACCCTTCGCTTCCGCCGTGAAGCCGGCGTTCAGCGCAACGTCAATGGGCTTGTCGCCGACGTCCGTCGTGAAGCCGGTGACGGACTGTTCGGACGCATTATACACCTTGCTTTCGCGGTTGCCGGTGATGGTGACGGTGACTTCGGCGGCTTTCGTGATCTCCAGCGTGCCGTCCTTATAGTCCGGCACGTAGTAGCCGGGGAGAGCCGCGCCGCCGAGTTTGACGGTGCTTTGATCGATGACGTTTTTCACGCTGCCGACGTCGGTGATGGTGCTCTCCTTCGTCATAGCGAGGGTGAGTTCCTTTTTCGCATCCGCCGGGACAATGCCGTCAACGGTGAAGTTCGGCTGTCTGAGTTCCGTGCCATCGTAGGGCTTGCTCGCATCCTTCGCCGTGATCGTCAGAGGAACGGTATAGTAGAACGTTACGGCGTTCTTCTCCGGCGACACGTCGATCGTGACCGATTTCGTCTCTTCGGTCGGGTCTGCATGTTCATAGCCCTCAATGAACGACGTCGCCGCGCTCACCGTTACGCTCGTGCCGATGACGGCGCTGAGCGTCTGGTCATTGGCGACCTTCTCCGTCGTGCCCAGAAGGTAATGGTGAACGGTATACTCGGCAAGATTCCGCTTGAAGTACAGCTTCAGCGTCAACGAGCCGTCCGCCGCCACGGTGCCGGACTCGACATTGTTCGTATTGGTCGCGTCGTACACGTACGTGGGCAGGCCGGACGTCTTGTCCGCGTCGGTGACGGAAACGGTGGTGGCCGTCGTTCCGGCGCGATAGCGCGTTTCGCCAAGCGTGTAGGTGCCGTTGGTCTGCTCATACCAGAACTCGACCGCATAAGCGGTATTCTTGTTGGCTTCCCACACGGCGTAGAGGACATTATCCCCGTTGCTGTCCACGCGGGCAGTGCTGCCGGCCGAATAATCCGCGCTCTTGGCGTTCGGATCGGTGCTCCAGCCGACGAGGGTATAGCCGGTGCGGGAGAAGCTGCTGCCGTTCCAGATATCCACCAGACCGTTATTCACGATCTCGTTTTCGACGTGGGTCCCGCCCTGGCCGCCGTTGGCGTTATAGGTCAGGGAGACGACCACGTCCTTATTGCCCCACACGGCGTAAAGCGTGATATTGCCGGTGATCTTGATCTCGTCGTTGGGCTGGTATTTGACGGCGCCGTTTTCGCTCTCCGCCCAGCCGAGGAACACCTTGTCCTTGGGCGCGGTGAACGGATTGGCCTGCACGTCGGCATACGCGCCGGAAGCATAGTTCTTCGTATCATCGAAGGTGTTCTTGCCGTCGGTATACGTCACGGTGTAGCTGTTCTTATTGGTATAGTAGGGGTAAAGCTCGATATTGTCGTAAATTTTGGTGCTGAAGTTGAAGGGCGTGTAAGTGTCGCCTTCCTTGGTCGCCCAGCCGACGAATGTCCAGCCCTCGCCCTCCGGCTTCTGCGGCTCGGGGAGCTTACTCTCGTCGATGGTTCCGCCGTAGGGGATGGTGAGCGGCTGACCACCGGTGCCTTCCATGGTGATGTAAGCAACACCGGGGACTGTCGGCGCTACCCACTTGGCATAGACGGTGATGCTGTTGGCAGGCATGGTCTTGCCGTCAAACGTATATTCCTGTGTCCCATCCGGGTCTTCATACCAGCCCTTGAACTCATAGGCGTCCATGCCGGTCGGTTTGCTATCCGGCGTATAGCTTCCTGCGCCGGTCAGACTCTGCTCGTATTTATACGATACGGTGTTCACCGTCTGACCGCCGCTTATGTATATTACATTGTAGCTGTTGCGGGCGTAGTAGAATTTGGCATTTTTATATGTACTATTTACCTGCGTTCCCATGTCGGAGATCAGTGTAAAGCCTTTTATGGGATACCGATCCTCTTCTCCCACGGTGTAGCCACCAGTACCCTTCGTGGTGTCCTGGTGATGCACCACGAACCAGCGGCCATTTGCCTGTACCGCTCCCGCTTCGTATCCGTTGAGCGTTTCTCCGTAATAGGTAGCGGTATTGCTCGTGCCGTCGTCTCCTATGGCGTTCAGCGTAGCGCCGTTCATGGGCATTGTGCTCAAGAAAGCGATCATTCGGCTGCTGCCGTTGATGGTATAGTTGTTGTCGCCGTTATAGGTATACCAATCGGAGGCCTGAATATCCGCACCCCACTTCCGCGTAATAGTCTGCAATGTCCTGTAGCCGCTCCAGCTACTGCTTACCCGGAACGTTATGGTATAGGTTTTTCTCGCATAATATACGTTAACAATGGTCGAACCGTCACCGGCGATCGTCTGCTGCTCGATCGTATTGGCAGTGAAAACTCGGTCGGACGCATCCTCACCCAAAACCGTCGTGCCGCTGACATTGTATGTCTTGGCAACCGCCGCAGTCTGCTGCCCGGTAACGCCGGTCAGCACTTCGCTTTCATGATAGGTATACTCCGTATCGTTGGCGTTCTCCCACCAGTGGATGACGGTGTACTGCGTGTCGGTATTGGCGTTCCAGCGCGCTTTGAGCGTGATGTTCTCCGTCAGCTGATTGTCGAAGGTGAACCGCTCTCCGTTGTATTCCCAGTAAGCGAACTCATAGCCGGGCTTCGTCATCACCACGCCGGGGTCTTCCGTGACCGCGTTTGCGTTATAGAATTTGGGCGCGATGTATGTACCGCCGTCGGAATCGAAGGTGATCCAGTGACCCGTTTCGACCTTGGCGTACACGGTGATATTCTCTTTATCCAGCGTGACGAAATCGACGCGGGTCTGGTAGTCCCTTTCGAGATACCAGCCGGTGATCGCGTCCGTCGTTTTCTCAAGACCGTAGGTCACGCCGCCGGTCTTGATCACGTCGCCCTTCACGCCCTCTTCGGTATGGACAATGCGGCCGTTCGTGTCGGCAAAGAACACGTACAGCACTTCCGTGAATGCGGCGTCCACGGTGATCTCCGCCGATTCGCTGATCTCGCCCACCGTTCCGAAGGAGAGCTCGGACGCGCCGACGAACCAGCCGGTGAACTTATAGCCTTTCTTCACGGGGGAATCGGGCTGATAGAGCGTGTCGCCCTTCTTGACGATCTGGCGCGAGACTTCCTTGCCGTCCACCTGGAAGATGTAGGTGAGATACTTCTCGGTATCCGGCTTGACGACCTTCATGGGCACGGCGCCGGACTTGTCATCCTCGACGGGCTCTTCGTCCTCGACGGGCTCTTCGTCCTTGACAGGCTCCTCATCCTTGACGGGCTCTTCGTCTTTGACGGGCTCTTCGTCCACGACGGGCTCCTCGTCCTCGACGGGCTCCTCGTCCTTGACGGGCTCTTCGTCCACGACTGGCTCTTCGTCCTTGACTGGCTCTTCGTCCTTGACAGGCTCTTCGTCCTTGACAGGCTCTTCGTCCTTGACAGGCTCCTCGTCCTTGACAGGCTCTTCGTCCTCGACGGGCTCCTCGTCCGTCGCGGGTTCTTCCGCCACGACAGCCCTATCGCCTGTGCCGGTAACGGACTGCTCGTCCGCGGCAGGGTCTTTGTCCCCAGCCGGAGCGGGATCGTTTCCATTTTCCGAAAGAAGCGTTTCCTCTGCCGGGATGATCTCCTCGTCTCCAACGGCGATGGCGTTCACCGGGAGCAGGGAAAACATCATGCATACTGCCATCAGCAGGGCGATCAGATTCCTCTTTTTCATACGGTCCTCCTGTTTTCACTTACCTCTCCCGCTTTGCCGGACGGTTTCGGGAGATGATGTACGGATTTTTGCTGCGCTGGAACAGGGTTTTTCTTTGCATTGGCATAATAATCCCACTATGGTTTTTTCATTGTACACGATGCCGGGGAATTTTTCCATGGGTTTACGTAACTTTTTATTATTTGTAATAGACTCTTAACACTTTTTAACAATCTGTACAGGTAGTGATCACTTACCGGAGAAGCCACTATACCTTGTGGTTTCTCCGGTCTCTCCCCCAGTCCGCGGACCAATCCCTCCGTCTTTTGCCTGCGGCAAAATCCACCTCCCTTGTGTAAAGGGAGCTGCCGAACGAAGTGAAGCCGAGGGATTGCCCGTCTTTAAAAAGTGCCCTCTCGGCAGCCGAGAGGGCACACTTCCCTATACTATTATATTATATGCCGCGGAGGGTTATTCCTCTTTTTTCCTCTCGCGCGTTTTGACGCGCTCGTGCGGCGTGGGGCCCCAGCCGTCGAGCGGCAGGCGCTGCATCGCGCCGAACACCTTGCTGCGCAGATCCGGGTACTGCGCCGAGAGCGTCGTGAGCAGATCCTTGATCTCCTGCCGCTTGGACGTGTGGTCCATCGGGCAGGTGCTCTTCACGACCGGCAGCTCCAGCTGTCTGGCGAGATTCGCGCTGCGCTGCTCGCCGATGTACAGCAGCGGGCGGATCTGCGTCACGTCCGCACGGGACATGTACGTCACCGGCTTGAAGCAGTTGAGCCGCCCCTCGAACACGAGCGACATCATAAACGTCTCCACGGCATCGTCAAAGTGGTGGCCGAGCGCGAGCTTGTTGCAGCCGTGCTCCTTCATCGTGGTGTTCAGCGCGCCGCGCCGCATTTTCGAGCAGAGCGAGCACGGGTTCTCTTCCTGCCGGGCGTCGAACACGATCTCGCGGATATCCGTCGGCACACGGGTATACGGCACGCCCAGCTCCCCGCACATCTTTTCCACGCCGGAAAAGTCCATGCCGGGGAAGCCGGTGTCGATGGTGATGCCTTCCAGCTCAAACGGCGCGGGGTAATACCGCCGCAGATATGCGAGCGAGGCGAGCAGCACAAGCGAGTCCTTCCCGCCGGAAATGCCTACGGCAATGCGGTCGCCGGGGGCGATCATGCCGTAATCGTCCACGCACCGGCGCACAACGCCGGTAAACGCATTGAGAGAATCCATATTTCGCACCTCAAAAATTAAAAATCGAAACGGAGAATAACGGAGCATTTGCGAGCAAAACGGAGCATTTGCGAGCTTGTCCCGCCGTAAATAAAAATTTCGGAAAACAGGGGTTGACACCG
>ERZ808240.2918-NODE-2918-length-17688-cov-4.287699_pt1 | contig 17688 bp, 17 predicted proteins | sample MGYA00521084_ERZ808240 | MGnify/ENA primary metagenome ERZ808240 (study PRJEB31516, sample SAMN03275571) | gut metagenome | biome: mammalia-associated habitat; material: feces | host: Papio cynocephalus | place: Kenya | collected 2012-08-06 ... | reverse complement strand
CCCGTCCCTTGAAGCCCGATTCGTGCCAGTTGCGGCCTTCGTCGCGCGCAAGAGAGCGCCCGCAGAAAAGTCGCCCCTGCGCCCCTCGCGAACTGCTTCCGCACGCGTCCCGTTCGTAATGCGCAGTTGCTCCTCGGGTGCTGGGCAGCTACCCCTTGGCTGCTGGGCAGTTGCTCCTCGGCTGCTGGGCGGCTACTCCTCGACCGCGAAGCTGTTTTTGCCGCCGGCCTTCACGCCGTACATGGCGCGATCGGCGCGCTGGATGAGCGCTTTCGCGTCCATGTTCTCGGCTTTGTCCTGGTAGAAGGCGCCAATGCTGAACGTGACCTCGAGCTCGTCGTTCACCTTGATCGGCGGAATAGCCTGCAGGCGGCGTTCGAGCTCAACCTCGCTCACATTCTGCAGCACGGCGATGAACTCGTCGCCGCCGTAGCGCGCCAGGATATCCTCGTTGGTGGGCCGCAGCGCCTCGCGCAAAACCGCGGCGGCTTGCCCCAGCGCGGCGTCGCCGGCAAGATGGCCCAGCCCGTCGTTGATGTTCTTGAAGTCGTCGATGTCCATCATCACCACGGAAAGCGACGTGCCCTCGTGCGCCGAGCGATCGATGAGAATGCCCAGGCGCTCGTCAAGGAAACGCCTGTTGGCAAGCCCCGTGAGGTCGTCGGTGTACACCTTGTGGTTGAACGTGGTGATGCGGTCGACGAACGCGTTGTTGCCGAACGCCGACAAAAGCACGTTGTCGTGCGAGGCCGTGACCACCTCAAGCACGTAGCGCTCGCCGTCGACCTCGACGGGCTGGGCCACTACGTGGTAGATATCGTTGTCGATGAATTCGAATTTTGAGTAGCGCTCGTCTTCCATGAAGCAGCGCGCCGACACGCAATTCTCGCAACGGTCGGTCTTGTTCCACACGTGGTAGCAGCTGTCGGGCTGAGCGCGCAGCCGGCCGTCCTCGATGGTGTACACCGTCATGCTGATGGGATCAACCAGGCGCACTACGTCGAACAACCGCGACGCTTCGCGGATAATGCCCTCGATTTGGTCCATTTTGTAAGCAGGTTCGCCCGACATGTCGGTCCCCCATCAGCCGAATTGATACGTGCCATGTATCATAGCACGGCGAGCGGACACAATACGGTTGACGCCGAGCCGGGCATCGCCTGACGAGCCTGACGTCCGTCCGGCGACTGGTCGTTGTTTTGCGGACGCGCTGCTAGAACGCGCGGAAGCGGTTGTAGCGTTGTTGGAGAAGCTCTTCGGCCGGCAAGCCGGCGAGCTCGTCGAGGGCCTCCTCCACGTAAGCGACGACGTTCGCGATGGCGAAATCGGGGTTGACCGACGCCGAGCCCTCGCCCTCCTCGAGCACCTCATCGACGATGCCCATGTCGAAGATCTCGTAGGCGTTCATGCGCATAACGGCCGCGGCCTCGGGCGCACGCGAGCGGTCTTTCCACAGGATGGACGCGAAACCTTCAGGCGAGAGCACCGAATACACCGCGTGCTCTTGCATGGCCACGCGGTCGGCCAGCGCCAGCGCCAGCGCGCCGCCGCTACCGCCCTCGCCCACGAGCACGCTTACGATGGGCACGCGCAGCCCCGCCATGGCGTACAGATTGTCGGCAATGGCGTTGCCCTGGCCACGTTCCTCGGCCTCTTTGCCGCAGAACGCGCCCTGCGTGTCCACGAAGCACACGACCGGACGGCCGAAGCGCTCGGCCTGGCGCATGAGGCGCAGGCTTTTGCGATAGCCCTCGGGCTGAGGACAGCCGAAATTGCGCTTGATGCGATCTTGCAGGTCGCGGCCCTTTTCCTGGGCGATAAGCGTTGCTGGGCGGCCCGCCACCCAGCCGATGCCCGCCACGATGGCGGCATCGTCGGCGAAGCCGCGGTCGCCATGCAGCTCGACGAAGCCCTCGCAGCTCGCCTCCAGGTAGCGGCCGGCCGTAGGACGGCGCACGTCGCGCGCGGTTTGCACGCTGGCCCACGCAGGATTTTCGCTCGCTGCAGCTTTTATGGCCTTCGGTTTCGAGGTGAACTGCGCAAGGTCGGACTTGTGGGCCCGGCGCGCAGCCACAGTGCGCGCGCCCGCCGCGACCTTCGCCGGCACCGATGCGATAGCCTGGGCCGCCTTCGCGCGCACACCCGACAAAATATCGCTTTCGTCTGCGGAAACCTTTGCACCCGTCGCTTCAAGCTCGCATTTGGTGGGGTTGGCCGCCAGCGCCGCCAGCACCGCATCGAAGCCCCGGGGTGCGCCCGATTCGGGCTTCGCGTGCAGCGCCATCAGGTTCGCAAGCACCTCGCGAATGCGCGGGCGCTCGACGATCGCGTCAATCAAACCATGCTGCAGCGCGAACTCGGCCGTTTGGAATTCTTTGGGCAGCTCTTGGCGAATGGTGTCTTGAATCACGCGACGGCCGGCGAACCCGATTAATGCCCGGGGCTCTGAAATAATCACGTCGCCCTGCATGGCGAAGCTTGCGGTTACCCCGCCCGTCGTGGGGTCGGTGATGACCGAGAAATACGGCAGACCCGCTTCGCCGTGACGCTTGATCGCGGCCGAGATTTTCGCCATTTGCATAAGCGAAACCAAGCCTTCTTGCATGCGCGCGCCGCCCGAACACGTGAATAGAATAAGCGGAAGCCCCTGCTCGGTGGCGTATTCTGTCAAACGCGTAATGCGCTCGCCTACCACCGAACCCATCGAGCCCATGAAAAACGTCGAGTCCATCACGCCGATCGCCGCCCGCATGCCGGCAATGCGGCCCACGCCGCAACGCACGCCTTCGCGCAACCCCGTTTTCTCGCGCATACCGGCGATTTTTCCCAAATACCCCGGGAAATTAAGCGGGTCGGTTTCGGGCACGTCGGTGGCATCGGTCTCGAACCAGCACTCGAAGCTTTCTGCGTCGAGCACATCAGCCAAACGCTCGGCCGACGTCATGCGGAAGTGGTGCCCGCATTCGGGGCACATCTTGTGGTTTGCCAGCACGCGCGCCGCGTCGGAGACGCGATGGCACTTCGGGCACGTGACCCACGAATCGTCGGACACGTGCAACGCCGAAACGCTCGGAGCCGGGCACGCGCGCCACACGCGCGTGATGCCGCCGAACGCCGCATTGATCGAAGCAGCGGGCACGCTGAACACGCCACGGCCCTCGTCGGCCGCCATGGAAAGGAAGCGCTCGTCAACCGCAAGGTGCGAATCGACCAGCAAAATCGCCTGCGCGTCGGCCGATTCCGCGGCGGAGAGCACGCGATAGCTGTCGTCGAGTGCCCCGGTCGCGCGGCTTTTGCCCACGCACACGGATTTCGGCGCGAGCTTCACGTGGCCGGCGCGCGCCATGTCCTCGGTATAGGCGACGCACGGCACGAGGCCCGCCGCCAAGCAGCCGGCGACGACCGATTCACCCGTCGCCCCGCCATCGACCACAAGCACGCGCGTGACGCCAGCGGAATGCACCTCGACCAGGCTTTTCAGCGGCTCGGTCGCGACATACGACGCCTCGCACACGCCATCGGCGCAGGCGAGCGCGTCGGCGCCTTCCGCGTCGGGCGCCGCGGGCAACGCCGACGCGTCGCCGATGGTCACATAGGCGGTTTTCTTCGAACGCAGCATGAAAGCGCTCCTAGCAAATTCGTGGGCCGGGGCTGCCCCGACCCAGGTTTAACGAGTTTCGAGCCTGACTCGGCTCACGCGGGACAGGGGACTGTCCCCTGTCCCACCATGGCTCACGCCAGGGAAACGCTGATTAAGGTCGTCTTGCCCTGCGCGCCTGCGGCGAGTGCGTGGGAGGCGAAAGCCGAGCGCGCCCACTGGCGTGGGCAAACGAGGTTTGAGCCTTCCACGTGCCGCCGCAGGCTCGCAGGGCTGGCGGAATTAATCAGCGTTTCCCTAGGCCAGCACGTACTTTTGGATGGCGGAAGCGGCCAGCGCGTCGCCCACGTAGGCGGCGACTTCGGCCACCACCATGCGGGAAGACGACTTGGTTATGGCCGCTTCCAAGCGCAGCGTGTCGCCCGGCTGCACCTGGTGGCGAAACTTCGCCTTATCGACCCCCGTAAGGAAGCCGATTGCGCCTTCCGCACCACGCGCCTCGAGCACGCAAAAGCTCGCAGCCTGAGCCAACGCTTCCATCACAATGACGCCCGGCAAAACGGGATGATTGGGAAAATGGCCTTTGAACAGCGGCAATTCCGGGTCAACATCAAGCTCTGCCACAATGCGCTGGCCGGGCACGCATTCAACCACGCGCGAAAGCCACAGAAACGGGTCGCGATGCGGCAGAACCGCCATAATTTCGTCGCGCCCACAGGGATACGTTATTGCCATGGGATGAGCTTCTTTCAACAGAGCCAGAGATACATAACAAGAAAATGTCAGCGAGCAAGGGCTCTAGCGGAGCAGATGCTGTGAAAGCCGAAGCGCATTGGCCTTATGGCCATGCGCGAGGCTTGAACGGCAAGATGCCCGCCCGAATGCCGCGCAGCGTCGGCCGCTCGTTGGCTATTTCCCCGTATACGGGGAAATAGCCAACGAGCCATTGTGCCCGCCGAAGCCCAAAGAATTCGACAGCGCCACCTTTTGCTTGCGGCCCTCGATGGGCGCAAGCGGCACGTTCACGCCGCATTCGGGGTCGACTTCGCGCGTGCCGGCCGTCGGCGGCACGCAATCGCCGGCGACCGATAAGGCGCATACGATGGCCTCGAGCGCGCCGGCTGCGCCCAGCGTGTGGCCAATCGAGCCCTTCACCGAGGTCACGGGCACGCAGGCCGCGGCCTCTTCGCCCACAAGCGCTTTCAACGCGGCCGATTCCATGGCGTCGTTGGCGTGCGTCGAGGTTCCATGGGCGTTCAAATGTCCCAAATCGCGCGGTTCGAAACCGCCTTCAGCAAGCGCCTGGCGCATCGCGCGCACGGCGCCTTCGCCCGACGGCTCGGGAGCCGTCATGTGGTAGGCGTCGCCCGTCGAGCCGAAGCCAGCGACCTCGGCCAGAATATTCGCCCCGCGCGCAACCGCATGCTCCATCGATTCGAGCACCAGCGCGCCCGCGCCCTCGCCCGGCACGAAACCGCCGCGATTTACGTCAAACGGCATCGACGCCGTGGCGGGATCTTCCGACTTGGACAGCGCGCCCAAATTGCCGAAGCCCGCCAGGCAAATCGGCGAGATGGATTCTTCGCTGCCGCCAGCCAGCGCCAGATCGGCGTAGCCGTGGCGGATGAGGCGGTATGCCTCGCCCACGCAATGCGTGCCGGTAGCGCACGCCGTGACGATGGATAGGCAATCGGCCTTCAAGCCGAAGCGAATGGATAGGTTGCCAGCGGCCATGTTTTCGATCATCGTGGGGATGAACAGGGGGTTCACGCGCTTCGGCCCACGATTGGCAAGCGTGTCGCAACCGCGCTGGAATTCCTGCAGGCCGCCGATGCCGCTGCCCCACACGCATGCCGCGCGCGTGGCGTCTTCCGCCCGCATGTCGATGTCCGCCTGCGCCCATGCTTCTTCAGAAGCCACCACGGCGTACTGAACGAACGGCGCAAAACGTCGAGCCTCCTTTTTGGAAAGCCCGCATGCCACGGCATCAAAATTCGGAATTTCAGCAGCGAGTTTACCAGGAAATTCGCCGGCATCGAAACGCGTGATAGGGCCTATGCATTGCTTGCCGCCCATCACGGCATTCCACAGCGCATCAACGCCAATGCCCGCCGGCGAAACGGCGCCCATGCCGGTAATCACGACGCGACGCGTACCATCCGCCTTCAAGAATTCAGAATCGTTGCACGTCATAGCGCCAACCCCCCATCAATCTCAATCGCCTGACCGGTAATGTAGGCCGCCTCATCGCTCGCGAGGAACGCCACCAGGCTTGCCACCTCGGCTGGCTCGCCGAAGCGGCGCTCTGGGATATTGCCCAGCACCTGTTCGCGAATTTTTTCGGGAACCGCATTGGTCATGTCAGTTTTAATGAATCCGGGGGCCACGGCATTAACCGTGATTCCGCGCGGAGCCACTTCGCGCGCAAGCGACTTGGTAAGCCCCACGATGCCCGCCTTCGATGCTGCATAGTTCACCTGCCCCACATTGCCATGGAGCCCCGAAATGCTTGACATGTTCACAATGCGTCCGGCGCGGGCCTTGCACATGGCGGGCACCGCAGCCTTGCAGCAGTTGAACGCGCCCTTCAGGTTCACATCCAGCACGCGATCGAAATCGGCCTCTTTCATGCGCAAGAACAGCGCGTCGCGCGTGATGCCCGCATTGTTCACCAGCACATGCACGCGCCCGAGCGCCGCGGCGGCGCGCTCAACGAGCGACGACGCCTGTTCGAAATCGGATACGTCGGCTTGGATCGCTTGCGCCGCAACGCCGAAGCGCTCGCGCAGGCTTTCCGCGACGCGCTCGGCCGCCTCGCGGCTTGCGGCGTGCGAATGGTTCACGGCCACATTCAGCCCGCGAGCCGCCAGCGCCTCGCACACCGCGGCGCCTATGCCGCGCGCGCCGCCCGTCACCACCGCGCACACCGGCGCGGCATTCATTTCTTGTGCCATGGGTTATTCCTTATTTGAAAAATCGGTCGCGATCTGCGCTATTTCATCGGGCGATACAGGGGCCGCACGCAAAGCGTCAGGCTCGATGCGGCGCACGAGCTTTGAAAGCACGCCGCCGAACCCGCATTCCACGAACACGTCGACGCCCCGCATAGAAAGCCAGCGCACGCTTTGCTCGAACAGCACCGGCGACGCCACCTGCAGCGCCACATGCTCGCGCGCATCGGCGGCGGAAAGCGGGCGCGCATCGGTGTTGCACACCAAGGGAACGCGCGGCTCGAGAAATTCAATGTCAACCAAGAAATCGCGCAGGGCGTCGGCCGCCGGCTGCATAAGCGGGCTGTGGAATGCGCCCGACGTGGCCAGCATCGTCGCCTTGTGGCGCGGGCGCTGTCTCCAAGCTTCGGCCGCGCGATCGACTGCCGCCGCATCGCCCGAAACGACGATCTGACCGGGTGCGTTGTAGTTCGCGCGCACCAAAACGTCATCGCCCGCGACCTGCAGACACACGTCGCGCGCCTCGTTCATGTCGCCGCCGAGCAGCGCGCACATCGAACCCGGGCGCGCCGCCGCGGCTTCGGCCATGACCTTCGCTCGATACGCCGCGATGGCGAACGCGTCGGCCTCGCTCGTCATGCCCGAAACCGCCAGCGCCGCGATTTGCCCCAGCGAGAAGCCCGCCACGAAAGCGGGGCGAACCCCGCGGGCTTCCAGCGCTTTGGCCACCGCGACCGAAAGCGCGCACATGGCCGGCTGGGCGAACGCCGTGTCGCGCAGTTGGTCGGCGGAAGCGTGCAGGCACACGTCAGCCACGTCGAAGCCGAACGCCTCGCTCGCGATGGCGAACGTCTCGGCCGCCTCGGGCGCGCCCGACTCGATGAGAGCAGCGCCCATGCCGGGCTTTTGCGCGCCCTGGCCCGAAAGCAGAAATGCGATGGACACGGCTATTCCCTCCCTTCCAGCGCGCACGCCGCACGACCTGCGCGTTCGGCATTCGCATCGGCAAGCTGCTGCAAGTCCAAGCCGCCGCGCACCTGCGCGTCGGCCATCAAATCGGCGATGGCGCAGGCCGCGGTTTTGCGTGCGTGCACCAGTGCCGCCGATTGCCCGGCCATCATCGAGCCGCCGTCGACGTCGCCTTCCACTGCGCGGCGGAGGCTGCCGGCGTACATGCCCTCGAGCTGCTCGGCCGGCGTGTCGGAGCTTGCCTCCAGTTTGCGCATCGCGCGCGCCCATTTGTTCTTCAGCCCGCGCACGGGGTGCCCGCTGCCGCGGCCCGTGACCACGGTGTCGGAATCTTTCGCCTTCAGCACGCGCTGCTTGTACGCGTCGGCGATGCAGCATTCCTCAACCGTGAGAAAGCGGGTGCCCACCTGAACGCCTTCGGCGCCCAGCGCGAACGCCGCCGCCATGCCGCGACCATCGGCGATGCCGCCGGCGGCGATAACGGGAATGTTCACCGCATCGCACACGGAAGGCACCAGCGCCATGGTAGCGAGTTCGCCGATGTGCCCGCCGGCCTCGCAGCCCTCGGCCACCACGGCGTCGGCGCCCAGGCGCTCCATGCGCTGCGCGAGCGCGGACGACGCCACCACGGGAACCACTTTCACGCCCGCCTCTTTCCATGCGGCCATGAAGTTCGCGGGGCTGCCGGCGCCCGTGGTGACCACGTCGATACGCAATTCGGCCAGAAGCTCGGCCACCTCGGCCGCCTGCGGGTCCATGAGCATGACGTTCGCGCCGATGGGCGCCTCGCCTGCGATTTCCCGAGCGATACGCACCTGCTCTTCAATCCACGAAAGCGGCGCGCCGCCGCACGCGACGATGCCCAAGCCGCCGGCGGCCGACACCGACCCAGCCAGCTTGCCGTCGGCGATGCGGGCCATGGCGCCCTGGATGACGGGCACGCGAATGCCCAAAAGCTCTGTTACGCGGGTATGCATGCGCGGCCCTTATTTCAGGCCCTCGATGTACGCGCACAGCTTGCCCACGGTATCAAGGCCCTCAGGCTCGCCGAACTCGATGTCGAAGCGGTTCTCGATTTCGCACACCAGTTCCACCATGTCGAGCGAATCGATGCCGAGCGATTCGAACGTGGAATCGGCCGTGACGGTTTCGGGGGCGATGTCGAGGTTCTCGTTCAGGATTTCCTTGATGGTTTCGATGGTTTGCATTTTATTTGCCTTTCTAATTGTTAGATTTCCTAACTTATTTTCCTCAAAAAAGAGAGGGCGCAAAGGCCCACTCTTTCGTAGAACTTGGAAGTCGCGCTATTTTTCGACGTGTTCCTCGAAAAACGTCTTCACCTTCAGAAGGCCGCGCGCGAAGGCGTCCTCTTCCTCGGGCGTCAGGCCGTCGAGCGCCTCGTCGACCATCTCGCGATGAAACAGCTCGTGCGCGCGGTACGCCTTGCGCCCCTCTTTCGTGAGCGACACAAGCACCTGGCGCCTGTCGGCTTCGCTGCGTGTGCGGGTGACAAAACCCTTGGTCACAAGCTTGCCGATGGAAGCCGTAAGCGTCGCCAGCGTCACACCAAGGCGGCTTGCCACCACATTCATGGGGCTCGCGCCGTCCAACCCGATGGCATGGATGGTGTGAATCTCGGATATCGTGAGCCCGCGAGTCAGGCGGTTTTTCAGGGCGTCTTCCTCAACGCGCAGAATGCTGTTGAAGGTGTCGACGAGCAGCTCGTTTACTTCGCGCCTGCGTTCTTTCGTCTGGTTCGCGTCTGCCACGATGGGGCCTTTCTATTCACGGCGCGCGGGCGCCATCGCGACGCCGATTGCCCCCATGCCCAGATGGGTGGCGATCGTCGCGCCGCACGAGTCGATCGATGTTACCTCAAAGTCTACCGCAGCCTCGCGCAACGCGGACAGCAAAGCTTCGACGAGCTTCGTATTTCGGCAATGAGCGACCCTCAGACGGGCGGGGCCGTGCTCGGCGACGTAGTTCTGAATGTAGGCGGAAACCTCTTTCACCACGCCCTTCGAGCCCTTCGCCTTGCCGACGGGGACAACCTTGCCCTCGGCCTCGTCGAGCGTGAGCAGCATGCGGATGTTCAGCATGCCGGCCTGCTTGGCGGCCTCTTCGGGGAAGCGCCCACCGCGCACGAGATTGGTAAGGTCCTCGGGCACCAGCACAATGCGCTCTTCATCGCGGAAGACGACCAGCGCATCGCACATATCGTCGAGCGATTCGACCTGTTCGCGCAGCTCACAAGCGCGATCGACCAAAAGGCCAAGCTCGGCGGTGGTGCAGCGCGTATCCAGCACGCGAACGTCGATTGGCGCGTCGTTGGCGGCGATTTGCGCCGATTGCGGCGTGCCTGAAAGCGGGGCCGCGATGTGCAGGCACACCGCGCCGTCGTAGCCCTGCCCCGCTAGACGCTCGAACACGCGAGCGAAATCGAGCGGCGAAGGCTGCGAAGTGGTGGGCAGATTATCGGACGCGATCATGCGGTCGTAGAATTCCTCGGTGGAAATTTCAATTTGGTCGGCAAAGCTTTCGCCATCGACCTGGATTTTCAGCGGCACCATTTCGACGTTGCGCTCGGCGTACGTATCGAACGCCCAATCGCACGTGGAATCGGTGACAACGGCTATTTTCACGAACTTGCTCCTTCAGCTGGGCGCAGCGAATTGCTGCCGCGCACGTTTGCCCCACGGGGCATTCCTCAGGCTGCTCTTCCGCGCGCGCCCATCAAGGTTGGGCAGACGGCGCCCACGGAAAAGCACGGTTCGGGAGTATAAGCCGCAATTACTTAGTTCGTCAAACTATTCTTTTTGAAATCTGAAGCCATCGTGAATGCTTCGTTAGGGAAATAAAACACCTGCGATGCGGAATTTACCCACGCGCCCATGCATAATTCCGCAATCGGTGGGTTGAAAACTTCGCAATCGGACGGTCAATCGAAAAGAAAGCTTTCAATGGGGCAGCCATCTCGCCATGCCATAATCGCATTTCTTGGGTGCGATTTTCTTGTTTCTCACATTGCGCCTGACAAGCGCCCAGTCTATGCCAAAAAAGAGCAATAGCTCTGGCAATAATCGACCGAGGCCGCGTGCGCTGCAAGATGCAACGCACGAAGACGAACGATGCCCCTAAGCCAAATGTCCCCAATTTGGCACGTCTTCTTCGTACCAGCTTTCGACGACCAACCCGGGGATGCGTTTGAATTCGCGATCGTTGTTGCTTACGAGCACCGCGTCGTGCGCAAGCGCGGTGGCGGCGATGAGCATGTCGTTCGGACCGATTTTGCGGCCTTGCGCCTCTAGATGCGAACGCAAAGCCGCGTATTTCAGCGCACAGCGCGAATCGAACGGAACCACCTTGAACGGAAGCAGGAACGTCTCGAGCAGGCGGCGGTTTTTCACGGGGTCTTTGCTCTTTTCCGCCCCCGTGCGCAGTTCGGCTTCGACTATCGCGGGAATCGCGTACAGCCTAGGGTCGCTGTTCTTCAGCATTTTGTACCCATAAGGAAGCCGGCCGCGCATGAAATCGATGCAGACGCAAGAATCAAGCAGATACATAACCCTCCCCTAGTCGTCGAATGACGGCAGAGAGCCGTCAAGGGAAGCATCAAGTTCTTCCGGCAATGAGAAATCGGCTGCCGCGGCCCCATACGTGCCCCAGAAGGACGATGGCCATGCGCTTACGCCTTCCGAAAGCCGCGTTCGGGCGAATCGGGAAATCGACATCCCTTGCCGCGACGATTCGTTGCGAACCTTTTCCATGGTCGCGTCGTCAAGATAAAGCGAGAGCTGTGGCATAATGATCCCTCCTTAAAACAAGTATATGTACAAGTATACTTGAAAAGAGACGGACACATATGAGAAAGCCTGCCAGCGTTGGACGCCTGGCAGGCTTTCGCTCTTTTACACTGATGGGCGCTATTCCTCGTCGGATGATGTATCGCCATCGGCTTTAGCAGCCTCATTTTGCACGCGTCGCTGCGAGTAGACGGCAAACCTAGCGCGGCCAAACCACCCAAGCCGGCAAGCGCGATTGCGGCCGCCATGCCGAACCCGGCGTCGCCCGTGCTGGCGAATTTGCCGTTGCCGCCGTCCGGGCCATTACCGCCGTCCGGGCCATTACCGTCGCCCGAGCCGTTGCCTTTGCCCGAGCCGTTGCCGCCGTCCGAACCGTTGCCGTTGCCGCCATTGCCGCCCGAACCGCCGCCGGAGTTGCTGGGTTCGTTGGGCACATCGCCCTTCGCAATCGGGCCCGCGACAAGGGAAGTCATGCGGCTCAAACTGCCCGTGCTGCTTTCGCCCACGACAAGCTCGATGTCGTCGGCAAACTCCGATTTAAATCCGAGATTGCGGGTTTTGTCCCCTCCATGAACGCCATTTGGACGAAAATAGCCCTCGGGCGGCCATCATTCGCGCCAATTACGCGACCTTTCCCGCGTGCGGCCCGAAATCGAACCTGCAGAATAGGACAAAACTCGCAATCTCGGATATAAATCGGAATTTGGGACAGTATGCCGCGAAACCGACATGACGTACCAAACGCTGAAATTCTATTGCAACCAGGGGCTTGTGCCCAACGTGAAGCGCGACAAGAACAATCGCCGCGTGTTCGACGAGCACGACGTGGAGTGGGTGAAAAGCCTCATCTGCCTGAAGAAATGCGGCATGAGCATCGACGAGATGCGCGAATACCTGCAGCTTTGCCTGCAGGGAGAGGCCTCGATTCCGCAGCGAAAGGTAATGCTGGCCGAGAAGCGCGCGCGGTTCGTCGAGCAGATCGCCGAACTCGAGGCCAGCGTGGATTACATCGATTGGAAGCAAGGGGTCTACGACGACGTGCTGGCGGGACGAACCGAATACTTCAGCAACCTGCTGCCCGAGGAATGGCGCCGCCAGCGAGCAGGACGGCAGAAACGGCTCTCCAAGGGACGCTGGTCAGGAAAAAGCTCCTGTTTTGGTAGAAAACAGCTCCCGAGGGACGCTCGAACGTCGATTTTCTCGATAATCGATAGGCAATCTCCGATAACCGATAGGCAATCTCGAAGAAAAGCCTGCTCAGCTCATATCATTATGAGCCCCGCCAGTCCCCTGCTCCCCTTGAGACTCGTTTTCTGCCAAAAAGAGGAGAAACAGCTGCGCCTCGTCCCTTGAAGCCCGATTCGTGTCAAGTTCAGCCCATTCCTCGACCGCAAAGCCGTTCTTGCCGACGACCCCCACGCTGCAAAACCTTTTGAATGCTCTGAGCGTTTAACAGGTTCGCAGCGCGGCCATCACGTCGGCGATGGCGTACAGCGAGCCGAAGCAGCACACCACGCCTTCGGGGCCGGCGGCTTCCACGGCGCGCTGCACCGCATCGGCGATCGACGGACACGCCTGCACCTGCAGATGCTGCACGCAATAGTCATGCACGCCCTCATATTCGGCCTCGCGCTCGCGAATGGCGTCCGCCAGCTCGTCGGCGTGCAGCGCGCGCTCGTTCTCGGGCGGCTCGGCGCAGAAATAGCGCGCGGCCAGCGGCAGCGTGGCATCTATCATGGCCGGGTAATTCTTGTCGCGCAGCACGTTCATCACGAACGTCACGCCGCCCTGCGGGAAATACTCGCGCAGGCTGGCGGCAAGCACATTGGCGCCCTGCTCGTTGTGGCCGCCGTCCACGATAACCGTGGGATTGTCGCGCACCACCTCAAAGCGGCCCTGCCACGCCGTGGCTTCCAGGCCCGCCTTGATGGCCTCGTCGGAAATATCGAACCCCCTGGTGCGCAGCGTGCGCGCGATTTCGATGGCCATCACCGCATTGTTCGGCTGGTATGTGCCCGCAAGTTTCAGGCGCACATCGGTGAAGCCGTCGTAGGAAAACACCTGGCGAAGCCCCTCGGCATGCGCATGCACGCGCCCAAAACGCGGCACGGAAACCGGCGCGCCCACCTCGCGCGCACGTTGCATGACAACGGCCTCGGCCTCGGGCTTTTGCTTGTAGCACACCACCGGCACGCCCGGTTTAATGATGCCTGCCTTCTCGTGCGCGATTTTGGCGATGGTGTCGCCCAGCACATGCGTGTGGTCAAGCGCGATAGACGTGATGGCGCACACTTCGGGGGTCACCACATTGGTGGAATCCAAGCGGCCGCCCAGGCCCACTTCCAGCACCACGGCCGTGCAGCCGACCTGAGCGAAATGCAGCAGGGCCGCCGCCGTGATGAGCTCGAACGCCGTGGGCTGCTCGGCCATCTGCTCGGCCGCATCGCGCACCTGCAGCGCCACGGCCATCAGGTCTTCGTCAGAGATGTCTTCGCGGTTCACCTGGATGCGCTCGTTGAAACGCAGCACGTATGGCGACGTGAACAAACCAACCTTGTAGCCCGCCGCCTGCAAGATGCCCGCCGTGAACGCGCACGTCGACCCCTTGCCATTCGTGCCGGCCACATGCACGATGCGCAGGCGATCCTGCGGGCGCCCCAACCGCTCGAGCAGTTCCTCGGTGCGGTGCAGCCCCAAGCGCACGTCGCGCCACGCGCCCTGCTGCAAATACACTTTCGGGTCGAATTGTTCAATCATGCGTTTGTTCCTAACGTCAATACAATGGAGGCGCTCGCTCCTTTTCGGTTCGGGTAGAAAAGGTCGTCTGCGCTCAAACTCAATCTTTTTTAAAGTTAAGCGCAGCCAGGCGAACGCATAGCGAAGCGCTAGTGAGCCGTGGCCTTTTCCGCCCGAACCGAAAAGGAGTGAACGCCGGCGGGACTAGGATTATCCTCTCAGCAACTCGCTAAGGCGGCGGAAATCGGCCTCGATTGGGTCAAAGGGACTGTCCCTTTGACCCGCGGGACCACCAGACAGCCGCCCTTATCCTCTCAGCAACTCGCTAAGGCGGCGAAAATCGGCCTCGATGGCCACCTGCTTGGTTTGGTCGTACAGCGCAGCCGCGGGATGAAACACGGGAAACACTTTGAAGCGCCCCGCCATGGTCACCTGGCCATGCAGCCGCGTGATGCCGCGTTCGGTCTTCAAGATGAACTTCGTGGAGAAATTCCCCATCGTCACCAAAAATTCCGGCCCGATGGCACGCACCTGGTCGCGTAAAAACGGCGTGCAAATGGCGATTTCGTCGGGGTGCGGGTCGCGGTTCGACGGCGGGCGGCACTTCAGCACGTTGGCGATGAACACGTCCTCGCGCGTAAGGCCGGCAAGCCCCAGCAGGTCGGTGAGGTAGTGCCCCGCCGCGCCCACAAACGGGCGGCCCTGCAGGTCTTCGTTTTTGCCGGGCGCCTCGCCGATCAGCATCACGCGCGCCTCGGGGTTGCCGAAACCCGGCACCACGTTCGTGCGGCCCCCGCACAGCGCGCACTGCCGGCACCGGCCGATGGCCGCGGCGATGTCGCCCAGCAGCTGGGCCGACCCCTCGCCCTCAGCCGCCTGAATGGTGGCGAAATGGTTGTTGACGACGCTCATCGCCAGCGCCTCCTTAGCGCGTGTACACCTTCGGCATGCGCAGGCCGAATGCGCAGCACAGCTCGTGCGGAATGGTGTTCAGCGCCTCGGCCATGTCTTCGATGGTCACGCTGGCGCCGCCCTGGCTGCCCACCAGCAGCACCTCGTCGCCGATCTGCGGGTCGAGGCGGGGGCGCGTGCCGCGGCTGCGCATGTCAACCTCGAACATGCACTGGTCCATGCAGATGTTGCCCACCTGGTTGCACAGCTGGCCGTTGTACACCACCTGCGTGCGGCTGGACAGCCCGCGGTTGTAGCCGTCGGCGTAGCCGATGGGCAGCGTGCAAATTTTCACGCTGCCGGTGGAGCGGTAATGCAGCCCGTAGCTCACGCCTTCACTCATGGGCGGCTGGCTAACGTTCGTGATGCGCGCGTGCACGCTCATGGCCGGGCGCAAATCGAAGTAGCCCACAGTTTCTGGGCACGGATGGAAACCGTACAGCGAGATGCCGAAGCGCGCCATATCCAGGTGCGTGTCGGGGTAGCGCAGAAGCGCCGCGGAGTTCGCGCAATGCACGATGCCCGGGTTGAAGCCCGCCACGCGCATCTCGGCGATGGCCTCGGTGAAGCGGCGGAACTGCATGTTGAAATCGAGCGTCTCGGGGCAATCGGCCGTGGCGAAATGCGTGAACGTGCCCACATGCTCGAGCGCGCGGTGGAAGCTGATCTGGCGCACGAAGTCGACGGCCTCGTCGAAGCGCACGCCAATGCGGTTCATGCCCGTGTTCAGAGCCAAATGGAACGGCGCGCGCAGGCCGTGCGCGTCGGCCGCCTCGCCATAGGCCACGGCGAACTCGGCCGTATACACGCTGGGCATGATGTTGTAGTTGAGCAGCAGCGGAATAGCCGTCGCCGGCGGCTCGGACAGCATGAGGATGGGCGCGGTGATGCCCGCCTCGCGCAGCTTCACGCCTTCCTGCACCGTTGCCACGGCGAGCTGCTGGGCGCCGGCGGAAAGCGCCGTTTTCGCAACCTCGACCGAGCCGTGGCCGTATGCGTCGGCCTTCACCACAGCAAGCAAGCGGCAGCCGGGCTTCAAACGGCGCTTCGCCACCGCGACGTTGTTGCGAATGGCGCCCAAGTCGACCTCGACCCATGACCAACGGCGGTCTTGGCCGGCGATTTCGGCCAAGCGCTCGGGCGAGAACTCGTCCGCATTCGCGGCCGCGCGGGCGCCTTTGGGTGCCGTGTCGCGAAGCAAGCTCGAAACATCTTGCTGTTTGGCGGGGCGGCTTCCGCCGACCTGCGCGCCGAATGCGTTGAAACCTGTCATGGCTTTCCTTACTTCCACATATGCCTTTCGCCGCCATGCTGCGACTTCGGCATTTCGATTTAACCAGCTGTTAGAATACCGCTGCTCGGGCGCTGGCGATTGAACAGCCCGTAAAATCAGCCTTTATTTCAAAATGCGCGGCCGAAAAAAGGCGCCCTCTTTCGAAGGCGCCCCAGCACGCATGCGTTGTTTTCGGCTTAGCCGTTCTTGCGCGCGTACAGCTTGTTGTTGGTATCCAGCCACGTCTCAACCGTGCCGGTGTCGAAGCCGTCTTCCTCGGAGATGACGACCGCGTACATCTCTTCCTCGGCAAGCACCGCGTCGAGCGCGTCGGTCAGCTGGATTTCGCCGCCGACCGTCGGCTTGGCGTCGGCCAGAAGCTCCATGACGCGCGGCGACAGCAGGTAGCGGCCGAACACGGAAAGGTTCGACGGGGCGTCTTCGAGCGCCGGCTTTTCCACCAAGCCGTTCACCTTCCACACGCCGTCTTCGCCTTCCACCGGCGCGCCGTCGATGATGCCGAAGCGATGCACCTGCTCGTCGGGCACGGGCAAAACGGCAATCACGCTTGCGCCGCCATGCGCGCGCGAGACCTCGAGCATGCGCGGGCAGATGTTGTTGTCGGGCACGATGACGTCGCCGAGCAGCACGAAGAACGGCTCGCCGGCGGTTTTCTCGGCCGCGCAATGGATGGCGTGGCCCAGACCCAGCGGCTCGTCCTGGTACACGTAGGACACGTTCAGGTTGCCCACGCGCTCCACCTCGTCGGCGTACGCGTCTTTGCCGCGCTCGCGCAGCGTGGCCACCAGCGCCGGGTCGGGCGAGAAGTGCTTCTCGATAGATTTCTTCTCGCGGCTGTTCACAATGACGACCTCGTCGGCACCGGAAGCAAGGCCCTCTTCGACCACGTATTGGATAACGGGGCGATCGACGACAAGCAGCATTTCTTTCGGCTGGGCCTTCGTGGCGGGAAGGAAGCGCGTGCCCATACCCGCGGCGGGAATCAAAGCCTTCACGTAAGTCTCCTCTTCTTGGAAAAGCAACGAGCCGCGCACGGCGGCCCGCTCGATTGCGTAGGGGTATTGTACGACACTTGCGCGCCGCCTGGGAAAAGCCCAAAAAGGCTGCACGGGAGGACAGCACGGAGCGGCGAACTTGTCGACTATAGGCGACAGATCGCTGATGCAGCAACGTAACGCCCTACCCTTAACGCCATTGGAACCAGCACGTCCAAGCCATGGTGGCCATGCCAGCAAGAAAAGGGCTTCGCCCATAACGCCGTCCCGAGTCCCGAACGCCCTTGCGTCTACCGATGTGCCCCGCAAGCAAAAGGCCCGGCAGCGTACCAAACGCCTCCGGGCCTTCCAAGCGAATTATGCGTACGTCGCTCGCTATTTCTTTTCGGCG
>ERZ808240.2915-NODE-2915-length-17695-cov-3.956689_pt1 | contig 17695 bp, 16 predicted proteins | sample MGYA00521084_ERZ808240 | MGnify/ENA primary metagenome ERZ808240 (study PRJEB31516, sample SAMN03275571) | gut metagenome | biome: mammalia-associated habitat; material: feces | host: Papio cynocephalus | place: Kenya | collected 2012-08-06 ... | reverse complement strand
TTTGATAAAGGAAAAGAATTGTTGAATTATTTACATCAAATTTACACGGAATTTGTGCGTTGTTGCTTGACAAGTAAAATATAGGTACTATATAATTAAGTCGGTATTATATCATTATTCGATCTGATTTATCGCAGATTGAGTTTGAAAAAGTAAAGGAGAGTAAGAGATGAAAAAAGGTATCACAAAGATGTTATCTGTATGCGTGTTCGCTTTTGTTGTTTTTCTTGCAGCAGGGACGCAGAGTAAAGCAGCAGTAAACATGGGATTAAAACAGAAAGATGCAGCAAGCAGTTCTGTGGAGTTGGAGTGGAATGCACAGCTTGGAGCAGATCATTACCATGTGCAGTTCAGTCAGAATGGTAGTACATGGGTTGACATGGACTATTCCTCATCACCAACGGCCTATATTAATAATCTGACTGCAGGTGCGAATTATTATGCACGTGTTGTTGCTTACAAAGGTTCTCATTATACGGGAAGTCATCAGGTGATGGCAGTTTCGGAGACAGCAATTGTTGGAACAAAATCCGCTGAAGTTACCGGTTTGAAGCAGACGGCAGCAGGTGTGAATTCCATTTCTATGTCATGGAATGCTTCAGCAGGAGCGTCTTCTTATGTGATTTATGGTTATATTAATTACAATTGGACACAGGTTGGAACATCCGCCACAAATTCTGCTACCATTAGTGGTATTGCAGCAACTACAAGCACCAATTTCGCAGTAGCAGCTGTTAAGAACGTAACCGGTGGTACGGTAGTTGGTGACCGCAGTGACAGTGTTCAGATGAAGTGTGTTCCGGTTAAAGTAAGCCAGATTGCTATGCAGTATTATTGGGATTCGCTGAAAGAAGCAAAATACATCTGGACAGATGTAAACAATGCGGATGGTTATCAGTATGAAGTGAAATCTGCAAATGGCAAAAAGACATATTTCAGAGCTACATCGACAAGTTCTTATACCTATGCAAAACCATTCCCAAGAGGAATTTTCGTTAAGGCACGTGTAAGAGCTTATGTGACAGTTGGAAATAAAGTTTATTATGGTGCATGGTCTCCATATACATATCATGCATCCAGTAAAAAAGTTACAGCAAAACGCAGCAGTAATGGGAAAAAGATTTCCTTGAAATGGAAAAAGGTTTCCGGTGCTTGTGGTTATCAGGTATATGTATCTACAAAATCAACCGGTGGATTTAAGAAAGTAAAATCCTTAAGCTCAAAGAAATCCAGCTATACCATTAAAAAGTGTGGTAAGAAGAAACTGAAAAAAGGAAAAGTATACTATATTCAGTTGAGATACCAGACAAAAGTTGGTAAGAAAAAAGTAACAAGTAAAATCGTAAGCAGTGCTACGGTATACTAAAAAATAAAAGCAAAACGGGAAACGGTAAAGAGTTTTATGCTCCTTGCGGTTTCCCGTTTTTTTTGTTATGATAAGATTGAATATAAACTATAAAGGAAGTGTTTGGGATGACATCAAGATTGTTTTACCACAAGGAGACAGGGGCGCCTGTACAAATTATTGCAAGAGCCCAGACAAAGCCTACCTATCAGGAAGTAATCTGTTATCAGGAATTGACAAAACCCTATGACCATTTTGTTATGGAAAAGCGGCAGTTTTTTGCTGAGTATGTAAAAGAATTTGCAGAATTGCCATTGGTTGGAAGAAAACAGATTGAAAAAAGAGAAGATTTGCCGAATAAGCAGCCAAGAATTTCCAAGGGAGAAATTATGAATGAAGAACCGGCAGAAACTAAGGAACCGGAAGAAGCAAAAGAACCGGAAGTGCCGGAGGCAATTCAGAAGATGCTTGCTTTCTTGGATGCGGAATCGTGTCATGAGAAAATTCGGATTCTGGAAGAAATGCAGGATGATTTAACAGAGCACATTTTGAATAATCTTGCTGTGAGTCTGGATTTATCGTTGGAGGATGACGAAGACGGATTCGAGAGAATTATGGCGGAACTTCGTATGAGAGAGAAATATGAAAGTAACCGGGGAGACAGACTGTGAGTAATTACCGCATAAAAATACAGTATGATGGAAGCCGTTACCGTGGATGGCAGAGGCAGCAGGGAGAAAAAAATACGATTCAGGGACGGATTGAACAAGTGCTGTCAAAGCAGATGGGATTTCCGGTGACAATTGATGGAGCCGGACGCACGGATGCCGGTGTGCATGCCAAAGAGCAGGTTGCAAATTTTCGTTTAAATACAGAAAAAACAACGCAGCAATTGCAGGATGTGTTAAATGAATATTTACCGGAGGATATACGGATACTGAAAGTAGAAGAGGCGGGCGAACGGTTTCACAGCCGTCTCAATGCAACCGGAAAAGTATACGAATACTGCCTTTGCAAAAAGGGCGGATTTGACGTGTTTGGCAGAAAGTATATGTGGCAGATGGACAAAGAACTGGATGTCATGCAGATGAGACAGGCAGTGGAAAAACTTGTCGGCGAGCACGACTTTAAAGGGTTTTGCACCAAAGCCTCACGCAAGAAGTCGACGGTACGAAATTTGTACGACATCACGATAACGGAGGATGAAAATCGGATTTATCTGACATTTTACGGCAGTGGATTTTTGTACAATATGGTCCGCATTTTAACGGGAACTCTTGTCGAGATTGGCGTGGGCGAAAGAACGGCAGAATCGATTGATGAAGTATTTGCAAAGAAAGAACGTGCACTTGCGGGCGTAACGGCACCGGCGAAAGGGCTTACGTTAGCGCGGGTTCTTTATGATTAAAAAAGACGGGAGGCATCGGATGAGACGAATGGAATTTAAAATGGAGCGTCCAAATCTTGTAAAAGAAGGAGACGAGGTCACCATTACCGAAGGTGTTTTGCCAAGTGCTTATTATTACACAATCAATCCGGCGGTTGCGATGTCGGGAAACTATGTATTCAGGGAGCGGCTGCAGTCACGGACAGGCATTGTGCAGGAAATAAAGCACACGGAAAAAGGATTTTACGTAGTCGTAGAATTTGACGAGGAAGACATCTGAAAAAGTGCCGTGGAAAAATCTACGGATATTATAAATGGAAAGGAAAATGAAAATGGAACGTAAAAATGCATGGAAAGAATATACAGAAGCAGAAGTTTCTGAATTAGAAAAATTGAATGAGTCATACAGAAAGTTTCTGGATGCCGGAAAGACGGAGCGCGAATGTGTGAAACAGGCGGTTGCGATGGCAGAGGCAGCCGGATACCGTGACTTAAAAAAAGTAATCGAAGAAGGAAAACAGGTAAAAGCCGGCGACAAATTGTATGCCGTTAATATGAAGAAATCGCTTGCTCTGTTTCAGATAGGAAAGCAGCCGTTGGAAAAAGGAATGGCGATTTTAGGAGCACATATTGACTCACCGCGTTTGGATATCAAACAGAATCCGTTGTATGAAGACACCGAACTTGCTTATCTTGATACACATTACTATGGTGGTATCAAAAAATACCAGTGGGTAACGCTGCCGCTTGCCATCCACGGTGTGATTGCAAAAAATGACGGAACAATTGTAGATGTGTGCATTGGTGAAGATGAAAATGACCCGGTATTCTGTGTGACGGATTTGCTGATTCATTTGGCTGGTGAAAATATGGAGAAAAAAGCCAACAAAGTCATTGAGGGAGAAGCTCTTGATATTTTAGTAGGAAGCCGTCCGTTAAAAGGCGCAGAAAAAGAGGCAGTCAGCAAACAGATTCTTTCTATTTTGAAAGAAAAATATGATATGGAAGAAGAAGATTTCCTTTCGGCAGAACTGGAAGTGGTACCGGCAGGAAAATCGCGCGAATCTGGTCTGGATGCCAGCATGATTATGGCGTATGGACAGGATGACCGTGTCTGCGCTTACACTTCTTTGGTGGCAATGCTTGAGGTGGAAAATACCGAATACACAACATGCTGTCTGCTTGTGGACAAGGAAGAAATCGGCAGTGTCGGTGCGACCGGCATGCGCTCCCGTGTATTTGAAAATACCGTGGCAGAAGTGCTTTCTGTGTGCGGACAGTATTCAGACCTTGCCCTTCGCCACTGCCTTGCGAATTCAAAAATGCTCTCATCGGATGTAAGTGCCGCATTTGACCCGGTTTATGCATCTGCTTATGAAAAGAAAAATGCAGCTTACTTTGGACGCGGTATGGTATTTAACAAATTTACCGGCTCCCGTGGAAAATCCGGAAGTAATGATGCAAATGCCGAATTTATGGCACAAATTCGTGGTATCTTAAAAGACGCCAAGGTGGCTTATCAGACAGCCGAACTTGGAAAAGTAGATGTCGGTGGCGGTGGAACGATTGCTTATATTATGGCATTGTATGGCATGGATGTCATTGACTGTGGTGTTGCCGTTCTCAATATGCATGCACCGTGGGAGATTACAAGCAAAGCCGATGTTTATGAAACGAAAAAAGGCTATGTAGAATTTTTAAATCGAATTATGTAGTTTTCAATGAAAAAGTAAAGGAAACAAAAGAATGATAAAAAACAGACTGCGGTTTGCGAGCGTGGGAATTATGGGAAGTATTCTGGCACTGGTGCTTATTTTGGCACCGGTGCTTTCTCATGCAAAAGAAAAGGCAAAAGATGCCGGTTCGGTTGCAACATTAGAGAAAAAAATGCTGGCAAAATCCACAAAGAGAATCTCATTTCGACAAGGGAAAATTCGCAGTACATCAGGAAAAGTATGGAAAAAGGGAAAGAAAATCAAAAAGAGTGAAAAAACACTTTCCATAAAAAAGAAAGGCTGGTACACACTCTGCGTCACAACAACTTCAGGGAAAAAGAAATTGACGCATTTGTATTTTGCAAAGAAAAAATATGAAATCACGATAAATCAGCCGGTACATAAGTCTGCGGGATATTATTATATTGCCGCGCAGGAGAAAAAAGAGCTTGTTATGGAAGTGAAAAATTCTTCCATAGCGGAAAATGGTGCGGTTTCTCTGTGGACCAAAGGCGATAATGCCTGTCGTATGTGGAAGGTTGAAAGTGCCGGCGGTAAAAAGATTCGTCTGAAAAATGAAAACAGCAGTCTTTATCTTACCTATTATAAAGCGTCAAATTCGCTTGTGCAGAAAAAATATAATAAAAAAGACAACAACCAGATATTTTCCCTTTATCAGGGAAGTGGGGGAAGCACGTATCTGAAGTGTGTCGGAGCCAAGGCATTTGTATGCGCTGAGGGGAATACACTTACGTTAGGTGCGCGGAAAAGAAATAAGAAATGGCGTTTTGTCTGGGAGAAAATTGAGAAACCAACATCGGCAGCATCTGTTTCCGGTGCAACATACCCGGCAAGACTGCTGGTGGGACACGCTTTTGCATTGAAAGGAACAATTGTTTCCAGATATTCAATTTCCTTATTTAACGTTTCGGTATATGACAAATCAGGAAAAGCATTGCTGAAAAAAACATGGGAAGGAACCAATTGTTTTGGCAGTATTTCCGATGCCGATGCAGCAATTACATTTGGCAAATTGCAAGAGGGAACGTACCGTTATCTTGTAGCCATCCGGGATGTGACAAAAACGGACATCACCTTGATTAACCGTGAATTTACCGTAGGAGCTTTATCCGGTGGAAGCAACATGACACTTTCTTATGATGCGGCAAAAATAGCGGCAGTCGGACACCAGAGCAACGGAACGGCACTGGAGAAAAAGGCATGCGCTTCGTATGCACTTGCATACTGTAACGCCATTTTGACCGGTACGGTAACGAGTCCGCACAGTTATTGGAGCAGTTCTACAAATGTAGACTGTGTGTGGAGCAAAGGTGGCTATACGACGAAGTCTTATGCTTCGGAGGTGGCTGTTTTACAGGCGGTGTACAATGAATTAATGGCAGGAAAACCATCGATTCTCCACGTGACCGGAAATACACCGCAGCACTGGGTGACAATTATCGGATGTAAAAAGAGTGGGAACGGCAGCGGGATTTCAGTGTCTGATTTGGTGGCGATTGACCCGTGGGATGGAAAAGTCATTACCGTTTCTGATAAATATAAGGTAAAAACTTCGTACCGCCTTGGTGTAAAAAGTTGATTCAGTCGTTTCGGAGGGGGATGAAACGGACAGACGACACTAGAAATGGGGAAGATTCACCTTTATAATAGATGATGTAACAGAAATATTTGCCTTTACCAGATGCCTGCAAAATCAAAAGTTTCAAGGTCAAAAGTCTTTTCGTGCAGGCGTAAAGACTTTTGGACCTTGAAACTCTGGCATCAAAAAGTGGTTGACAACAAAGAGCGGATAGGATAGTATAGATACATACAGAACATCCGTTCGGATAATCAGGAGGGTATGAACATGCAGAAAGATCCAAATAAGGTAAAAGCGCTGGAGGCAGCGATTGCACAGATTGAGAAAAATTATGGACAGGGTTCGATTATGAAACTGGGAGATACCAGACACATGCAGGTAGAGTCAGTACCGACCGGTTCTTTGAGTTTAGATTTAGCACTGGGAGTTGGTGGGATTCCGAAGGGACGTATCGTGGAGATTTACGGCCCGGAGTCCAGTGGTAAGACGACGGTTGCACTTCATATGGTAGCAGAAGTGCAGAAGCAGGGTGGTATCGCAGGGTTTATTGATGCGGAGCACGCACTTGACCCGATTTATGCAAAGAACATTGGAGTAAATATTGATGAGCTTTATATTTCCCAGCCGGACAGTGGAGAGCAGGCGATGGAAATTACAGAGACGATGGTACGTTCCGGAGCAGTGGATATTGTAATTGTGGACTCGGTGGCTGCTTTGGTTCCAAAACAGGAGATTGACGGCGAAATGGGAGATTCCCATGTGGGATTGCAGGCCCGCTTGATGAGTCAGGCACTTCGTAAATTGACAAGTGTAATTAACAAATCAAATTGTACCGTTATCTTTATCAACCAGCTTCGTGAGAAGATTGGTGTTATGTTTGGTAATCCGGAGACGACAACCGGTGGTCGTGCACTGAAGTTTTATGCTTCCGTCCGTCTGGATGTAAGAAGAATTGAGACGTTATCTCAGGGAGGAGAAAAAGTCGGAAACCGTGTTCGCGTAAAAGTAGTAAAGAATAAGGTGGCACCGCCATTCCAGGAAGCAGAATTTGATATCATGTTTGGTAAAGGAATTTCACGCGAGGGAGATTTACTTGACTTGGCAGCGAAGAATGACATCATTATTAAAAGTGGTGCGTGGTATTCCTATCATGGAGAGAAGATTGGACAGGGTCGTGAGAATGCGAAGAAGTATTTGACGGAACATCCGGATGTCTTTGCTGAAGTAGATACAGCAGTCCGTGCGAAGTGTCTGCCGAATGCATCGGAGGAAGAAGAAACAGCAGAGGAAGAGAAAAAAGCACCGGCAAAGAAAACAGCCAAAAAGGATGAGTAATCGATGAATCAAAATGAGCCGATGGACAAAGCGGCAAAAGAGCCGGAAGAAGTAAGAAAGGCAAAAGAAAAGGCGATGCGTCTGCTTTTGCAGCAGGACAGGACGGAGAAGGAATTAAGAGACCGTTTGTACCGTGCCGGCTTTTCGGAGACGGCATCTGAGGCAGCGATGCAGTATGTATCCGGCTTTGGTTATCTGGACGACAGGCGCTATGCAGATAATTACATTGCTTTTCATAAAGGAAGAAGAAGCCGCAAGGAGATTTTGTTTAAATTAAAAAACAAAGGAGTTCCGCCGGAAGTGCTTTCGATGGCGATGGAAGGATACGAGACAGAAGACGAATCCGCTGCCATTGAGAGATTGATTCAAAAAAAGATAAAAGGACAGAGATTGTCCGATATGGAGTATACACAGTTGAATAAAATTACCGCATATCTGGCGAGGAAAGGTTTTTCCTTTCCTGTCATTTCGCGGGTGATGAGAGAAATGAAAGAAAGAGAAAGCAGCTAAAATGACGGGTGCAAAGCACCTCGGCAAGTTTTGGTTGCTTTTTTAACCTCCTTTGTGTATAATGTAGTACATATGAGATTTTGGGTGAACTATGCCCATTTTAATTGTTGTGCCATAAAGGCAGATTGGAGTTTGACATGAAGTACTTTGGAACGGATGGATTTCGCGGAGAAGCCAATGTGACTTTGACTGTGGAACATGCATACAAAGTTGGCCGCTTTTTGGGAAATTATTTTCAGAAAGAAGACCATAAGGTACGCGTGGTAATCGGAAAAGATACCAGATTATCCGGCTATATGTTTGAAACTGCACTGGCAAGTGGATTGACAGCAAGCGGTGCGGACGTATATGAATTGCATGTAACTACGACGCCGAGTGTGTCATATCTGGTGCGAAAAGAGAACTTTGATTGTGGAATTATGATTTCAGCGAGCCACAATCCATATTTTGATAATGGTATTAAGGTAATCAATGGCAAAGGTCATAAGTTAGAGCCTGAGATTGAAGAACAGATTGAGAAGTATATCGATGGTGAAGGCGAAGAAATTCCGATGGCGAAACGTGAGGCAATTGGACGCTGTTTCGATTACACAAAGGGAAGAGACGAGTATATCGAGTATTTGAAAGATTTGGTAAAAGAACCGTTTGATGGAAAGACAGTTGCGTTGGATTTGGCAAATGGCTCCGCTTCTATGATTGCAAAAGAAATTTTTGAATCAATGGGAGCACAGGTAATTGCCCGCCACGATGAGCCAAACGGTACCAATATTAACCGTGAGTGTGGTTCCACTCATATTGAAGTCCTTCAGGCATTGGTTTATGATACCGGTGCGGATATCGGATTCGCTTATGATGGTGATGCAGACCGTTGTCTTGCTGTAGATGATGATGGCAAGGTGATTGATGGTGACCACATTTTGTATCTTTGTGGCAAATACCTCAAAGAGCAAGGAAAGTTAAAGGACGATACCGTAGTTACGACAGTTATGTCGAACATGGGATTGTATAAGGCTTTTGATAAACTGGGGATTCATTATGAGCAGACAGCCGTTGGTGATAAGTATGTCTGCGAGAACATGATGGCAAACGGCTATGTGATTGGCGGGGAACAGTCCGGTCATATCATTTTCAAGGAGCATGCAGTAACCGGAGACGGTATTTTGACATCTCTTATGATTATGGAAGCATGGCTTCATTATGGAAAGCCGATGTCGATGCTGACAGACGAACTGGTGATTTATCCACAGCTTTTAGAAAATGTCAAAGTAAAGGATAAAGTAGCAGCAAGAGAAGATGAAGATGTACAGAAGGCGGCGAAAGAAGTAACGGAAAGCCTTGGAGATGCCGGACGGCTTTTGCTTCGCGAGAGCGGTACGGAGCCATTGATTCGTGTTATGGTGGAAGCTGAAACTGATGAGATGTGCAAAGAAAATGTGGATAAGATTGTAAAAGTTTTACATGAAAAAGGTCATGTGCTAGACTAATAGAAAGAAACAAAATAAAGGAGAGTAACGAATGAAAGGTGCGTTTTACACAGGACAGTACCGCAATGTATTTGCGGAACTGGGGCATTCACAGGAAGAAATTGATCAGAAACTCAAAGATGCATTCCATACCGTATTTTATGGTCCGGATGATGAGAAATTCTATTTTGAAGCCGGCGATGATATGGGATATTTTGAAGATACCGGTAATTTCGATGCCCGTACAGAGGGTATGTCATATGCCATGATGATGTGTGTACAGATGGACATGAAAAATGAGTTCGACCGTGTTTGGAAATGGGCAAGAACTTATATGTACATGGAAGATGGATATAATAAAGGATATTTTGCATGGTCATGCAAGACGACCGGCGAAAAGAATGATTTAGGACCGGCGCCTGATGGAGAAGAATTTTTTGCAATGGCATTGTTCTTTGCTTCTCACCGCTGGGGCGACGGCGAAGGCATTTTCAATTACTCACAGGAAGCAAGAAACATTTTAAGTGCTTGTATCCACAACGGTGAGAAAGAGCCGGGAGACCCGATTATGGAGCCGGAGAATTACTTGATTCGATTCATTCCGAGCCGCAAGTTCAGTGACCCATCCTATCATTGTGCTCACTTTTATGAGTTATTCAGTATGTGGGCAAATGAAGAAGACCGTCCATTCTGGAAAAAGGCAGCAAAAGCAAGCCGTGAGTATTTGAAAAAAGCGTGTCATAAAGACACCGGACTGGCTGCTGAGTATGCTTACTATGATGGAACACCATATGAGAAAGAGCAGGACATCTTCGGTGGACGCCACGACTGGTATTACAGCGATTCCTACCGTGTTATTGCAAACATCGGTCTTGATTATGAGTGGTTTGCAGCAGATGAGTGGAACGTTGAGAATAATAACAAAGTGCAGAAATTCTTCTGTGAAACGCACAAAGATGAAGAATTTAAAATATACGAGATTGACGGCACGGTGATTGAACAACCGGCACTGCATCCGGTAGCTATGATTGCTACGAATGCACAGGCGTCTCTGGCTGCAAACGGACCTTACGCGAAAGAATGTGTGGAGCGTTTCTGGAATACACCGCTTCGTAAAGGTGAGAGAAGATATTATGATAATTGTCTGTATTTGTTTGCATTGTTAGCATTAAGTGGAAATTATCGAATTTATTAAGGAAAGAAAATTGGAGGAAAACAAAATGAGTTACACAGTAGAAAATTTAGAAAAGAGCATGGCAAAAATCACCATTACCGTAGATGCAGATGCATTCGAAGAGGCAATGGTAAAATCTTATAACAAAAACAAGAAAAACATCAGTATTCAGGGCTTCCGTAAAGGTAAAGCACCACGTAAAATGGTAGAGAAACTTTACGGACCGGAAGTATTCTATGAAGATGCAGCAAACTTTGCAATTCCGGATGCTTACGAAGAAGCAGCAAAAGAGAGCGGTTTGGAAATCGTATCTCGTCCGGAAATTGATGTAGTAGAAATCGAAAAAGGTAAAGATTTCGTGTTTACAGCAACAGTAGCTGTGAAACCGGAAGTTACACTTGGTGACTACAAAGGAATCGAAGTAGAGAAGAAAACAGTAAAAGTTATGGCAGCTGATGTAAATGCTGAAATCGATAAAGTACGTGAGCAGAACAGCCGTATGATTACTGTTGAGAACCGCGGTATCAAAAAAGATGATACAGCAGTAATCGACTTTGAAGGTTTTGTTGATGGCGAGCCATTCCAGGGCGGCAAAGGCGAGGATTACTCTCTGGTAATCGGAAGCCACACATTCATTGACACATTCGAAGACCAGCTGGTTGGTAAAAAAGCCGGCGAGGAAGTTGATGTTAATGTAACATTCCCGGAAGAGTATCATGAGGCTTCTTTGAAAGGTAAACCGGCGCTTTTCAAAGTAACAGTAAAAGAGATTAAGAAGAAAGAACTTCCAAAACTGGATGATGAATTTGCCAGCGAAGTTTCTGAATTTGAGACACTCAAAGAGTATAAAGCAAGTGTTAAGAAAAACTTGACAGAGCGTAGAAAAGAAGAAGCTAAGAGAGAAAAAGAAAACGCTGTAGTAGAAAAAGTAGTAGAGAATATTACAGTAGAGCTGCCTGAACCAATGGTAGATGAACAGACACAGCAAATGATTCAGGAGTTTGCCGGAAGATTGTCAAGTCAGGGACTTTCCTTTGACCAGTATATGCAGATGACCGGTATGACAGTAGATGCTTTGATGGGACAGATGAAACCGGAAGCTGAGAAGAGAATCCGCACTCGTCTTGCTCTTGAAGCAATTGTTGATGCTGAGAAAATCAAAGCAACAGCAAAAGACATTGACAAAGAAATCGAGAACATGGCAAACATGTATCAGATGGAAGTGGACAAGATTAAAGAGATGATTGGTGATGCTGAGAAAGAGCAGATTGGTAAAGACCTCGCTGTTCAGAAGGCAGTTGACTTTGTTGTGAAAAATGCAGTAGAAGTAGAGCCTGCAAAAGAGGACGACAAAGAAGAGAAATAATCAATTCAAAAAGAATGGAGGTATCTCGCAATGGCATTAGTACCTTACGTGATTGAACAGACAAGTCGTGGCGGCGAACGTTCTTATGACATTTATTCCCGCCTGTTAAAAGAAAGAATTATTTTCCTTGCAGATGAGGTAAATGACCAGACCGCAAGTTTGGTTGTTGCACAGCTTCTGTTTTTGGAATCCGAGGATCCGAACAAGGACATTCAGTTGTATATCAACAGTCCGGGCGGCTCCGTAACAGCCGGCATGGCAATTTACGATACAATGAATTATATCAAATGTGATGTATCTACTATTTGTATCGGTATGGCTGCCAGCATGGGAGCATTTCTGTTATCCAGTGGTGCCAAGGGCAAACGTCTGGCACTTCCGAATGCGGAAATAATGATTCACCAGCCTTCTGGTGGAGCCAAGGGACAGGCAACGGAAATTCAGATTGTTGCTGAAAATATCCTAAAAACAAAGAAAAAGTTAAATGAGATTTTGGCAGCAAATACCGGACAGTCGGTAGAGAAGATTGCAGAAGATACAGATCGTGATAATTTCATGAACGCAGAAGAAGCGAAAGCGTATGGCTTGATTGATGAAATCGTAGAAAGTCGGAACGCATCAAAAGAAAAAGAATAAACAAGTGAAATGGTGCCGCCGAAACGCCGGCGCCATTTTGCCATATTTTAGATGGATGGAGGCTCGTAAAACGATGGCAGGAAAGAATAACGATACCAATATGCCAATGGTTCACTGCTCCTTTTGTGGAAAGACAGAGAAGCAGGTTCACAAGCTGATTGCAGGACCAAATGGAGTATATATATGTGACGAATGTATTGATCTTTGTGATGAAATTTTGGCGGATGAATTTCAGGATGATTTTGATACGCCGGATGAAGAAACAGAAATCAATCTTTTAAAACCAAAAGAAATCAAAGCCTTTTTGGATGAATATGTAGTTGGACAGGAAGATGCAAAAAAAGCACTTTCTGTAGCAGTTTACAATCACTATAAGAGAATTATGAACGGTGCCGATATGGACGTTGAATTGCAAAAGAGTAATATTTTGATGGTGGGTCCGACCGGTTCCGGTAAGACATATCTGGCACAGACGCTTGCCAAAATTTTGAATGTTCCGTTTGCAATTGCGGATGCAACGACATTAACAGAAGCAGGATACGTCGGAGAGGATGTTGAGAACATTCTTCTCAAAATCATTCAGGCAGCGGATTATGATATTAAGCGTGCAGAGCATGGTATTATTTATCTCGATGAGATTGATAAAATTACGAAAAAAGCAGAAAATGTATCCATTACCCGTGATGTTTCCGGCGAAGGTGTACAGCAGGCACTTTTGAAAATTTTGGAGGGAACAGAAGCCAGTGTTCCACCACAGGGCGGACGCAAGCATCCACAGCAGGAGTTTTTCCATATCAATACGACAAACATTTTGTTTATCTGCGGTGGTGCTTTTGACGGACTGGATAAGATTATCAGTTCCCGTATTGATAAAAAATCCATTGGTTTTAATGCGGATATTGCAGACCCGACTGAGCAGAATGTCGGTGAGCTGTTTAAGCAGGCATTGCCACAGGATTTTGTGAAATTCGGTTTGATTCCGGAGTTTATCGGCCGTGTGCCGGTGACGGTTGCACTTGACCTTCTGGATGAGGAGGCGTTGAAAGAAATTTTGACAAGACCGAAAAATGCGATTACGAAGCAGTATCAGAAACTGCTTTCGCTAGATGGTGTGAAATTGAGTTTTGAGGATGGCGCGATTACGGAAGTTGCCCGTCTTTCCAATGAGAGAAAAACGGGTGCCAGAGGTCTGCGTGCGATTCTTGAATCCAGCATGATGGAATATATGTATGAACTGCCATCCAGAGAAGATGTGACAGAATGTATTATTACCAAAGATGTAATTACCGGTGAGGGAGAGCCAAAACTTTTGGCAGCCGGAAAAGAAGTGCCGGCACTTGAAGAAAAGCAAGAAGAACCTGAGAAAAAGGAAAGTGAGAGTGCCTGAAAAGAAACAAGGACAGGTGATACTTATGAGTGAACAGCAAATGAAGACGATGCCGATTCTCGCCATGCGGGATGTGTGCGTACTGCCGGGCATGTTGGTTCATTTAGATGTGAGCAGAGAGATTACAAAACGAGCAATTGAAGAAGCAATGGCGGAGGATGGAAGTATTTTCCTCACCCTCCAGCGCGATGAATCGATTGAGACACCGTCATTTCATGACTTATATGAAATTGGTGTGATTGCAAAAATAAAGCAAGAAGTAAAAGTAAAGGATGACGTGCTCCGTGTCATGATTTCGACGAAGGAGCGCGGAAATCTTTTGAGCTTAAACCAGACAAAACCATTTCTTAAGGGAGATGTTGTTCCTTATGAATGGGGGGACGAAGAACTGCGTCTGGGAGCACTTGAAAAAGAGGCAATGTGCCGCAATTTGAAAGATGTGTACACGGTTTATTTGAATGAAAATCCGCGGGCAAGCCGGAGTGATTTGGAAAAAATCCAGGGCATGAAGGACTTAGGTAAACTGACGGATTTAATTGCGATGCATATCAATATGGGCTTTGACAAACGCCAGGAGATTTTAGAGTGCTTGGATTTGGAACTTCGTTATGAAATGGTGGCAGGGATTCTTACGAACGAGGTGAATTTATCACGGATTCGAGAGGGATACCGTCGCAAGGTCAAAGAAGAAGTTGATAAAAATCAGAAAGAATATTTCCTTCGTGAGCAGATGAAAGTGATTCGCAACGAGTTAGGTGACGGCGCATCTGCGGAGGAATATCAGGAAAAATATAAAGAACAGTTAGAGCAGCTTTCGTGCAGCGAAGAGGTATATCAGAAAATAGCAGAAGAAATCAAGCGTCTGGATGCGATTCCAACAAGCTCATCCGAGCATATTGTGGAGCGCACCTACATTGAAAATCTTCTGGCACTTCCATGGGACAAAGCTTCGATTGACCGCAATGACATTGTGCATGCGGAGCAGATTTTAGAGGAGGACCACTACGGACTTAAAAAAGTCAAAGAGCGTATTTTGGAATCTTTGGCTGTCCGCTGTCTGACGGATAAGAGTGAGAGCCCGATTTTGTGTCTTGTGGGACCACCGGGTACCGGTAAAACATCGATTGCCCGTTCGGTTGCCAGAGCACTTGATAAAGAGTATGTGCGTATCTGCCTTGGCGGTGTTCGCGATGAGGCGGAAATTCGTGGACACAGACGGACGTATGTGGGCGCTTTGCCGGGACGTTTTGTTGAAGGACTGAAGAAGGCGAAAGTGAGAAATCCGCTGATGCTTTTGGATGAGATTGATAAAGTCGGCAGTGATTACAAAGGGGATTGCGCATCGGCTTTGTTAGAGATTCTTGACCCGGAGCAAAACCGGAATTTTGTGGATCATTATATTGAACTGCCGGTTGATTTGTCGGATGTATTATTTATTTGTACGGCAAATACGACAGAAACGATTCCAAGACCGCTTCTTGACCGAATGGAATTAATTTCCATTGCCGGATATACGGAAAATGAGCGGTTCCACATCGGAAAAGATTATCTGATTCCGAAACAGCTTGAGAAAAATGGTTTGCAGAAGAAAAATCTGCAGATTTTGGATGGCGGACTGCGTGCTATTATTTCCCACTATACGAAAGAAGCAGGTGTCCGTGAATTAGAGCGTCAGATTGGAAAAGTCTGCCGTAAATGTGCGAAAAAAATCATGGAAGGCGAAACGGAGACAATCCGTGTCACTTCTAAAAATATTACAGATTTTCTTGGCAAAAAGCGTTTCCGCGTGGAAAAGGCAGCAAGAAAAGATGAGGTTGGTATTGTTCGCGGACTTGCATGGACAGAAGTTGGCGGCGATACACTGGAAATCGAAGTGAATACGATGCCGGGTGAGGGTAATTTGAAACTTACCGGACAGCTTGGCGATGTGATGAAAGAGTCAGCAGAAATTGCGCTGAGTCTGGTGCGTGCACTGCTTCCGAATGAGGAAGAGTTTTTCAAAACGCATGATTTTCATCTTCATGTACCGGAAGGTGCGGTGCCAAAAGATGGTCCGTCAGCCGGTGTGACAATGACGACTGCGATTTATTCGGCGGTAACCGGGAAAAAGGTACTGGCAAAAGTAGCGATGACCGGTGAGATTACGCTTCGTGGACGCGTTTTGCCAATTGGCGGCTTAAAGGAAAAACTGCTGGCAGCAAAACAGGCGGGCATCCAAAAGGTTGTAGTTCCAAAGGAAAACAAGCCGGATGTTGAAGAACTGGAAGAAGAAATCACAGAAGGCATGCAGATTGTTTTTGCCGGCTCGATTTCGGATGTTCTGAAAGAAGCACTTGTTCAAAAGTAGTGGCCATTTGCCATGTGAAGGGAGAAAAACATGACGATAAAATCGTTAGAATTAGAGACAGTATGCGGCATTACCAGTAAACTGCCGCAGCATGACAAAATAGAAATGGCGTTTTGGGGACGTTCCAATGTTGGAAAGTCCTCTCTTTTGAATACGCTGTGGAACCGGAAATCCATGGCGCGCATTTCGTCCCAGCCGGGTAAAACCCAGACCATTAATTATTACAATATCAATGATTTATGTTACATGGTGGATTTGCCGGGATATGGTTATGCCAAAATTTCCAAGGAGATTCAGGCAAAATGGGCGCGCATGATTGAGCGTTATCTGGATACTTCAAACGCACTGCGTGTTGTATTTTTACTTGTGGACATCCGCCATGAACCGACCGCAAAAGATGTTGAAACGTATCAGATGTTATTCAAAAAAGGATTTAATCCGCTGATTATTGCGACGAAAGCAGATAAGATAAAGAAAAATGCGAGAAATAAAAATATTTCCATCATCCGCAAGAAACTTGGTCTGTCACAGGAAGTGCCTGTTATTCCATTTTCCTCAGCAACGAAAGAGGGAAAGGATGAGGTCTGGGAATATATCGAATTTTTCCTGAATTCACAATTGTTATGATAGAATTTTACGAGGTGATACCGGTATGACAAAGAAACAGCGAGCAGAAAAAATTATTGAATTGCTGGAAAAAGAATATCCGCTTGCGGACTGTACTCTTGATTACGACGAGGCATGGAAATTGCTTGTCAGCGTGCGTTTGGCGGCACAGTGTACAGATGCCAGAGTGAATATTGTGGTGAAAGACTTGTTTGCCAAGTATCCGTCACCGGCAGCGCTTGCCGCCGCCACACCGGAAGAAATCGAAGAGATTGTGAAGCCGTGCGGGCTTGGAAAAAGTAAAGCAAGAGATATTCATAAATGCATGACTACACTTGTAGAACAGTATAACGGACAAGTGCCGGACGACTTTGATAAATTGTTAAAACTCCCCGGCGTCGGGCGAAAGAGTGCCAACCTGATTATGGGCGATGTTTTTGGAAAGCCGGCAATTGTTACCGATACACACTGCATCCGCCTCACAAACCGGATGGGACTCGTGGACGGCATCAAAGACCCGAAGAAGGTAGAGATGGCTCTCTGGAAAATCATTCCCGGCGAGAAGGGAAGCGACTTCTGCCACCGCCTTGTGAATCATGGCAGGGAAGTATGTACCGCAAGAAAAGCCTATTGTGAGAAGTGTTGTTTGCAGGAGGTATGTAAGAAGGTGCTTAAGTAAGGTAAGCTTGTGGTAAATGTTTGTTGGAATTTTTTGGTTTCCGTAATACAAAAGAAAAACTTTGCGTCTCGTGGGTGCTTTCGCTCGTTGAGTGCGTAGCGGTATGGGCACTGAAAATACCAGTGCCTCATACCGACGCACTCAA
>ERZ808240.2914-NODE-2914-length-17711-cov-16.073403_pt1 | contig 17711 bp, 12 predicted proteins | sample MGYA00521084_ERZ808240 | MGnify/ENA primary metagenome ERZ808240 (study PRJEB31516, sample SAMN03275571) | gut metagenome | biome: mammalia-associated habitat; material: feces | host: Papio cynocephalus | place: Kenya | collected 2012-08-06 ... | reverse complement strand
TGTGTGGGGAATAGTCAAATTGTCTATATATAAATATGTGTGTAAAACTTTTTTACGCATATATTAAAAAAATATTTGCATAAAGTTGTGTGTTTGCTTAAAACTTGTTACTTTTGTCTTCGGGAACGTTTAATAAATTAACAAAAGCAACATGGTTATGAGGAAAACTTTACTATTTGCTATCATGTCGGTATTGGGATTATTCCTCCCTAAAGACATCCTTGCAACTCAAGTCAATCGTGTTATGAAGGCGGAAGCAAGTACACCGCCTTCATTCTATGCTGTAACCGCCACACCAACGGTGGGAATCAGCAAGTTTACGGCAGATGGAGACCCGCTGACACTCAGCGAGGTGTTCTCCGACAACGACTACGGCTATATCACCGAGAGAGTGTATGGCGTATACGGCGACGGAAAACTCTTCTTCTATCAGCCACGTATCAACAACAATTCGGAGCTGTGGAAACTCCGTTTCGTAACCTACAAGTTCGACGGCGAGAACTGGTCCTACGATACCAACGTAGAACTAACGCCGAGCTACAACAACTATCCTCATTTCATGAGCTACGATCCGCAGACAAAGACTCTCTACGGCTTCCGTAATGGAATGAGTGGTTGCGAGGAGTATACCATAGACCAAACCACGGGCGCCATGACACTCGCAAAGACCTTCGGCACATACTTCAATATGATTGTAACCGATGCCTATGGAGAGTCGTATGCCACCGACTGGGACGGTAATTTCTACACCGTAGACCTCGCATCTGGTGAATACAAACTCGTGGGCAGTACCGGCATATCAAGCGACGATGCCCTCGTCGGTATCGTTGACCCTACAACAAACAGGATATACCAGAATCTCTCGAAATACGGTAGCTACACGCTATATGAGATAGACAAGACAACGGGCGTTGCAACAAAAGTTGGAGCATATCCGAGCGGAACAAACGTAAGGGGACTCGCTCCCGTAGCTTCTACACCACAGGGCGGTGGCGACGAAGCGGCTACTTTCAAATTATACGGCATGCAGTATGAACCGACACAGGGAATCGTTTCGTTCGACCCTGCAGCTCCTGCAACGACACAGACCGAATTTGAAGACGGACAGACTGGAGTGCAGTATTTCCGTAGCGGATCGGTATCAGCCTTCGACGGAACAAACGCATACGTATATACCCCGAAGACAAACTCAAACGGAGAACTCACTTCCCTTAAATTTACCGTTTATGCAAAGAATGGTTCTTCGTGGACTATGACAAAAGAAGTTGCTCTCTCTCCGCAGTATACCAACTACCCTAACCGTATGGCATACGACCCGGCAACAGGACAGCTCTACGGCTACCGCAATGGAATGCCGACAAACTTCTATACTATCAACAAGGAAACGGGAGCCATGACTCTCGTGGCAGGAATCAACAACGGATTCTTCGCTTCGCTCGCAATAGACAGAAACGGCGACTTCTATGCCTTCGATTACGACTGTCAGCTGAATAAACTCGACATTCAGGGAGGAACATTTACGACAATAGGGTCCACAGGACAGGCTTTCGGTGATATGCAGCCTACTTATATCGATGCCCAGACGAATACGATGTACTGGATTTCGACTACCACAAAACAGTCTAAGCTATATACCGTAGACCTTACCACCGGCAAGGCGACTGCCGTTGGCGACATGCCGGAGGGAGCAAAATACTTCGGACTGTTCGGAGCAGGCAGTGCTGTAAGCGGCGACAAACAAGCACCAGACGTTTGTCAGGACCTCACGGCAACATACGCCACAGCAGGTTCTCTAACCGTAACGGCAACCGCTACCGCACCTACACTCGCCTTCGACAAGCAGACGACACTTACGGGCAAGGTAACTCTGAAATTCTATGCCGACGAGCAGACAGAGCCGTTTAAGACAGTAGAAAATGTTGCTGCCGGCGACAAGGCTTCTGCTGATTATACCTTTGCCGAGACTGGAAAACATAAGGTAAAGGTTGTGGCTGCCAACGATAATGGCGACGGACCGGCAAAGACCATTTCTACATTCGCCGGCTTCGACAAGCCAAAGGCTCCGGCAAATATCACTCTCGCCATCTCAGCCGACGGCAAATACTCCCTTTCATGGGAAGCTCCGGCAGAGGGCGTGAACGGAGGTGCCGTTGATGCCGCAAACATCAAGTATGTCGTAACGCAATATCCTCTTGCCACAGCAGCAGGCGAGACAACAGCAACTTCATTCTCCGGAACAATCACCGGAACTTCTTTCGCCGACTACTATTTCGGCGTAAAGGCTGTTTGCGGCGATGTAGTGGGCGAGGAGGGACTCTCCAACCATGTAACATTCGGCGACTATGCCGAAGTGCCATACTACGACGACTTCAGCGATGCTGCCACACACGGCACCTATACTATCGTGAACACCAACAACGATGCCACATGGCAGATCGCAAAAGCTACTAACGGCAACTATGCTGCCATCTACGACGGCAGTCAGTGTTCTGCCGCTGCCGACGACTATCTCGTTCTTCCGCCGATGGATATACGCAAGGGCGTGACATATTCCGTGACGTTCAACGTGGCAAGTGCCTTCAATCAAGACTACGGCAACAATATCGACCTCGTTCTGCTGAAGAGCACAACCAACGTTACTGACGGAAAGGTGAAGATAGGTTCGTTTGAGAATATTCCAGACTATACGAATGAAATTTCACAAAAGACATTCGAGTATACGGCAACCGAAGACGGTACGGCATACTTCGCATTCTACTGCCGCAGTGCAGCAAAGCGCAAGGTTACTCTCTATGATATCCAGGTTCTTGGCAGTGGCTTCGCTAATGCCCCGGCAAAGGTGAGCGATCTGAAGGCTGTTTCGGCAGAACGCGGAGAGCACAAGGTTACAGTATCGTTCAAGGCTCCTGTTGCCGACATCCAGGGCAATGCCCTGACAACAGTAAGTCATATAAAGGTATATCGCGACGGAGCTAAGGCCGCCATAAAGACATTTGCCAATGTCGCAGCCGGCGAGACTTGCTCGTTTGACGATAATGACGTAGCTGCCGGTAACCACACTTACAGTGTAATAGCTGTGACAAAAGACGGATCGAGTGCTGCCGCCATGGTAAAGGCGTTCGTAGGACAGGGCATTCCAGCTACTCCTACAAACTTCACCGTTACTGAAGAGGAAAACGACTTCCTGCTCTCATGGATAGCTCCTACTACTTCTACCGACGGCAATTATATCGACTTCGACAAACTGACATACGCCGTATACTATCAGTACGGACTGATGGAGAACCCGTCGCTGCTCAACGGCGAGGTATCGGGCAACGAACTAAGAGTGCCGAAGGATATGTTCGACTATTATGCAAGTGCTCACCAGATACTCATCTCGTTCATGATTATGGCGCAGACCGAAAATGGATACAGCGACGTTCAGGCTACCGATATCATTTACGGACCAGACTATCAGTTGCCATTCAAAGAATCGTTTGCCGACGGATATGCCATGACTGAGCCTTGGGGTATCCTAAATGTAACACAGCAGTATGTTAGCAGCTGGTATATGATTGCCGACACCAATTCCGGCAAGCCGATGAGCGTGAACTCTGTAGACAGTGACGGTGGTATGGCGATGTTCTATCAGAAGAGTCTCGACGGATATGAGGCACGTCTGCTCACACCGCGTATCGCTACCGGCGACAACAATAATCCTGTGCTCTCGTTCTATGTATACCACTACAACACTGCCGATGCTGCCAACAGCACTATACAGGTAGAACTGCAATACGACAGCGACGACTATGAGTCTGTCGGCGACCCTATCACCATTTACGGCGAGAACGGATGGCAGCAGCACAAAATCAACCTCTCTGCTGCCCAGAGCAAGCAATATAGAGTAGTGCTCCGTGCCAAGGCAAACAAGTCGCAGCCTATCTTCATCGACGACATTGAGGTGAATAACGACGAGACATCTTCAATACAGTCTCTCAGTACTGCTGCCGGTACAGTACTTCCGTTGAATGGCGGTCTTGCCATCAGCAATGGTTCTCAATACGATATCTATACCCCGTCTGGTGCCCTTGTTTCCGGTGGTATCGCCAACGGCAAGAAAATTTCTCTTGCCCCAGGCATGTATATCGTAAAGGTAGGTGGAAAGACGATGAAACAGGTCGTGAAATAATAGGAAGAATTATAATCTGAACTAATAAAAGAAGGCTGCCCACAGTGTTTCGTAAAGAACATTGTGGGCAGCTTTTGTGTGTATAGAAGTGCTATAATATAGAAGCGCAATTTCGTATTTGCATTTTCAAAAGCGCATGTTCTGCAATAAAACATGCAGCATGTTTTGTATTGCCTTCGATTTGCACTATCTTTGCATAAGATAGGCGGCATCTCAGCAATAAATCCAAACAAGTTTGGCTTGTATTGCCTTCGATTTGCACTATCTTTGCATAAGATAGGCGGCATCTCAGCAAAACATTCAAATAAATTTGATGTTCTGCCTTCGATTTGCACTATCTTTGCATAAGATAGGCGGCATCTCGGCAAAACATTCAAATAAATTTGATGTTCTGCCCTCGATTTGCACTATCTTTGCATAACAGTATGTAATATAACAAAACGAATGTAGATATGGCAACAAGACTTTACCCGGTAGGAATACAGACGTTTGAGGAGATTATAAATAATAATCTTATTAGACAAGACGGAATACATATACCGTATTAGTCATACTAACGGCAAGTATTTCTTCTTGAGCCGTCCACGCCGTTTCGGAAAGTCGCTGCTCATTTCTACAATGAGAAATTATTCAACCTGTATGGTTTGAAATCATAGTAGGTGCGGTGTCTCACCGCACAATAAGAAATGAGATATAGCATTTTCAAGCTAAAATAGTTATACTTTTCTTGCTGCTGTGCGGTGAGACACCGCACCTACTATATTGAGCATCATTTATTGATAATCTGAGCTATGATTTTCCAATCGTACAGCTCGAAATTATTTCGAGGGCAGACGTGAATTGTTCAGTGGACTTGCCATGGTATCAGAGCGGATACCTGACAATAAAAGATTATGACGCTTTCAGCGAAGTATTCCGTCTCGATATTCCAAACAAGGAAATTCGCATCGGACTGTTTCAGTCGCTGCTTCCTAAATACCTCGGCTCAAAGGGAGGACGCAGTGGTACGGCAGTTGCAAAGATGGCAGCGCTGATAAACCGCAACGATATGAACGGGGCTCTGCAGCTGATGAAAGATTTTCTCGCAACGGTGCCTTACTGCGACAATACTAAATATGAGGGACACTACCAGCAGCTGCTTTACGTTATCTTCTCCTTGCTCACCAACTATCGTATGCAGGTAGAAGTACATACTCACAAAGGTCGTATAGATGCCGTATTGGAGACATCAAGCCGTATCTACATAATAGAAGTGAAATTTGACGTGTCGGCAGCATCAGCCCTTCAGCAGATAATCAACAACGGGTATGCCGAAACCTACGTGTCAGCCGGAAAGCCGGTCTCGAAGGTAGGAATAAACTTTAGTATAAAGGATGAAGCAAACTTTACCGAATGGATAATACAGTAACTTCATTCCTCTTGTCTTTTATATATGCACCTTCAAAGGTGCATTTTTTATAGTTTCGTGCACTTTCAAAAGTGCATATCCTTCAACAATCTGCACCTTTGAAAGTGCAAATATAGCATTTCCCAGTCCACAATCCTACCATTCGAGTTTACAAAATTGTATTTGCAAGGTAAAAAATATTATGAAACGTTTTTGCCGTTAAATAAAAATTAATACTTTTGTACCGTCCCACGCCGATACTGCAAAAAGTCGTGAAAATCTCCCCTCATAAGAGGCAGGAAGTTTGAAAGACAAGATGAAGCAGTGGCAGGGTGGGACACGACATATATAAGGCGTTTACTTGGCGCTTTGTCTTGATGCGTAGAAACTTCGCAACTTTCCAAGCCAATCAGAGACAAGGTTAACGGTAGATGTTCATGGGTATGATGTATTCATGCCCCAGTGGGAATATATCTGCAAAAAAATGCAGTTGTATTCCCCAGTGGGTTATACATGATATCGGCGTGGGCTCTTCGTTACTTTATTCCGATTGGTGGGCAATGCGAAGGCCTCTATGCGTGGGATGAGTAACGGTATGACTCACGCTTTTTTATGCCTATTAATAAAAAAGACATAAAGCAATATTATGAAAAAGAAAATAATAATACCATCAGCGATTTTACTTGTTATAGTTGTTATGATTGTATCCTCATCTTTAGGAGGTGGATCAAAAATCACAATTGATTGCGTTCCTGTGTCAGAATCGTTACAGAAACCTAAGAACATAAATCTTAAGGTGTATGTAGAAAATTCAGGTAGTATGGATGGCTATATGTGTCCAGGCTCAAATCTTAAGGATGCTGTGTTCGATTACGTAAGTGATTTGTCAAAAATGACAAGTACGTGTTCGTACTATTATATAAATTCTAAAATTATACCATGTAATATGCCACTGAATAGTTATATTCAGAATCTGACACCAGAGGCTTTTGTAAAAGCTGGTGGGAATAGGGCAAATACGGATTTACGTAACATGATAGATGCGATATTGCATAATCAAGACAAAAACACTGTTTCTGTTTTTGTATCAGATTGTATACTGGATATTCCTGAAAATGCTATTGATTTCTTCGGAAATTGTCAGGTATCAGTTAAAAATTCTTTTAATGCGGCATTGAAGCAAAATCCAAACTTGGGGGTCCAGATTATGAAGTTGGATTCAAAATTTGATGGTATTTGGTATTGTAGCCATAATTCAGAACGTTTGCATAATGTAATGCGTCCATATTATATATGGGTGATAGGAGACAAGTATACATTGGCTGATTTTAATAAAACAATTCCGGTTAAGGATATACTTGGAGGTATAAAACAGTATTGTGCTTTTTCTACATCAGGAAAGATTCCATTTGATGTAGACAAAAAACGATATGTTGTGAATCATACTGGGGTGGTAAATGTACAAATGCTTGTTAACTTGTCACCTTCTTTGCAAAATCAAGACGTTATAGGAAATCCTTCAAGTTTTATGACATCAGATGCTAGTGCTAAGGTAACAGGGGTTCATCCCATAACGGCTAATGGAAGTAAGTATTCCCATGTTATAGATGTGGAACTTTCTAATCCCAAGTCAATGAAAGATGTAACTATTACATTCTCTATTCCGAAGCAGCCTTCATGGGTATTGACCTCCAATGATGATACGGGCATGAATGTTAAAAAGAACCTTGACAAAACAACAGGTATATTATATCTTGTAAATGGTGTTGCTGAAGCTTATAAGAATTATACTACTTATGGTACAGTTTCCTTTGATGTAAAAAACAAATAAAAAAATAATTATGGGAGAATTTTTTGGAAGTATTTATTGCTGGTTTGAGGAATTCTTTGGCTTAGACCTCGCAAACTATCTGTGGGGAGAATCATCTCCGCAACAAGTGACAAACATGTTTATTGGCATTGGACTTACAATGCTTTTGGTATCATTTGCGATAGTTGTAGTTTATTATTATGTTGTTAATCATCCTAAACTAAGCAATTGGTGGGGATGGCTAATCTTCTTCGGAAGTAATGCCGTTATTAATTTTATAATTGGTTGGCAGTGGGTCCTTAAAGATTATTATGCGGGTAAGATGGTTGAGACAGACAAAACAACCGGAAAACTTGTTGGTTTACCAATATCAGAATCTGATATATTGGCTTTCGGAGTTTCAAATATGATACTTGCAATACTTGCCTTTATATTATTCTCATATATAGTTAAGTGGTGGAGTACAAACTGTTCTCGAGCACCTTTCTAACCCTTAAAATAAACAATTATGGCAAAGTTATATTTATTTGCAATAGGCGGAACAGGCTCTCGTGTGTTGCGTTCGCTTACAATGATGATGGCAGCAGGAGTGAGAATGGATGTAGATGAGATAGTACCTATAATAATTGATCCAGATGCTTCAAATCAAAATCTTACAGATACGGTGCAGTTGATGAATGAATATCGTGAAACTCGTAATGGTTTAACATTTCCTCAAGGAGTAGAAACACAGTTCTTTCGTAAGGAACTTTCTCAGATTCTGCCTAATTATACATTACGCATACAGAACACGAACAATAAAAAGTTCAAGCAATTTATTGATTATTCATCAGTGCAGAGTACTCCAACAAAGGCAATGCTGAAAATGCTGTTTTCAGAGAAAAATTTGGATTCTTCAATGGATGTTGGTTTTAAGGGTAATCCAAATATTGGAAGTGTTGTATTAAATCAAATTGTAGCGTCTGATGATTTTACGGAATTTGCGAATAATTTCTCTGCTGGAGACAAAATATTTATAATAAGTTCGATTTTTGGCGGTACCGGTGCCAGTGGCTTCCCTTTGTTGTTAAAAACTTTGCGAACCAATACCGTAATGCCTAATAACGACTTGATAAACAAGGCTGAAATAGGAGCAATAACTGTGTTACCATATTTCAAAGTTGAACAAAATTCGGATAGTGAGATAGATTCCTCTACATTTATCTCAAAAACGAAATCTGCATTGGCTTATTATGAGAACAATATAATAGCTAATAATTCTATTAATGCTCTGTATTATCTTGCTGATGATGTAACTAATACGTATGATAATAATGAAGGTGGGTCTAAACAGCGAAATGATGCCCATCTAATAGAATTCCTTGCAGCTACTGCTGTTGCTGATTTCTGTAATAATAGTTATCAATCTGGTGCTACGGTGAACAAGGAATTAGGGATAAAAGATATTATGGGTAGTGTAACATTTGATTCCTTTGACAATAGCTTACAGAAACTTCTGTTTGCTCCTCTTACAGAGTATATTCTTATGGCAAATTGTTTGACGCATAAAGAGAGTTATTATAGTTCAAAATCATTTAATGCAAATAACGATAATTTTAAAAACTTATATAACACTTCGTTCTTTACGGTATTGAAGTCAATGTGTTCTTCGTATCTAAAATGGCTTGAAGAGATGAAAAACAATAAAAGGTCTTTGGATTTGTTTAATCTCTCGTCTGCAGATAAACCGTTTGACGTGGTTACAGGTCGAAAGCCGAAGAAAGTATTAAGCACAAAGTCTGATTATGATTTGGTTACAGACCGCCTTAACTCCGTTGTCAAACATTGTGATAGTAAAGATGATAATGGCAAGTTCTTAGAGATGTTTTTCTTGGGAACTCGGAAATTATTAAAAGAAAAATTCAACGCATAAAAACATTCTGTTATGGCAAAAGTATTTAGATTATATAAAGAGGGTGCCTCAGTTACTGGTTGGAGCTCATCTCCAGCTTTTCCGTACAATTCCACAGCCCGTACTACGATAGATGATCCGGATGGAGCAAGTGCAAGGAATGAGATTACATCAATCCCTTCTCCATTTGCCCGTATTGACCTTGTTAAAACGGCTTTTGCAGAAGTCTGTCGTCGTAAAGAACTTGACGGAAATTCTATTTACCACAAGATGGTATCAGATACTCTTGATGTAGGTGAGATATTTTTCAATATCGATAAACTTAAAGGCATTGTTGAAATTATAACTTGGGATTGTGAATCTGAGATAGCAAAATTGAAAGAAGATAATAATGACAATCATTATTATCTTGCAGATGCACTTGAGAAATATCTGAAATCGGATTCTTCTACATACAATTTTGAAAAGATGAAGAATATTTATCTCCTCAATTATGTAAATGGTCCTGATGAATTAAATATTATAGGTGCTACATCCCCTTCAACATTGTTTTTCTGTGGAGCTAACAAACTTGATTATGTAAATGATATATTTTTTCAGAACAATGACCGTCCTTTTGATTCTGATTATCAGCCTTTGTATAAAAGAGACTTTGAGTATATAAAGTCTTGGTGGGTTTTAAGAAAAACAATATCTCAATTTGCAACATTATTTCCAGAAATTGATGAGTATTTAAATTTGACCTTCCGTGCTTTGACTAATCAAAGACAGAAACAAGAACTTATTCAGATTTCTGAGGCAAACATAGATGACTTCTCTGTAATAAATGTTCTGTCTCTTGGTGCTGTAGATCAAGTTGAGGTGTTGGGCTATAATATGTTGAAGAAGAAGGCTGGCATGTCTTCACAGAGAAGTAATTTTATTATAAAATCGGGTAAAATACCAGAGGAAGGTGCTCCTTTGGTTTTGCCGGTGGAAGCAGGCAATAAATATTCGGATTTGTTGTATGTCAATGGAGTATGGGGAAATAAAAACAAGGCGAAATTTCTTGTTTTTGATGATTTGCCTGTCCGAAAACTACCATTTGATGGTAATACATACCCTTATCTTACAATAAGCGATTTCCTTGAAGACACGTTGCTGAAAGTATCGCATCAACTTAATTCAAAGGATTATTTTGACGGTAACATCACTGGCAATAATGATGTTTCAAACTCATACCTTTTGCCAGTAAAACCGCTTTATTTCAAGTTCTTTGCCCCCAAAGACCTAATGGCAACACTGCCTGATGGCAATAAGGCTTTTGAAATGTCAGTAGTAGCAGGCGGATCTGTAAAGGTTATGTTGAGAATTCCAATATTAGGAAATGTACGAACCAAGTATATAGAATATTCCCGTATATATTATGCCAACCGGCAGCCAAATGTAACAGCAGAAGCTAATGAGGGTGGTGTGTCTTCTATTGAATTTGCCGGCTTCGTTATGCCGGGAGTGAAATTCCAACAAGAAGCTGACGCATATTATACCGTTTCTTATATCAGTACATTCGGAAATCAGGCAAAGGTGTTGTTCTATAAAGGAGACAGCGTGATACAAGATGTGCCGATGGACTGTAGAAATAGTGAGAGAGGAGTATACGACTACAAGACGGATGTATATACACTTAAAAAAACGAATTTTGATTTTATTGAGATTATCAAGGAGAATGGAGCTAATGGCATATTGATGCCGTCATTCAGAACCCATCAGCCTCTTGAAACTTACGAGTTTGCTATTGACTTGGGAACTTCAAACACTCATATAGAAATGAAAAAGGCGACAGACATCGTTTCTGTTCCTTTCACATGTGAGGAATCGGGAAGTCTGATGAGTAAATTCTTTGTTCCGTCGTTTATGGAGACTGAAGGGAAAACATTACAAAAGGATTTGTTGATAGAGGAAGATGTCATCAATTCTGATTTCATACCTCCGGTAATAGGGAAAGGAGACTTCTATTTTCCTACACGCACGGCTATGTCGTGTGCAAAGACAATAGATTGGAATAAGTCCAACCGGGTATTGGGCCTTATGAATGTGTTTATGGCTTATGACAAGAAAAACCCGCTTCAATATAATTCTGAGCCATTGGTAAATATAAAGTGGAGCAACGAATCGAATGCTCAGGAAGTGATGAAACTCTATATAGAGAATCTTTTGCTTATGATCCGCAACAAGGTGCTGTCTATGAATGGTAATTTGGCTTCAACCAAGATAACATGGTTCTATCCCAACAGTATGTCTAACCTGCGTCTTGGACAGCTGCGCAGAGCTTGGAGTCAAGCCTATGCGGAAATGTTCTCGCCTGTAGACACGACAATGGACATCTCGGAATCTGTGGCACCGATTAAATACTATTTTATGAAATATGCTGCAGCAACAAATCTTGTGAATGTAGATATTGGTGGTGGCACTACGGATGTTGCATTCTCAACAGGCGGTAGTGTAAATTATATTACGTCGTTTAAATTTGCAGCAAATTCGTTGTTCGAGGATTCGTTGTCAAGTATAAATCCCAATAATGGAATAGTTGATTGGTTTAAGGGGCAGATATTCAATCTGCTGCAGACAACAGAAGGATGCAATGATCTTCTGAATAATTTTAGGAGAAATGACAACCATCCGTCAAATATGGCATCGTTCCTTTTCTCTTTAAAGGACAATACAGCCATAAAGGGATTGAACAGGAACAGGATAGATTTCAATATTATATTGCAGAATGACGATAAATTCAAAATCGTGTTCATCTTGTTCTATACTGCAATTATATACCATATTGCACAAATCGTAAAATCAAAGAACCTCAATATGCCTCGCCATATTTCATTTAGTGGAAATGGCAGTAAGATTGTCAATGTGATTGCTTCTGACACAAGGATATTGGCAAATTACACGAAAGTGATTTTTGAGAAAGTTCTTGAAAGTAAGATTGACCAGACTCTGGAAATCTTGGGAATGGAAGCAGATAACAATCCGAAAGAGGCTACCTGTAAAGGTGGTTTGCTGTCGGGATTGGTAGATGACAGTCCACAGCGGCTGACACTGAAAACTTCAAATGGGGATTTTATATCTAGTAATGATACCTATTCATTTATTAAGGGGAACTTGGATGACATAGAAGTGTCGGTGAGAAAATTCTTTAAGGTGGCATTCGAGGAAATTCCAAATTCTTTCAACTTTGGCGACAACTTTGGCATATCCCGTGAGTCGCTCGATATGGCGCGTAATGTTTGCAAACAGGATTTGGACACTTATCTTGAAAAGGGTTTTGAATTGTCAGAAAAAGAGTCTGGCGATGACCGTAATGTGGTAGAGGAGGCTTTGTCTTTCTATCCGATAAAGGGTGTGATGCAAGCTCTTTCTACGAGTCTTTATAATGATTATATCTCAAAATGATTTTTGATATGAAAAAGATATTTAATATTTTGACAACAATAATGTTGGTATTATTTGTGTTAGCGGCATGTCAAGGTGGCATGCCGACACAAGATGTAGCGCAAAGTGAGAATACTGCTGCTGATACAGCTGCTATATCAGAAGACATACTGAAAAAGTTGGATAAAGAAAATTCTCTGTTGAGACAAAGTTTGTCTAGTCTTAATACCTCATTGGAAAATACGAAAAGTGCGTTTAATGACAGCATCTCGAAGCTGAAAAGCGATACTCAGGAGCAGATAAGGAAGAGAGACGAACCAAACAGTCTTTGGAATATTCTAGTGATATTTTCTTCTGTGTTTTCTGTCATTGCTCTGTTTCTAATATTGAAACAAAAGCGAATTTTTGAAAAAAAAGATATAGAGGAAATAATTTCTGATTCTCAGGAATTAAAAAAGATGAAAAAAGACATAGATAATCTGAATGGTATGGTCTTTACTACTCAAAAAGGGAAGTCGTCTGATACTTTACCTGTAGATCTTACTGTTAGACTAGATAACTTGGAACGAATAATAGACGAATTGCAAAAAAATGCAAAATCAAAGCCTCAAGAAGAACTGGTATATACTGTACCAAAGAATCTGTATGCTAGTTCGGTAAACCAAGCATATTTTGTTGATTGTACAACCATTCCACAAGAGAACAGCATCATAAAAATAACATTGACATCAGGGGGACATGGTAGATTTGATATAATAGACATTAAAAAATTTCAGCAGCGTAACGGTCTTGAGAAGGTGGTGGAAATTCAAAATTCACCTTGCACATTGGCAGAGGCTCGGGGGTATTATGTCGTTCATGAAGGACAGTGCGAATTGACTTCTGATGGTAAAGCATGGAAAGTAACAAAGAAACTAAAAATAAAACTGAAGTAATTGTATGATTTCAATAGTAGTTCCAATAATAGTGATAATCATTATCATCCTTCAGCTTTATTTCTTTAGTAGAAATATAAAAAGGATGAATGAATATAGTAGTATTTTTGATGAACCGGATTCTTGGGGAATTGAGTTCAATTCGGCAACGCATTTTGTTTCAGGTATAAGCGGAGAAGGAAACGATGTTTTCACCTCAATAAAAACATCCATCAACAAATATCTTGGTAACAATTCAGGCTCAGTAATTGATTTTCAGTTGCTAAAAGATGCGGTTGATCGTCATTGTGATTCTGTAGAGAACGATGTAAATACTCTTACTCCAATACCGCTTTATTGTGGTCTAGCTGGTACAATGGCTGGAGTTATTGTTGGCTTGTCTTCCTTGTTGTCTACGGGTAGTATAACAGCACTCTTGTCGTCAGGGTCCTCGGATTTTGGTATGGCTGCTACAGGTGTCAACGATCTTCTTTCTGGTGTCGCATGGGCCATGTTTGCAAGTATTTGTGGAATAATATTTACAACACTCAGTTCCATTCTGTTTAAGGCTCGTAAGATAAAGGGTGAAGCAGGTAAAAATACGTTTCTTGCTTGGCTTCAAGCTAAGTTGTTACCAGAGTTGCCTTCAGATACGTCTGATGCACTGAATCGTCTTGTGAAGAATTTGAATAGTTTTAATAAAACTTTTGCAGATAATACGACACAATTACGTGGAGCTTTGCGTGATGTGAATGATTCGTACAGGATACAGGGTGATATAATAAAGGCTGTCCATGATATGGATGTCATGAAAATGGCGAAAGCAAATGTTAAGGTATTGGAAGAACTGAAAGAATGTACAGATAAGTTAGAACAATTTAATCAGTATCTTAACGATATCCATGGCTATACTAATGCCATACATACTTTTACTACACAGTTTGAACGTGAGTCTTATCGCCTTCATGTATTAGAGGAAATTAAAGAATTCTTTGAACGCCATAAAGGTGAGATAGCAAAAGATACGGCAGATTGTGACACAGCTTTGCAGGAGGCTTTAGCTACTTTGAGGGATTCAGCAAGTACAAATACTATAGAATTGAATAAAACTCTTACAGAACAAGCGGAGGCCTTTAAGCAAATTATAAGAGAAGAGAGAGATAGCTTTGTTGCCTTGAGTAATGATTTGAATACAAAATTTGAAACAGAACTTGGCCAAATCCCAATGCTTCAGAAGCGTTTGTCTGATATATCTGAAATTCCAGCTAAACTTGATGTACTTATAAGCAAAATGGAAAATTCAAATGCAAAGCTTGCAACAAGCGTAGCTACAACAATGGACAAAGCTGCTCAGAAGATGATGAAAGTATCTGCTTCAAAAAGTCAAGGTGGGTCTTTGGGTAATTCTGATAATATTGGAGGATTCTCAAAATGGATGAGATGGACAATTTTGTTTTCTGCAATTATTGTTGCATTGACTTGTTTGGGTAATACTATTTATAATATATGGTTTTCTGAAGGTACAATAGAACAAAAGACCGAAGTTGTTCCAATTGATACTATTGCTAATGTTGTTTCCAACGTTAAAGATACTAGTACTTTAAAAATGGATTCTGTAAGGGTTAGGATGAAACCGGTGAATAGTACTACTCCTGTAAAATCTAAGCAAAAAAATGGAAATAATAAACAAGGAAATGGTAATAGTTAGTGCATATGAAAAATAAAAAAGAATCTTTTTTTTGGACTAGCTACTCGGATTTGATGACAAGCTTGTTCTTTATCATGCTAACTCTTTTTGTCTTGGTGATAGTGCTTTTGCATAAACGAATGGAGGCAACAGAACAACAACTTGCAGAAATAAAAAAAGTCGAGGCTTCAACTCGTGAGCTTGACAAATCCGAATATTATACCTACAAAAAGGAATACAAAAAATATGTTTTGAATGTAAAATGTTTTTTTGCCGAACTTAAATCAAGCTTGTCTGATTTGCAGACTGATACGGAAAAACTGGAACAAGCTGGTCTGGAGATACGTGATTTTCTTAAAAAGAATTCTTCAAATCAGTACCTCCTGATAATAGAGGGACAGGCTTCACGAAATTCAGTTAAGCAGACTGAACAGAATTATCGTCTTAGTTATGAGCGTGCTTTAACACTTATGAAATTTTGGAAAGATGTTTGCCATATTGATTTTGGTGCAAATTGTGAAATCCAAATTGCTGGTAGTGGTGATGGACGATATAATTTTGGCTATACTGGTGGTGAAGATAACGAGCGGTTTAAGAAACTCGATGCTACACTTATGAGAGAAAGAGGAGTGAATGAACTTCAAAATCAGAGGTTTGTAATACATATAATGCCTAAAAATATTATTGAAAATGCGCAAAAATAAATTTTATATTATTCTGATATTAAGTCTTTTTCTTATGTCATGTGCACATAGGTCTGGACAGAATAGACGTGAGCGTAGACCGAGTCCTGCAAATGTTTCTGATGGTCTTGTCGCTAATATGTCCTCTGACGGTAGCAAAATGGATGGGGCTCAGATATTCAAAAAATATAATCAAGCTGTGTTTATGGTTTTCACAACTGATGGAAATAATGTGTATCAAGGTTCTGGTTTTTTTATTGGTGATAATGGTCTTGCAGTTAGTAATTATCATGTATTTAAAGGAACAACAATTGGTGATGAGGCTATAAAAATGCCTGGTGATGATACAGCGTATAAGGTTTCGGAGATTTATCAACGTAATGAACAAGAGGATTTTATTCTTTTTCGTGTCGACTATGATAACGAATGTTCTATACCGATTGCTGATAAACAACCGCAAATAGGTGATAAAGTCTTTGCTATAGGAAGTCCACAGGGGCTTGAGAATACTTTTTCTTCGGGGGAAGTATCACAATGGCGTGGCAAGAATCTTATGCAGATTAGTGCTTTGATTGACCATGGAAGTAGTGGCGGAGCTTTGATAAATGAATATGGAGAAGTCGTGGGGATAACTTCTGGATCATTTGCAGATGGTTCTCAAGCCAATCTTAATTATGCCTGGAGTATAGATGTAATAAAGCCATATTTAAAATAAATATCTGCGTTGGTTCTATATATTGTATCTTTGTGCAATTTTGATTTTGTTGACAGCAATAGATTAGAAAGAATATGATACATTCATTATTTCAAATAGTATTAGGCTATCTTCTCTGGAAGCATATTCCTGCATGGTTGAGGCTAAATAATTCACAAACTGTAGACCATTATATTATAGTCGGCTTATCATTGATTGGTTTTTTGATGATGGCTATAGGAGGATTACATATTGTTGAATACTTATTGTAATTTAAGATCGAATAATAATAATTCTTTGCATAAAATGAAAAATAGGTACATTCTGAACTTTATTATCTGCATGTTTTCTGTGCTGTGCCTTTCATGTTCGTCAGAATATGTATATATTTGCACAGGTCCTTCATCTTCTGTGTACCATAAGACTGATGATTGTCGGGGATTGAATCGTTGCTCAGGTAGCATAGATAAAGTCACGGTAAAAGAGGCTAAGGAAATGGGACGTAGGGCTTGTAATATTTGTGAGTAAATATTGGATATATGCGTGATAACATTTCCTTATTCTTGATTTTCCTCTTGCTGATTTCGTGTTCTTCAAATCAGCCTCAGAAGTCTTCTGATAACGAGACTCTAAATAATACAAGGACTACGGAAGTCTCAACCTCGTCTGAGATACCTGATATATCTCTTGACAGTCTGCAGGTAATTTCTATTAATGCTGACAATACTCACAATCGGCAGAGTGGAGGTGAGGTTAGGGTCAATCCTTATTATGACGAAGGTTATGATAACGGTATGGATGATGGATATAACGATGGACAGGAGAATGTGCGGATGGATTCGTATGATGACTGGTGTCGGTATAAGGGAAAGAAAAGGGAAGAATATGAACTCGGATATGAAGAGGGATATGAGGCAGGGTTTGATGACGGATTTGCTGATAGTAACTTTAATTCAGAAGATGAGGAATAGTGTGTTTAACAATAATTGCACCAAAACAAGAATTCTCTTATGAATAAATTCCTAAAATATAGCTTTATATCCCTTGTCACTTTATTGTTGTC
>ERZ808240.2913-NODE-2913-length-17714-cov-42.363158_pt1 | contig 17714 bp, 13 predicted proteins | sample MGYA00521084_ERZ808240 | MGnify/ENA primary metagenome ERZ808240 (study PRJEB31516, sample SAMN03275571) | gut metagenome | biome: mammalia-associated habitat; material: feces | host: Papio cynocephalus | place: Kenya | collected 2012-08-06 ... | reverse complement strand
TGTGTTATCTTTTGATAATTGAGTTTTTTTTCGTATCTTTGCATTCCAATCTTACAATTAGATATTTGTAGTTCATTATTTGTGCTTATGCTCTATTATTTGAAGTCTTCGTGGATTTGGCTGAAGCGTTGTACCCATAGTCGTGGCTTTGGTGTCCAGTCTCCTTCTGCATATCGGTTTATCCGTTATGTCATTAACGAGCATTACCCATATTACGCTTATGACGACTTGAAGAAACATGTCGGTTCTTTGTCACAACATGAACAGAAAATGGGCAGATTATTCTTTCGCTTGGCAAACTTTTGGCAACCAGCATCCTGTTATTGTGATAATCCACAACTGTTGGAGTTTGCTTTGGCTGGATCCCGAAAGATGAGGACTGGTAAGATTATAGAGTTTTTGTCAGATGAGCATTTTCTGGCATCTGTCCATCATGCGAATTTTCTTGATAATAAAAGTCATCTTTCTTTTAATGAATTTCATGCTTCATATAAGTCTCGTAGTGCTTTGAGTGAAGATCGTATTCTGATTTGGGTTGATGCAGATTCTTCGGTTGATGTGCTTGATGGATTGTTGCCCAAGTGTACTTCACAGACCTTGTTGGTTGTTGATGGCATGCAAAGGAAGAAACATGTATTGTGGAAAAAAATACAGGAAAGTAATCATGTAGGCATCACTTATCATCTTTATTATTGTGGCATAGTGTTCTTCGATAAGTCTGTTTACAAGCAGCATTATGAAGTGAATTTTTGAATACAGAACGCAAATATAGATAAAAAATGTGATAATTGCATGATTCTTCTTTTTTGTCAAGAAAAAAATGCTCCAAATGCTTGTAAATAAAATTTATTTTATTACTTTTGCACGCAAAATATAAATCTTAAAAAACAATAGCTATGTATTGGACACTTGAATTAGCTTCAAAGCTTGAAGATGCACCATGGCCTGCTACAAAGGAAGAGTTGATTGATTACGCAACTCGTTCGGGTGCGCCTCTGGAGGTTCTGGAGAATTTGCAGGAGATAGAAGATGAGGGTGATGTCTATGAAAGTATAGAAGACATTTGGCCCGATTATCCTTCAAAGGATGACTTCTTGTGGAATGATGACGAATATTAAAAAGTTGATGAAGATTGGGCTGCTCATTTAGGGCAGCCTTTATCGTTTATACTTTTTGGCATATTGTAGGTCGTATGTAATCAAGATGAAAGTTCGATAGTATGTGTTCTGCACATCTTATAACAGTGCAAGATAAAACAGAATGTTTCTCCTATATACAATAAAATTAGTATTGTTGCGTTATTGAATTGTGTTGAAACGTCTTATTATATTATATGTTCTGTTGCTGGGGGCTCTGTCTGTGAATGCTCAGTACGACCCGTCGTTCAGTCATTATTTCGACATGGAGCCTTCCTTTAATCCCGCTTCTGTTGGAAAACATGCCAAGTTGAATGTAACGGGTGCTTATGCCATAGACTTGGCTGGGTATGAGCACAATCCACGTACGATGTATGTGTCTGCCGATATGCCTTTCTATTTGTTGAAAAACTATCATGGGGCAGGCCTTCAGCTGCTGAACGATCAGATAGGTCTCTTCACCCATCAGCGTTTGGCTGTGCAATATGCCTTCAAGCGTAGACTCTTGGGTGGCATGCTGAGTGCCGGTGTACAGTTTGGCTTTATCTCTGAAACTTTTGATGGAAGCAAAGTTGATGTGGAAGAGGGCAATGATCCTGCTTTGCCAAAGACGAAAGAGAATGGAAATTCTTTAGATTTGGGCGCAGGTCTTTATTATATGTATGGTGCATGGTATGTTGGTGTTTCTGTCCAGCATCTTACTTCCCCCAAGATAGAGTTGGGGGAAAACAACGAAATAGACATCTCTCCAGTGTATTATTTGACAGGAGGATACAATATAAAATTGAGAAATCCGTTTTTATCAGTGAAGCCTTCTGCTCTTATTAAATATGACGGAGTGGCTTGGCGCGGAGATATTAGTTGTCGACTGGTGTATACTCATGAGAAGAAAATGCTGTATGGTGGCGTATCGTATAGCCCAACTAATTCTGTGACAGGTCTTATAGGTGGCCGCTTTCATGGTGTTGTGTTAGGCTATAGCTATGAGTTTTACACCTCGGTCATCTCGCCAGGTAATGGTAGCCACGAGCTCTTCGTTGGTTATCAAGCCGATATCAATTTTGTAAAAAAAGGAAGAAACAAGCACAAAAGCGTAAGAATATTATAAGCAAACATGAACATGAAGAAATGTATATTATCCCTATGCTCGGCGGTAGCTCTCTTGGCATTGACAGGATGCTTTGGAGCTAAGTCAGCCTCAGTCTCTGGCAGAGGCGGCGAGGTTGTGGGCGTTGGTGGTAGGAATTTTGCAGAACCAGCTCCTTACGGAATGGTAAAAATCAATCGAGGATTCCTGAAAATGGGATTGGAGACAGAAGATTCGCTGTGGGGTGAGAAAACGCCTCGAAAGGAAGTGTCTGTAGATGGTTTCTGGATGGATGATACCGAAATTACCAATTCAGAGTACAAGCAGTTTGTTTCCTATGTGAGGGACTCTATTCTGCGCACTCGTTTGGCGGATCCTGCCTATGGTGGCGATGAAACCTATATGATTACAGAAGACAAGCAGGGTAATCCTGTAACTCCGCATGTTAACTGGAAGAAACAACTTCCCAAGAAACCTAACGAGGATGAGCAGCGTGCAATAGAGAGTCTTTATGCTGTCAATCCTGTTACGGGTGAGAAGCTGATAGACTGGCGTCAGTTGAATTATAAATATGAGATTTATGACTATACGGCGGCAGCTTTGCGCCGCAACCGCATCAATCCACAGGATCGCAATTTGAATACTGATGTCAATATAGATCCTAACGATGTGGTGATGATATCTAAGGATACGGCTTATGTGGACGATGAAGGAAAAATAGTCCGCGAAACCATTAACCGTCAGCTGTCTGGTCCATGGGATTTTCTCAATACGTATATAGTTAATGTATATCCCGATACAACTTGTTGGGTGAACGATTTTAGAAATTCAGACAATGAGGTTTATCTGAGAAGTTATTTCAGCAATCCTGCCTACAACGACTATCCGGTAGTTGGTGTTACCTGGGAACAAGCCAATGCCTTCTGCGCATGGCGTACGGACTATTTGCTGAAAGGCTTAGGTCCTGAGGCGAGGTTTGTGCAGCGTTACCGTCTACCTACCGAGGCGGAATGGGAGTTTGCCGCCAGAGGCAAGGAGCAGAACGAGTTTCCATGGGACAATAATGATGTAAAGAACGGTGATGGCTGTTTCTATGCCAACTTTAAGCCCGATCGTGGCAACTATACCAAGGATGGCAACTTGATAACAAGCAAGGTGGCTATTTATTCCCCCAATTCCAATGGCTTGTATGATATGGCTGGCAATGTGGCAGAATGGACCAGCACGGTATTTACGGAGGCTGGCGTTGATGCTATGAATGACTTGAATCCAACCCTTGTCTATAACGCAGCTAAGGAAGACCCTTATCGCCTGAAGAAGAAGAGCGTGCGAGGTGGCTCATGGAAAGATCCTGAGTCGTTTATCCGATCGGCATGGCGTTCGTGGGAATATCAGAACCAGCCAAGGTCATATATAGGATTCAGATGTGTGAGAAGTCTTGCTACCACATCGAGTGCTAAGCAAAAAACAACTAAAACAAAGAAAAGGAGATAACAGCCATGGGTGAATATAGTAAATTTAATATAGTATACCGTCTGCAAAGATGGATGGACAGTGTGCCTGGTCAAACCTTTCTGAACTATGCCTATAGTTGGGGTGCTTCTGTCGTTGTCGCTGGTGCATTGTTTAAATTGACCCATCTGCCTGGAGCTAATATCATGATGTTCTTGGGTATGGGAACCGAGGTAGTGGTATTCTTCCTTTCTGCCTTTGACCGCCCTTTCGACAAGACTGCCGATGGACGTGATATTCCTACTCATGTGACAGAGGAATATCTCGAGACAGGCAAGGTGGATTATGCCGGAGGACATTCTGCTTCTTCTCAGACATCACCAGCCAACGATGGGCGGCCTTCAGTTGTAGCAGGTAATCTTCTTGATAATCCAGTTCAGACGGAATCTAATGGCGGCAATGAGGTTGTTATGCAGCAGCCTGTAGAAGATGGTGTGTGGGTATCCAATCAGCAGAGTACAACTCCCGAGATGGCCGAGGCGCAAAGTAACTATGTGGAAGAATTGAAGAAGTTGGTGGAGACATTGGAGAAGGTGAACGAACAGAGCACCCGACTCACTCGTGACAGTGAGGAAATGGAGAATCTGAACCGCACTCTGACGGGCATTAGCAAGGTTTACGAAATGCAATTGAAGGGTGCCAGTCAGCAAATTGGCACTATCGACCAAATCAACGAGCAGAGCCGTAAGATGGCTCAGCAGATAGAGCAACTCAACAAAATCTATACCCGCATGATAGAGGCTATGACTGTCAATATGAGGGCTGCCGCACCCCATGTGAGTGAAGAGTGACGAGCTTTCTCTTTATGAACGAAGGGAGAGTAAACATGTGAAATAAGGAAATTAAAGAATGGCAATAAAGAAAAGACCTATATCGCCTCGCCAGAAGATGATTAACTTGATGTATCTCGTCTTGCTGGCTATGCTGGCATTGAACATCTCGACTGAGGTGCTCAATGGATTCTCCATAGTAGAGGAGAGTCTGAACCGTACCACAGCCAACTCTTCTGCCGAAAATGCCGCCTTATATAGTGATTTTTCCAATCAGATGAGACAGAATCCAGCCAAGGTGAAGGCGTGGTTTGAGAAGGCAACCCTGGTCAAGGAAATGAGCGATTCGCTTTACAACTTTGCCCAGCAGTTGAAGGAAGCCATCGTGCGGGAGGCTGATGGCAAAAATGGGAATGTAAAAAATGTGGAAAACAAGGATAATCTGGAAGCTGCAGGCATCGTCATGTTGGCTCCTGGCTCTGGCAAGGGAAAGAAACTCTATGATGCTATCAATCGTTACCGTGAGCGCATATTGACTATGGTGACGGATGAGCATCAGAGGAAGATCATCGCCAGCAATCTTTCTACGGTCGTTCCAAAGAATGCCAAGACATTGGGCAAGAACTGGCAGGAATATATGTTTGAGAACATGCCTGTGGCGGCAGCCATCACGCTTCTTTCTAAGCTTCAGAGCGATGTGCGCTATGCGGAAGGAGAGGTGCTTCATACTTTGGTTTCCAATATAGATATGAAGGATATCCGTGTCAACAAACTTGATGCCTTTGTGATTCCAGAGAAGACAACGCTTTATCCAGGTGAGCGTTTCAATGCCAATATAGTGATGGCTGCAGTAGATACAACTCAGCAACCCGAGATTTATGTCAATGGAGTGAGAGTGAACACGGCTCATGGTCTGTATTCTTTCACGGCAGGTGGAGTAGGCGACCACCAGTTTGGTGGCTATATATTGATGCGGAATGCCAGAGGTGATGTGCTGCGTCGTAATTTCATTCAGAAATACAGTGTCATCCCTGCTCCGAATACAGCCACAGTGGCAGCAGATATGATGAATGTTTTGTATGCGGGCTTCCAAAATCCTGTCAGCATCAGTGTGCCAGGTGTTCCTGCCAATGCTGTATCGGCATCAATGACCGGCGGTTCCTTTATATCGAAGGGAAACGGGCGCTTCGTGGCTGTGCCTACGGCTGTAGGCAGGGACGTGACGATACATGTGACTGCCCGCGACAAAGGTCGGACAAGAACGATGCCTCCTTTCGTTTTTCATGTCAGAAAACTGCCCGATCCAACAGCCTACTTGGCTTTAGGCACCAACCGCTTCCGTGGCGGAGCCTTGTCGAAAGCATCCTTGATGGGAGCTACAGGCATCCATGCGGCCATCGACGACGGATTGTTGGATATTCCTTTCCGCGTGTTGAGTTTTGAGACGGTTTTCTTCGACAATATGGGCAATGCCGTGCCTTTGGCTTCGGCAGGAGCCAATTTCTCGGAGCGTCAGCGTGAGGAGTTCCGCAGATTGTCGAGAAACCGTCGTTTCTATATCTCTCACATCAAGGCTGTGGGGCCTGATGGAATTACCCGTAACCTCACGGCAGCCATGGAGGTGATAGTGAGGTAATGAATAGTGGAAAGCGAAGAACGAAGAGTAAAGAATCTTATTGTTTAGAAATATAGATATTATAATGAGAAAGATATTTTTGTTATTGATGCTAATGGGACTGGCAATCGGTGCGAATGCCCAGCCAGAAGCTCGTAGGCAGGCCCAGCAGAAAGCCAAGCAGCAGTCGAATGCCAACAACATGACGACCCGTGCCCAGATTATGTTCCCTACATCGGCTACCATGGATGATGATGTGGTATGGAGACGTGATATCTATCGTGAGCTCGACTTGAACGAGGATGCCAATGCTCCTTTGTATTATCCTGTGGAGCCTGTGGGCGGACAGATGAATCTCTTTACTTATATGTTCAAGTTGATGTTGAGCGGTCGTGTGCGTGCTTATCAGTATCGCCTGGATGGTCATGAGAGCTTCAACTACGAGGATCGTGTCGTTCCCAAAGCATTCATGGACAATTATCACATCTATTATGAACGCAAAAATGGAGCTTTGACTCTCGACGACAGCGACATCCCTTCTCGCGAAGTGAAGTCTTACTATGTGAAGGAGGCCACATACTACGACCAACATACAGCCACCTTTCATACCCAGGTTATCGCCTTGTGTCCAATTATGACGCGTGAGGATGATTTTGGCGATGCCGGCACCAAGTATCCGCTCTTCTGGATGAAGTATTCCGACCTGGCTCCTTATCTCTCCAAGCAGCAGATAATGACGAGCAATCTCAACAATGCCGCCATGATGAGTATAGACGATTATTTTGTCAGGAACCAGTATAAGGGTAAGATATACAAAACCACCAATATGCTGGGCAAGACCTTGGCTCAGTATTGTCCCACCGACTCTGCTCTGAGCAAGGAGCAGAAGAGAATCGAGGCGGAACTTGCCGCTTTTGAGAAAAACATCTGGGGCGACCAAGCCAAGAAGGATTCTTTGGACAGCATAGCCAATGCAGACAAAAAGAATGCCAAGGGCGTGAAGAGGAATCGCAGAAGTAGAACCTCAAGTTCTTCCTCTACTGTCAAAACCCGTCGCCAGCGCAGCACCAGTTCTTCAGGATTCGGTGCAGCCAGGGTTTCTGTTCGTCGTGAGCGCCATTAGATGGTTGTTGCCTTTGAGAGAGGTGCAGTCTAAAGAATAATAAGTTTTATTAATAAGTTATATAAAAGGTATGAATATGAAAAAGTTTTTTACTCTTATCGTGTTGGTCGTTTTGCTCTCCTTTGCGAATTCAGCCCAGGCCCAGGTTAAGTTTGGTGTAAAGGGCGGTTTGAATGCCAGCAGCTTAAAGCTGAACCATGATATGTGGGATGCTGATAACAAGGCGGGATTCTTCATAGGCCCGATGGTCAAGGTGACAGTGCCTCTTGCAGGATTGAGCTTTGACGCTGCGGCTCTTTATGACCAGAAAGAGGCGAAAGTAAAAACGGCCGATGATGTCGTTGGGGGAAGTTATTACTCTACGACAGTTAAGCAGAAGAGTATAGATATTCCTGTAAATGTTCGCTATGGGATTGGTTTGAGCAGCTTGGCTAATGTGTTTGTGTTTGCAGGTCCTCAGTGGGCTATCAATGTGGGAGATAAAAATTTTCAGTGGGGAAAATCTACCAGTTATTCTTTGAAAAAGGCGAGTATGAGCGTTAATGTCGGAGCTGGAGTTACTTTACTGAAACATTTGCAGGCCTCTGTCAATTATAATATAGAATGCAGTAAATCTGGCAGAATGGATACCGGGGCTTCTGACTCTCAGGCCAACCCTATCATCCTGAAGGGGCGAAATAACACTTGGCAGATAGCCTTAGGTTACTGGTTTTGATCATTCGTTGGCATGATGGAGGAAAGATAATCTTCCTATTAAAATATATAAAAGCAGATACCTGATGTTGGGTAGCTGCTTTTTTATTGTTACCTTTGCAACATGATGAATTACGTAGATGTCATATTGCCCTTGCCGCTACCAGGAATGTTTACCTATTCCGTCCCCGAAGAGATGGAGTGCAGTGTCGTCTTTGGCAAACGGGTGCTTGTGCCGTTGGGCAAGAGCAAGAGGTACATTGCCATGGTGGTGAAGGTGCACCAGGAGAAGCCTTGTTTTGATGTCAAGCCGATAGACCAGGTGCTGGATACCACTCCCACACTTCTCGACCAGCAGTATAGGCTCTGGTCGTGGATATCCAGCTATTACATGGCTCCCTTGGGCGATGTCTATAATGCCGCCATGCCCGCAGGCATGAAATCTACCGAGAAATTCAAGCCCAGGATGGAGCTGTATGTGGAACTTTCGAGCAAATATCGCAACGAGGCGTCATTGCATGTGGCTCTCCACATGGTTCAGCGTGCCCAGAAACAGTCTAAGGCACTTGCCACATTTCTCAGTCTTTCCCACTGGGACAGCCTTGAGGGCGATACGCCGCGCGAAGGTATCGAAAAGGTTACCAAGGAAGAGCTGATGAATGAGGCCCATTGCACTTCCGCCATTGTCAAGTCGCTCATCGACCGGGAAATCCTCTTTACTTACGAGGAGGTTGTGGGGCGCCTGAATACCTCTGGCGAAAGCCACTTCGAGCAAATAAAATCTCTCTCCGTAGCCCAACAGGACGCTTATAACCAGATACTCCTTCAGATGATGAAGAAGGATGTGGTGCTTCTTCATGGAGTAACTTCGAGTGGCAAGACCGAGGTGTACATCCACCTCATCAAGCAGGCTATCGACAACCACAAGCAGGTGCTTTATCTCCTGCCCGAGATAGCTCTTACCGTACAGATTATGGAGCGCCTGCACAAGGTGTTCGGCGACCGTCTTGGCATCTATCATTCCAAGTATAGCGATGCCGAGCGCGTGGAGATATGGAAGAAGCAGATGTCGGGGCATCCATACGATGTCATCCTTGGGGCGAGAAGCGCCGTTTTTCTTCCTTTTCAGAACTTAGGACTGGTCATCATCGACGAGGAGCATGAGACCTCCTTTAAGCAGCAAGACCCTGCGCCGCGCTATCATGCCCGGAGCGCCGCCATCGTTCTGGCGAGGATGTACCCTGGTGCAAAGGTGCTTTTGGGCACGGCCACTCCTTCTTTGGAGAGTTATTACAATGCGCAGGAAGGCAAGTACGGGCTGGTGGAACTCAAGACCCGATACAAAGATATGCAGTTGCCTGAGATTCAGGTTGTAGATGTCAAGGACTTGCGCCACCGAAAGATGATGAGCGGCCCGTTTTCGCCTCAGTTGCTCGTTGCCGTGAGAGCGGCCTTGCAGCGTGGCGAACAAGCCATCCTCTTCCAGAATCGCCGAGGGTTTGCTCCGATGATAGAGTGCAAGGTGTGCGGATGGGTGCCTAAGTGCAAGAATTGCGACGTCTCCCTTACGCTTCATAAGAACATCAACCTTCTCACTTGCCATTATTGTGGTTATACCTATCCTGTGCCTACGGAATGTCCTAATTGCGGCAGCACGGAGCTGATGGGGCGAGGTTTCGGCACGGAGAAGATAGAAGACCAAATAGCAGAGATCTTCCCTGAGGCACGTATTGCAAGGATGGACCTCGATACTACTCGCACCCGCAATGCTTACGAGCGACTGATAACGGATTTCTCTTCAGGAAAGACAAACCTTTTGATAGGCACGCAGATGATTTCCAAGGGATTGGATTTCGACAAGGTGAGCGTGGTGGGCATCTTGAATGCCGACTCGATGCTCAACTATCCCGATTTCCGCGCCTATGAGCATGCTTTTATGATGATGTCGCAGGTGAGTGGACGAGCTGGGCGCAAGGGCAAGCGTGGCTTGGTGATTCTACAGACCAAGAATCCTGCGTTGCCTGTCATCTCGCAGGTGGTCCGCAACGATTATACGGGTTTCTACCAAGACTTGCTGGAGGAACGACGTACTTTCCATTACCCGCCTTTCTACCATCTTGTCTATGTCTTTCTGAAGCATAAGCACGAGCAGGTGTGCCATCAGGCGAGTATGGAGTTGGGACAGACGCTGCGTTCGTGGTTTGGTGGTAGGGTTCTTGGTCCCGACAAGCCTGCCGTGGCAAGGGTGAAGACGATGAACATTCGCAAGATAGTTGTCAAACTCGAGAATGGCATAGACCAGGCAAAGGTGAGAGAGTATCTGGCTTATGCCCAGGAACGAATGCTCAAGAACCCGAGATATGGGGCATTGCAGATTTACTATGACGTAGACCCGTTGTAAGTGAAGAGTGAAGAACGAAGAGTGAAGAATCCAAATGCGAATTCTTCGCAATACGATAAAAGGCTATCCCTTTCGGTTAGATTGGGATAGCCTTTTATCGTATTTGTGTAGTTATGTCTTCTAAGAACTAAAGCACTTGAATTCTTCACTCTTTGTTCTTCACTCTTCACTTCCTTTAGAAGTTGATGTCGAGACCTACGGCGAACACGTTGTTGTTGCGGGTATAGTCTGAGCTGTATACGATGCTGTTTGTGCCGAGGTTTACGTTCTGCTCCGTCTTCTTGTGGGAGTAGAAGGTGTGGAAGTAAGCTACGTTGAGATCCATCTTCTTGTTGAGGTGGTAAACACCACCCACAGCCACAGAGTTGGAGCTTGTTACGAACGACTTGTCGTCCATGTATCGCTTGCTGTCCTCCGTCTCCTTTTCTTCCTTGGGCAAGCCATAGTTGGTGCTCTGCCAACCTGTGCTCAGGGTAATCTTCTTGTTGACGTCTACCTCTACACCGGCGTTGTACTCCAAAGTGCCATGGTCGAGCTTCTTGTTGCGCTTTTTGTAAGAAGTGGCGTTCACATCGTCGAACCAGTGGAAACCTACGTTGATGCGAACCGCATCCACAGGGCTATAGCCAGCGCCGAGTGTCAAGTAAGCTGGGATGTCGCCAGCAATCTTCTTGCCATCCTCGTATTCGCCGATGGCTTCTTCGAGCTTGGTGTCAAACTGAGTCTTCAACTGTCCCATGGCACCTTGCACCATTTGGTTGCCCAAGATGGCGTCTGCGGCTTGTTCGGGTACGCCACCTGCGATGTAAGCGTTGCGCAGGTTGTCGGCGAGGTTGCCGATGCTTGGAACTTGGTTCACGGATTTGTTCTTCAAGCGCATGCGGGTCTTGAACTCGTACTTTGCCGAGAAGTTCCAGCGACCAGTCTTATAGTCGATGCCGACGATAGGGGTGAAGCCGAGCCCCTGCTGGTCGCAGCTCAACTCGATGTTAGCGGCATTTTCCTTCGTTGGGTCGAGAACTTGGTAAAGTGGCATGTTGCCCACCTTGATGTTCTCTACATATCCATAATAGTTGCATGATGCGTAAACCGTGCGCAAGCCGACGAAGGCGCTGAAGTTGTTGCTCACCTTGTAGGCGGCGCCGATGGAGAGACCGTAGTAATATTGGCGACCGTGCATATAGCTCTCATAGCTATACTTGCCCTCTGTGCCAAAGCGTTGGTCGGAAGAGAATACGGCTGGCACTCCATATTGGCTTGCCACTCCATCCACGACACCTGCCAGTTGGCATGCGCCCAATGCTGTCTCTGCCACGATTTTCTCGAATGAGCCAAGCCCGTCGTCGAAGGTACACTTGCCGCCTCCGCCGGTGAGGGCGAAGTTGGCCTGGAACGACCACTTGCCTTTATTGTAAGCATACTGTAGGGAAGGGATGACAGGCGCAAATGCCTTGCCCTTGATATAACGTGGAGTGGTAGGATTGTTTACGTTGTTGGTAAACAAAGCATAACCGTTCTCGATGCTTCGAGTCTGGTAAGCCAACTGCCAGTTGAGGGACAGGTGGTGGCCTTCACCCATGAATACGACACCTGCGGGGTTGTAATACACACCGTCGATACCGATGGAAGCCTCACGGCTCATCATTCTGTTGAATGCTACATTTTGATTTGTGTTGGTAAGCAGACCACCTGCGAACGTAGGTGCTGCACAAGCCATCGCAATGGCGAAACTAACGAGTTTCTGATTCTTCATTTTGATAATTTTAAATAAAAACGTCCGCAAAGGTAACTATAACGTTCTATTTCGCTACGGAGGTGCGATGCTATTTAAAATACATTAACTAAAAAAGTCCAATTCGCTGCGCAGATTACAGAAAATGTGCAACAAATTGGACTGTCTTTTATGCTTTTTCCACATTGAGGTGTGGGTAGGAAATTCGTGTGTGATAGATGGCTTTCAAGCGCTCGATGAGCACTTGTTTGGCGAGGGCGATGTCTCGGAAAGTGATGGGACATTCCTTGAAGAACCCTTCTGCCACCTGTCCGTCGATAAGTTTGTTCACCAAGGTGCTGATGCTTTCTTCCGTGTATTCTTTGAGCGAACGCGAGGCTGCCTCCACCGTGTCTGCCATCATCAGGATGGCCTGTTCGCGGGTGAATGGGTTGGGGCCTGGATACTGGAACATCTTTTTGTCTACCTGCTCGTCTGGATGCTTGTTGCAATAATTGATGTAAAAATATTTGGTGAGTCCTGTGCCGTGGTGGGTCGAGATGAAGTCCTTGATGATGCCTGGCAGATTGGATTTATCGGCGAGCTTCAGTCCTTCCGTTACGTGGCTTATGATGATTTGCGCGCTCTCCAGATCGGATAGCTGGTCGTGGGGATTGACTCCCGCTTGGTTCTCGGTGAAGAAAACGGGGTTCGTCATTTTTCCTATGTCGTGATAGAGGGCTCCAGTACGTACCAGCAGGCTGTTGGCCCCGATGCGGTTGGCTATCTCGGCGGCCAGGTTTCCCACGGTGATGGAGTGCTGGAAGGTGCCAGGGGCTATCTCGCTCAGGTTGCGGAGCAAGCCCTTGTTGGTGTTGGACAGTTCGAAGAGCGTGACGTTTGAGATGAATCCAAAGAGCTTCTCTATGAGATACATCAGTGGATAGGAGAGCAACAGGAAGATGCCGTTGATGATGAAATAGGTGTACATGCTCGGGTCGATGTTGAACACCTGGTTGTCCTGCATGAGTTGGAGCGCCAGGTAGACGACGCAGCTTGCTATGGTGACGAGCAGGGCGGTGATGAATATCTGCGAGCGCTTGGACAGTTCGCGGAGCGAGTAGATGGCGACAAGTCCCGAAGCCAGCTGCACGATGATGAACTCGTACTGGTACTTCACCGCGGCTGCGCAGATGAGAATCGTCGTGACGTGGGTGATGAACGCCGTGCGGGAATCCATGAACACCCTGACGAATATGGCAGCCATGGCGAACGGGATGATGTAGACCGAGAAGAAGTTGTGCTTCATCATCAACGACACGAGGATAGGGAAGAGGGTTATCATCGTGTAGAGCATGGTGATGCTCCGCGGTTTCTCGAAGTAGTCTTTACGGAAGAGCGTGAGATAGGAGGTGAACATCATGACGAGTATCAGCACGAAGAGAGTCTGGCCGATGAAGGTGGTCATGATTTCGTCTTGGGTGGAGCTTCTCCGCTTCATCTCCCTGTCGAAGGAGTTGAGCACACGGCTGGTGTAGTCGTTGACGATTTCTCCCCGGTCGATGATTTTCTGTCCGCTCATCACCATGCCGCTTGCCAGGGGGATGCTGCTCAGCAGGTCGTTTCTCTCGGTGTCGCTTTTCTCTTTGTCGTACACGATGTTGGCCTCTATGTAGTTGTTGAGGTTGCAGCGTGAGAGGATGGCTCGCTGGGCTGCGAGCTTCTCGTTGGCGAAGATGTGCTCGTAGGCGGCTATGGTGGAATAGAAGCTGCTCACCTTGAGGCTCTTGGCGTTTTTCCCGCTCACGAAGCGTAGCATGCTGGTGGAGTCCTTGAAGATGCTGTTGTATTCGTTGGTGTTGATGATGCCGACCCTGTATATTTCCTGCATCTGCTTTGCCACGATGCCCACGTATTCCTTCGGCAGGCCGCTGATGCCCTGCCTGTAGTCGTGCAGGAACCGCTCTACCTGCTTCTTCTCTATGAGCGGGTTGAGGCTGTAGTAAGGCTGGAAGTGCTTGAGCAGGGAGTCCTGCTCGTGCTTGATGGCTTCGTCGGTCTTGTAGATGGGGAAGTCGAACTTCGCGATGACCGATCCGTACATCCATGGCTTTCCTACGTCGTAGCGATACATCTTGCCCTCGTTGCGGGGCAGGAACCACACGATGATGGCCACGGTGATGCACACGAGTACGACCTTGGTGGCAAGATTGCGCCAGTAATTATCTTCTGTGTTGTTGAATATGTTCATTTTATTCCACTATTTTAGGCGGTTTTCCTTATATTCTTTGGTTTACTTTGCGAAAATACGAAAAAAAACTATCATAATCGCCAAAAAAGATGTAATTTTGCAGAAAAAATTAAAAATAGCTATAAATCAAGACATGGCAGACAGAAAAGTAAGAGTGCGTTTCGCCCCGAGTCCCACGGGCGCGTTGCACATTGGTGGCGTTCGCACCGCCCTCTATAATTATTTGTTTGCTCGCCAGCATGGTGGCGAGCTCGTGTTTCGTATCGAGGATACCGACTCCCATCGTTTCGTGCCAGGAGCCGAGGAGTATATCTTGGAGTCTTTCAAGTGGTTAGGCATCAAGTTCGACGAGGGCGTGAGCTTCGGTGGCGAGCACGGTCCTTACCGCCAGAGCGAGCGTCGTGACATATATAAGAAATATGTACAGCAGCTCCTCGACAACGGCAAGGCTTACATCGCCTTCGATACACCGGAGGAGCTGGAGGCCAAGCGTGCTGAGATACAGAACTTCCAGTATGACGCCCATACCCGCATGCAGATGCGCAACTCGTTGACCCTTCCTAAGGAAGAGGTCGACCAGCTCATAGCAGACGGCAAACAATACACCGTGCGATTCAAGATTGAGCCGGGACAGGAAATCCACGTCAACGACATGATTCGTGGCGACGTGAAGGTGATGAGCGACATCCTCGACGACAAGGTGCTCTACAAGAGCGCAGACGAGCTTCCTACCTACCACTTGGCCAACATCGTGGACGACCACTTGATGGAAATCTCCCACGTCATCCGTGGCGAGGAGTGGTTGCCGAGCGCACCGCTTCACGTGCTCCTCTACAAGGCTTTCGGTTGGGAGGACACCATGCCTCGCTTCGCCCACCTTCCATTGCTCCTCAAGCCAGAGGGCAAGGGCAAGTTGAGTAAGCGTGATGGCGACCGCCTCGGTTTCCCTGTGTTCCCGTTGGAGTGGCACGACCCTAAGACGGGCGAGGTCTCTTCGGGTTATCGCGAGAGCGGTTACTTCCCGGAGGCTGTGGTCAACTTCCTGGCTCTCCTCGGCTGGAATCCCGGCACCGAGCAGGAAATCTTCTCGCTCGATGAATTAGTAAAAGCATTCGACATCACCCGTTGCTCGAAGGCTGGCGCCAAGTTCGATTATAAGAAGGGCATCTGGTTCAACCACGAGTATATCCTAAGGAAGAGCGACGACGAGATAGCCGGTCTCTTCGCCCCGATCGTTGCCAACAACGGCGTGGAGGAGAGCTTGAGCCGCGTGAAGCAGGTGGTGCACATGATGAAGGACCGTGTGAACTTCGTGTATGAGTTGTGGCCGTTGTGCTCGTTCTTCTTCATTCCTCCTACGGAGTATGATGCCAAGACGGTGAAGAAACGTTGGAAGGAATATTCTGCCCAGCAGATGACTGAGCTTGCCGAGGTGCTGGAAGGCATCGACGACTTCTCCATCGAGGGCCAGGAGCCCATCGTGATGAAGTGGGTGGAGGACAAGGGCTATAAGCTCGGCGACGTGATGAACGCCTTCCGCCTGACGCTCGTGGGCGAGGGCAAGGGCCCTGGCATGTTCGACATCTCCGCCTTCCTCGGCAAGGAGGAAACTTTGCGTCGTCTGCGCAAGGCTATCGAGGTCTTGGGATAAAGCTCCTTTGCTTCACGGCATTCGGGGGGAATCCTCTTTCTTTTAAGATATATTTGTATCCCTCGGAAGCATCCCTTCCGTGGGTGCAAACTATATAAATAAGCAACTTAACCAATCAACTGATGATTTACAATATCGTCATTTATTTCGTCCTTTGGGGCATAGCCATAGCGAGTCTTTTCAATGAGAAGGTACGCAAGATGTGGCGAGGCGAGCGAGAGGCCTTCAAGATACTGAAGCGGAAGGTGGACCCGACGGAGAAGTATGTGTGGTTTCATGCGGCTTCGTTGGGCGAGTTCGAGCAGGGCAGACCTTTGATGGAGCGCATCCGCAGGGAGCATCCCCAGTACAAGATATTGCTCACCTTCTATTCTCCATCGGGGTATGAGGTGCGCAAGAACTACGAGGGAGCCGACATCATCTGCTACATGCCCGTGGACACTCGGCTGAACGCCATCCGGTTCCTCCGCCTGGTGCGCCCCGTGATGGCTTTCTTCATCAAGTACGAGTTCTGGAGCAACTTCCTGCACATCCTCAAGTATCGTGGCGTTCCCACTTATAGCGTGAGCAGCATCTTCCGCGAGGACCAAGTCTTCTTCAAGTGGTATGGCAGGAGCTACGCCAACGTGCTGAAGTGCTTCACCCGGTTCTTCGTGCAGAACGAGGAGAGCAAGCGATTGCTTGCAGGCATCGGAATCACGGATGTCGACGTGGTGGGCGATACCCGCTTCGACCGTGTGCTCCAAATCAAGGAGGCGGCCAGGCAGTTGCCTATCTGCGAGGCGTTCCGCAAGGGAAGTGCTTCTTCTGCGTCTGCCGAAACTTCTACCAACGTTTCTGCCGAGGCTTTGCCAAAGGCAGGCTATAAAGTCTTCGTGGCAGGGAGCTCATGGCCTCCAGACGAGGAGATCTTCATCCGGTTCTTCAACGAGCGCAAGGACTGGCGCTTGCTGATAGCGCCGCATGTCATCGCCGAGGAACACTTGAAACTCATTCTCTCTTTGATCAAGGACAAGAAGGTGGTGCGCTACACCCAGACCTCTCCCGAGGAGGCCGCCGAGGCTGATGTCTTGATTATCGACTGTTTCGGTCTGCTGGGCAGCATGTATCGCTATGGCGATGTCGCTTACGTGGGCGGTGGCTTCGGCGTGGGCATTCACAATACCTTGGAGGCGGCGGTATGGAACATGCCTGTCGTCTTCGGTCCTAACAACAAGAAGTTCCAGGAGGCCCAGGGCTTGTTGCGGTCGGGCGGTGGATTCGAGATTCACAACTTCGAGGAGTTCGAGGGTTTGATGAACTCGATGATGAACGATGAGGCTTTCCGGAAGTCTTCGGGCGAAAAAGCCGGGGCGTTCGTGGCAAGTCTTTCGGGCGCAACCGACAAGGTGCTTTCCAAGGTGTCGTTGTAGGCTCTTCTGCGGGGAGCGACGCTTTTCGCAAAGCTTTTAGATAGATTCTTTTCGCAAAGAAACGAAACGCTTTTCACAAAGCAGCATTTTTGTAATTACGGTTGCAAAAATACTGCTTTTTTCTGTTGTTGCCAAATTTGGGCGTGTGATAAGGGGCGATTTTGCGACAACTCATAGTTTTGCGATGTTGAAAACTATGAGTCGCGGCTTATAAACCTATGAACTGATGGTACGTTTCATACCGTCAGTTCTTTGTTAGAAACGCTGACGCTGACAGCTGACAGTCCAAAATCCGCTGGGTGAAAAGGTAAGGTTAGAAGTTTATATTTATATATAATATATATTATATATA
>ERZ808240.2909-NODE-2909-length-17733-cov-47.397217_pt1 | contig 17733 bp, 8 predicted proteins | sample MGYA00521084_ERZ808240 | MGnify/ENA primary metagenome ERZ808240 (study PRJEB31516, sample SAMN03275571) | gut metagenome | biome: mammalia-associated habitat; material: feces | host: Papio cynocephalus | place: Kenya | collected 2012-08-06 ... | reverse complement strand
GCAAGCAAACCCATGGAGAGGGATATTTAAGAAAGTTCTTCAATACCATTAAGGGCGCAGCAGGTGGTGCACTTGCCAGAGTCTTCGTGACGGGTGTTAGTCCGGTAACGATGGATGACTTGACTAGTGGCTTTAACATCGGAACCAACTATTCACAATCCCCAGAGTTCAATGAACTGACAGGCTTTACAGAGGATGAAGTGCGGGAGATGCTGGGGTATTATGCTAGTGTTCTCCCTTTCAACCATACTGTGGATGAACTTATCAAGGTGATGAAACCATGGTATGACAACTATTGTTTCGCTGTCAAAAGATACGGTAAGACCACCATGTATAATTCTATTATGGTTCTCAATTTCATAGACAAATACATTCGTAATGATTATGAAATTCCCGATAGTATGGTGGAATCCAACATTCGCATGGATTATGACAAGATGCGCATGCTCATCCGTCACGACAAGAGTTTCTCCCATGATGCAAGCATCATCCAGGAACTTGTAACCAAGGGATTCGTGACCGGCAAGCTTGTGGAGAACTTCCCGGCAGAGAATATCAATGACCCGGATAACTTCCTGAGCCTCCTCTTCTATTTTGGAATGGTAACAATAGATGGTACATATGATGGTTCCACCAAGTTTGTTATTCCAAACGAGGTGGTGCGTGACCAAATGTACACCTATCTCTTGGATACCTATAAGGAGAATGATTTGACTTATGATTCATACGGCAAGAACAAGTTGGAGAGCCAGTTGGCATTCCATGGCGATTATAAGCCTTATTTCGATTATATCGCCGACTGCCTGAAGCGCTACTCTTCTCAGCGAGACAAGCAGAAGGGGGAGGCTTTTGTGCATGGCTTTACGTTGGCGATGACCAGTCAGTGCCAGTTCTACCGTCCTATCTCCGAGTTGGATAATGACGGTGGCTATGCCGACATCTTCCTTTCTCCGCTCTGTGACATCTATAAGGATATGACGGATTCCTACATCGTGGAGTTGAAATATTGCAAATCGAATACCACCGATGCGCAAGTGCAGAAGCTCTTTGAGGAAGCATCAGCACAGATCTGTCGTTATGCCGATAGCGACATCGTGCGGGAAGCAGTTAAGACTACGCAGCTGCATAAGCTTGTCGTGATTTACAGAGGGGCGGAGATGGCAACTTGCCAGGAGGTTGATTGATATAGATATAATAAAAGCCAAGGTAACTTTCAAGCTGCCTTGGCTTTTGTAGTTTTGAGCTTTATCTCGCTATATATATATGTGCGAAATCCTTAAAAGTATTGCTTTTTATGGAATGTATTCCTTAAAAGTTTAGCTTTTTGTGGAATTAATTCCAAAAAAGTATTGTTTTTTTGGGGATTGATAAAGAAAATGCTTAATTTTGCAGCCATAAAACATATATTATATATAGGTATGATAAAGCGTATATTAGAGACAATATCCTGATGTTTGATAAAATTAAGAAGAGCGACAAGTTGGTGAAGTTGCTACAGGCATTGGCTTTCCAAATGGGCTCGGAGGTATCTTACAATGAATTGTCACAGACTTGTGGGCTTGACCCAAAGACGGTGGAGAGTCGTCAGGATGCAGGTGCCTTGTTTGAAAACTATATGGTATCAGAGCGATTGAAGAAACTGCGTTATGAGAAATCGTATGCCCAAAGTTATTTTTGGCGTTCGAAGACCAAGCAGGAGATAGATTATGTCGAGGATATGGATGGACAGCTTTCCGCTGTGGAGTTCAAGTGGAATCCGAAGCGAAAGGCATCTATGCCATTGTCTTTTTCTCGTTCTTATCCAGATGTGGAATTCAAGGTCGTGACAAGGGATAATTATGAAAGTTTCCTGTTGTAGGATTAAGAGCAAGTCTGATAAGAGTTGCAGAATGAGTAACTCTTACCGGGGGGGCAATATACAGACGAACTTTGGAAGATTTATATCAGTTTTTTATGCATCCTAGAAAGATTCAAGATATAGTGTAGGTTGGAAGTAATAAATGAAGTAATCCTATTTCCCTTTACTTCTAGTATGTTTCCTAAATATAATTCGACTGTCCTATACGCCCTGAAAGGGCAGAAGCACCTAGCCCAAGGTAACACCCTGAGTAAAGCGATGTTAGGATGTCGCCCTGTAAGGGCAAAAGCATCCTACATAAGAGGATTTTTTTATGCTTTTGCCCTTACAGGGCGTATCAATTCCGCCATATCTCCCCAGGGCTAGGTGCTTTTGGGCTTTCAGCCCGTTTTCAACTGTACAGGTCGATATAAATTTATTAGGTAAAGCATCTATTTCTGATAAATATTTCATATTTTTTTGCTAATTCATTTTTTTTTTGTATTTTTGCATTCGACTAAGTGTGTGAGTATTCTGCATAAATAAAGAAGATGCAACTTCTGAATGGGCAGATAGGTCAACATGAAGTTGGTATAATTTTGTGGATGTATAGATTTTCGTATCTAATTCGATGAAGTTCTAAGTTCAAATAGTCCGACCAGACAAAGAATGCAGTAGAATTTCAGAGGATGTGGATACGCCTTATATAGGCGTACCCCTTCCTTTCATTTCGCTGCATGGGTAATCTTTGGTCGGACAGCCTGAACTTAGGGATGAAAAGGGAGTGGGTGCGTCTTTTTATTTTTCACATATTTTTTATTCTTAATAAATAAGGTTTGTTATGAGCATAGGAAAATGGCTATTAAAGACCTTTGAGGATACGGATGTTGATAAGCAACAGGCTCTGTTGAAGGAGACTGTTGAGCAAAACCATGCTTTGTCCAAAAAGTTGGAAGAGTTGTCGGAATTGTACAATCGGCTTTGTGTGGAAAATAAAGCTAATATCGATTCTCTCAAACAAAAAAATACAGAAATAAAAGATCTAGAAACAGAAAAATCTGAGCTTAATGCCAATATTGTGCATTTGTCAAATAATCTCGAAAAAGTTGAAGGAAAACTGAAAGATAAATCACAAGAGTATCGAATAGTTTTATCTCAATTGGATGAATGCAATCAAAGTATAGATGTATTGACTAAAGAGAAGTCTTTTCTTTCTTCGACAGTTCAAAAAAAATCTTTGGAAGTGAGCGATTTGGAACGAAAAGTAAAAGCTGAGCAGTTAGAAGTTGAGAAAGTAACGGAGAAGTTGGAAGTTGCTAATGCTACTATATCTCGGAAAGAAAACTCTATAGCTGAACTATGCCTTCAAGTAGAGAATAATAAAGCTCAGATTGAACAAAAAGAAAAAATTATATTAGGGCTGGAAGTCAAAAAATCAGAATTAGAAAGAGAGTACAAGAAAATTATAGAAAAAAATGATTCTCTTTCTAAAGAAATAACTCGTTCTATGAATCAAATGAATGGGGTTATTGAGCAGAATCTTGTTTTATCAAAAAAACAGGAAGAGTTGAAGGAATCATACAAAAGACTTTGTGCAGAAAATGAAGCTTGTCAGGATTCTCTTAACCAAAAAAATACAGAAATAAAAAAACTGGAAATAGAAAAGTCCACACTTAATATTAATATTCAACATTTGACAAATGACCTCAAAGATATTGAAGTGAAATTTAATGACAAATCACAAGAATGTCAAAGGATTTTATCTCAATTGAATGAATGCGACCAAAGTATAGAAGCGTTGTCTAAAGAGAAGTCAAATCTTTCTTCTACGGTTCAAAAAAAATTACAGGAAGTGAACGATTTGGAACGAAAGATAAAAGCTGAACAGTTAAAAGTTGAGGAAGTTACGGCGGAGTTGGAAGCAGCTAATGTTACTATTTCTCGAAAAGAGAATTCTGTGGTTGAATTGAGTCGTCTCGTAGATGAAGAAAAGGAGCAGAATGTTCAAAAAGAAGAAATGATATCTGTGATGGAAACCAAAAATGCAGAATTAGAAAGAGGATACAAGAAAATTACAGAAGAAAAGGAAGCCCTTTCTTTGAAAATATCTAGTTGCATAAGTCAAATAGAAAAGTTGACCGATGAAAAAAATGTATTGTTGGGAAAACAGAAAGCAATTCTCAAAGAAAAAGAAATTCTAAATGAAACTCTCATAGGAAAAAGTGTAGCTTTGCAGAAAGCTAATCAACAAATAGAATCAGTCCAAAAAGATCTAGAAAAATTAAATGAAATTCATTCTGGTTCACTTTTGGAGATAGAAGAATTAAAAGGTGATGTAGAAAGTAAAAATACAGATATGCAAGCTGCTCAGAATCAGTTGGCAAGTTTACAGGCTGTAATTCAAACAAACGAAGAACATATTCATTCTTTGGAAGAGCAGCTTCAAGGGAAGAAAGACAAAGAAATGCAACAAGAAATGATGCAAAAGCATATAGAGGAACTTCACGATGAAATAGAAGTTAAGGATAAAGATATTGCTAGGTATAATACCTACTTGGATAAAAACTCAGAGCGAATTAGCTCAATGGAAAAAGAGCAGTTGGAACAAGTATCTATTATAGCGCAGCTAAAGCGTATGCTTAGCTTACGTCGTGATGAACTAAACAAAATGACAGACAATGAATGAACCTATAGAAACTGAAATTGACATTCTGTTGCAATCAGAATTTTTGTTGGCTAACCATAAATGGTACAGTATGTATGATTTTATGGCTAGTCTAGTCTCTGTGTTATATCCACATAGAGATTATATTCTTGATCATATTGAAAACTATGGTATATTGTCATTTCTTTTGGAAAAAGCAAATGAATGGAATACGGATAAATTGGAGGTCTTTTCGAATCACCAAATTTATAGCTTCTTTCTAGCAAAGCTCAAACAGGGGGTGTCTTTGGCTCAAGTAAGAGCTTTCTCTCGTTATTTTGTGGTTATAGATTCTGTAGATGACAATGGAGCTATCAGTTTTAAGGATGGGTGGCTTTCAGTCTTTAGTTCGTCATGGGGAATACCAAAAGGAAGTCTCTTTAGTGATAATGTTGAGAAAAGTAAAAGGGAAAATCCGTCTTCTTTAGATGAAAATGGAGTATCTATACCTGTAGTCTCTGTTTCTAGAAAAAGTGTAGCCAAGACCGATGCGGAAAGAAGATTGGAGAAATTTTGGTTTAAGATAACAGCGGGTAACTTTGACAATCGCTATTTGTGGCGAAATAAATTGAGTCGAGTGGATTATGAGGAATTGCGTAATCGTCTTCAGGAATGTTCATACGAACAGTGTTCTGGATTTGTAAAACGTTTTGCTCGTGTCATTCTATTGTACATAGCAGAATGGTACAAACGCTCTTACAATGGTAATGATGGCAAAGATAATGCTATTAAAGATTTGAAACTTCAGTGTAGACCAGAGGAAATTTGGAAATATGCAGGTGTTCCCAATAACTTTTTGTATAAGAAAAGGAACAATATGTATTTATTCTCAATGTATGTGCTGGGTGGTCTTCCAATAAACTATTTGGTACATAAACGTTTTGCAGATATTTTTAAAGAGATAGTCAATGCTTATCAGAAGAAGGAAGATGACGAAAATTTGGATAACAATGTGTTCATCAATAATTATCCTCTTCAAGAGTCAACTCGTTCCCAATGGGGGAGTCTGCACTTGTATTTTGAGGCTCTGATGCGTGATGATTATCCTTTTTCGGACCAAGACCTTAAAGAAGAGCCTTTTAGTACTTTCGTTAGCAATCTGAAAGAATGGAATCCTATGCGAAAGAAATTTAGCTATGAATGGATTGTTGAGGGTAATCTGCGAAATAAAAAACTGCGTAGGATGTTCCGATTGTATGTTACTCCTGAAACTAATGGTGAACGTAACAAGAGTATTTCGTATGACAGATTGGCTAGATGGGGAGTACGACCAGACTGTAAGTCATTCGGGTTGTATCTGTGCTTTAATGATAATGAGCCTGATGAACTCGAAGAAAAATCAGAGCATATTACTTTTTACAACACTTATGATGGTTATTTTGTGGGGCAAATGATTGATTGTTATTATACATTTAAGAAAATTCCTACTTACAAATTAGCCAAAATTAAGTTAGTGGGAAGATTTGGACATCGTTTTAAGGTGGTTCATGAATTTGATATTATACCATATCTTCAACTTTATGAGACAAATCGCTACAGTGTGTTGAGTACTCGACGCACAGGAGGGAAGAATTATGTTCTTCTTCCATACGATTATAAAGTTCTTCATCCTGCTAACCTAATGGTTGATAAAAAATATTTTACTGATAATGGAGAAGCTTATCGCTTGTTGGAAAACACAGATGTTGTAACTTTCGAGGATGAAGACGGAGAGCGTGTCTCCTTGTTGTGTTATATAAATAGTATTGAAGTGTCTTTCAGAAAATATGATAAGGTTTTTGAATATGATAATGATGGAAAGTTCTTACATTATTATATAGATGAGTTCGGTGAGCTGAAAATGGAGCGACTACCTCTTTTGTTCAATCTTGGTGATATAAAGGTTATCAAGTATAAGGAAAATGAAGAACCTGAGGTTTTGGCATATGGGAGCTATAGGGTTGAGTTCAAAAAAGAGGATGAGTTTTATTATCATACTTGGACTGAAGCAGATGGCCCTCAAGAAGGTGTCGTTGGGTTGAGGGTTCTTGCGCCTGGTTATCAGGCTATACATAAAGTATATGCTATACCTTCTGCTTATTGTCCTATTCATCGAGATTGCTATAGTAATCAAATAGGGATAGATGATGGCTTGGAGATTGTGGATTTAGCAATGAATTTCCACCATAGCGAATGTCAAGAAGGTAAGGAAATAAAATGGTATATAGATTCTAACGAGTATGAGTATGAGCGAAATACGAGAACCATAAAATTGGGTCATCCTGAAGATTATATTTCTTTACCAGTGTTTAGAGCTTGGATTTCCAAAGATCTATATAAGGATGGTGTTTTGATAAAAAAATATCAGGATAGACGAGCAAGATATCCTATTAGCATTCCATTGGTACTAAAAAATCATTTTGCAGTGCGTTATGTAGGTGAAGATGGTGCTTACAATTTGGATCTAAAGGAAGAGAATCTTGACTATTTTGATTTTGCTTTTACCGATGATGAAAAGTCAATGACAAAAACCGTAGTACATGATACTATAGTTCAAGAAATAGAATATTATCTATGTATGGATAGGACGTTCTCTGAGCAGAGCTTAAATATTGGACATAATGGGACAAGTGACTATGTTTTTTATTATTGGTCAATGTGTGAGAATGATGATCCTGAGCTTTTGTCATGTTCTGATGACAATGGTTTCTTTGCGTTAAACTTATCTTCACATCAACAAGAGTCTGGAATGGTTTTCCAAAGTTTGGAGGGAAGTGTATGTCCACGGCATTATTGCTTGCCTCAAATAAAAGGACGATGGGGAAAATTTACAGATAGCTTGATTCTTAAATGTGTACTTTTGGCAATTCGTCATCATGTTCCTTTTAGGTGTTTTGCACCTATATATGAACTATTGAAGCATACGGATAGTGAACTAACAGATTTATCGGCTGCAATTTTGAACATGAAAAGTGACATTTCTATTAGTGAACGTCTGGAGGGGTTAGTGAGGTTGTCACATGAATTTTATTTTTCTTGGCCGTTATTGAATCGACGTACTTGGAAAGAAATGCCAGATAGATTCTTGAAGAAACATTTAGGTCCGTTGATTTCTCTTCTGCAAGATGATAAGAAGCAAGAATATATGGCTAGATTGCGTAGAAATGCTGAGAAACTCTTCGTTGCATGTGGTCATGATTTTTCGGAAGAGAATCTATTGGCGTTGGAACGTTTTTCTAAGACATATTGGGCTTATGGAGACGAAATTGGTGCGCATTTTGTAAAATTTGGTGATAATAGATGGTATGGTTATTCATCAGATGGAGCAAAACGTTTAGGGTATAATGATAAGGATATGGTTGTAAAGGCTGTGATTTTTATGCGTCCTAGACCATTGAATGATACTATTCATGTACATCGTGAGAATGGAAAAAATGGATATGAAACAAAACATCCTCAGATAAAGGGATTTACGGTTTTAGGAAACAAAAAAAATAGCAGGGAGGATGAGGTGTTTAGACCTATAGAGGATATTGTGGCATTTTTGAAATGGCTACGTAGTGATACAGAATCTTTTATTGCTATCGAAAGATTCTTCAAGCAAAACCTATATGAATATAAATATTGACAGATATGAAACAGAAACTAAAATTTTGTGATATATATAAGAATTGTAAGAATAGTTTGCAATCTACAGCGCGTGCATTGTGGTGCAGTAGTGCTCATACAGAGCATCAAAAGCTATATGTACAACAATTCGAGAAGGTAATCTCAGAATTGTTTATGCCTTCAAAGGCTATGCCTATAGTGGAATGTATGGATCCTTACGAAAATATAGATGTGAAAGATAAGGAGCATGCGCTTTCTTTGGTAAGAGGTTTGTGGAAAAGCAAGTTTCTCCCTTACAAGCATCAGTATCAGAGCTGGAAAATTCTACGTGAAGGATATGTAGATGAGGCAAAAACGATAGTCAAGTCTATAGTCGTAACGACCGGTACAGGTTCTGGTAAGACGGAGTGTTTCATGACTCCTCTTGTAGCGGATTTATTGGATAAGTGGGATGAAAAGCCTTTAAGTGGAATCAAGGCTATTTTTATTTATCCATTGAATGCCCTTATGGAGGATCAAAAGGAAAGACTGCAAAAAATACTAGAGGGCTCACAACTAACATTTGCTGTCTATAATGGTAATTTGCTTGAGCAAGAGCCTGCTAAGATAGATGATAGTTTGGAAGCAAAGGTTCAGCGACAGCGATTGGAGAAAGAACGTAAGAGCTATCCAAACATTCTTCCTACGAGAGCAGAGATGCGTATTCATAAGCCTGATATATTGCTTACTAATCCTACAATGTTGGAATATATGCTTTTGCGTAACAAGGATAAGTGTTTGATTGAAAATGCAGATTTACGTTGGATAGTTATTGATGAAACTCATAGTTATACAGGTGCAGGTGCTGCTGAGTTGTCTTTATTGTTGCGTCGTGTGATGATGGCATTTGATGTCACTTCGGAGCATGTTCGTTTTGCCACATCATCAGCAACTATTGGTAATGGAAAACCTGAGGATGTTGAACGTAAACTCAAAAAGTTTATTTGTGGTATTAGCGGACAAAGAAAAGAGCAGATAGAGGTGGTGAGTGGAAAAAGAGTGTATAAGCCAGAACCTCTTGCTACAGATGGAGTAAACCGATGCAAGGAAATGTTACACAAGAATGGGTATGTCTATCTTGACAAACTCATTTCTGGTGAAGGTATGTCTATTGAAGAACGGCTTTCGAAATTGGATGACTTGTGTGAGGATACCTCGCAAGCTAAGGGATTACAGGTGAAGGTTCATTATTTTTATCATGTCCCAGATAAAGGATTGAAAGTTCGTCTAGATGATTTTGATGCGGTATCAGGCGTCTTTACTCTCCACACGACAAATCCTGTAACTAATCAAGATAACAGAACACCTTATTTGCGATTTGCTCGTTGTAAATGTTGCGGAGAATATATCGCTATAGGTCAGAGAAATCAAAATGAGGAAAATGTGTATGGAACACCAACATTTGTAAATAAAGATCTTTTTGATGACAGCAGACCAATATATCAAGTACCTTTGATTTTTGGTTTGCTCAATAAAGCTATGCCCAATGTTGAAGGCAATATGCCTGTGGAGATAGAGCAAAATCACTATTCAAACACATCTTTCAAAAATGGTGTTTGGAATGTTGTGCTCAATCTTAATAGGCATTGCCCTTATTGTGATGCAGATTTGGCACAAAATAGCGGAGAGGATGAGTTTGAAGAAGATGAATATCAAGAGAGTGAAGAAAATATGACTGCAAATATTGAGGTGAATGCATCTAAGGTGCAGGTTTTCAATTTGTCTTCGGAATTTGTTAGTCGTGTTATTTCGCCAGTTTTATTAGATTCTTTGAAAGAGGAATCTGTAACTGATTCTGCTCAGCCTGTTCCTCCTCATCATGGGCAACAGTTTATTAGTTTTGTGGATAGTCGACAAACTGCAGCTCGTTCAACTCTTGCAGAAAACTTAGAGCAGGAACGATTGTGGATAGAAAGTAAAATTTTCCACGAACTCTGTAGATTAGGTAAGGAGGCTTTGTCTAAAAAGAATATGTCTCAACAACTTGTCAATTTGTCAAATGAACTTCGCCTTAAACGTATTGAGGCGCAAAATGCTCGTAAGGCAAGAGATCCACATGCTTTTGATCTTATGGATGAGGTTGAGTTATTGGAGAATAAACAGCACGACTTGATTGAGTCTATGGGAGTAACTCCTAAATCTTATCTGTCGTGGAAAGATATTTTTAATCTGTTGGACAAAGATCCAATTAGTGATCAATTTTGTTTTCAATTTTCAAACCGTTCCGAGGGAAGTGAAGAGTTGGACACCGATAATACGGATAAGGTTTCTCGAATCACTAAGGTAAAATATCTTTATTCGGCTATGGTTGAACTTTTGGGTAGAAGACCTCTTCGTGGCTTTTTGGGTGAAAACTTAGGGTTATATACTTCCTACTATCCAGATTTGGATAAATTGCCATTGGAGGATAGCCAATTGCCTGATGGAGTAAAGGCTTTTAATGCAAGTTTGCCTAATGAAAATAAAATTTCAGCATCTGATTGGAAAGACTTGCTAAAAATATTCATGGACCATTCTGTACGTTCAAACGAGTCGTTCTTCTTGAAAGATACAACGATGAATGTTGATATTTGGAGTTGTCAAAGATTTGAAACTTCAAAATCGATTCGTCGTCCAGCCAATAAGCCAAGTGAACGAGGACATGCTACAGTAAGGGTACTTTTGGCAGCTTTGTATTCTTTGTCTGAAGAGCCTTCCCCAGAAGAGGTTAAAGAAGCTTTACGATTGCATAAAAAAGAAATATCTGTAGTGATAGATGAACTGTGGAAAACTTTAACCATTGATACTCATTTGATAGAAGATAGTGAGCGTTGGGATGAAGATAATCAGATATGGGTGACAGACGATAAGGATTGTTCTTTGGCAAATTCTGGACGTCTCAACTTGATGCGACTTGGTTTTAAGCTATATAATAAGGTTTGTATGTGTGATGTCAGAAGACCTATGGAAAAGTTTGCGACATTGCGTCCTGAGGAAACTTTGTTCAAAGGATTCTCTCCTTGTTTAGTAAAGGGGTATCCTAAGAAAACCGTTGTGCCAATGGAGAGTTGGAGTATTTATCCTTTTGCTTATGGTATAAAAGATGAAGAAAAACAGCTAAAGGTCTCTGTTCCTGAGGTAGAAGATTGGGCTTTAGAGAATAGAAAATGTCTTTGGAATAATGGGATATGGGGAAAAAATGGTTGCTATGGTAATCGCTTGACGCAAATTTACTGTTATCCAGATTTGTTTATTCAAGCTGAGCATACGGCACAAATAGACAAGATAATTGCCCATGAGAGTCAAGAACTTTTCAAGGACAAAAAAATGATAAACATATTGGCTTGTTCTACAACAATGGAAATGGGTATAGATTTAGGAGACTTAGAGGCTGTGATGATGTGTTCCATTCCACCACATCCTGCCAACTATAAGCAGCGTGCAGGACGTGCTGGTCGAAATGGACAAAACCGAAGTGTGTGTATCACTCTTTGCAAAGCGGATGCTATAGGTTATCGCTCTCTGTTTACTCCGATGGAACAACTTATATGTCGCCATACTGCAGTCCCATTTGTGGATTTGGACAGTCCACAGGTAGTTCAACGACATGTAAACTCGTTGCTACTTCGTGAATCTGGTGTCTTTATGGTTGCCGATAAAAATAATTTGGACCTGCAAATTATAGATTTCTTTACAAGTTATTCTTTCGGAGTAGATGCAATAAAACAACGAACAGATTATACAAATATTATTTCTAATATCACATCTGAACGTATTCTCCCTAAGGAGTTAGAATCTTTAGGACCTATCGAGGGCTCTCCTTATATGGAATATATCAATTTCTTGGATGGTGGCATCGGTGAGAACATAGCTTCTCATGTCGAACGTTTGATTTACAGTACTTGTTTTGAAGGTGCTGTTGGAACAGTTTGTTTGAAGGCGAAGCAATATATTGTTAGATGCTATGATGAGCTGGAAGAAAAAGCTAGTGAAGTGGGGCGTTCTTTTGAATTTCGATATGGAAAAGTAAAGTCAGATTTGGAGGCTCGGAGAGGTAATGCATCCAAAGCAGAAATACTTCATACGATTTTCTTAGGTCGTTCATACCAAGCGGCTTCTGCTCGTAGTCAGCTTCATAAATATAGTGAGATTCTGAGTTCTAATCTGCTCAACTATTTGGCAACGCATCGAGTCACTCCTAATGCGAACATGCCAGTAAATATTATAGAGTTCGATGTTAATATGAAGAATACTCGCCAGTGGGGCAATATGGGTGCTTCAAATCCGTCATATCCTATGCGTACTGCATTGTCGCAATATGCTCCTGGTAACACAATTGTGCTAAGTAATCGAGCAAGGGTAGTAAGAGGTATTCTTTACACTGGATGGTCAAAGGAAAACTATCATTTCAAAAAGATTTCTTTCGATGGTGATAGAGTTATTGTGGGGACAAAAGAGCAATTTGTCAATCCAAAAGGTATAGTGAATACTTATACCTTAGTGGAGCCTTATGCGTTTATTCCTGATGTAAACGAAAAGGATACTCGTGCAGTGGAGAATAATGCTTATACAGTTGTTGAGGCACAATTGATTGGTACAAGCGATTGGGTTGAAGATAATTCTAATACTCACTTGTTTCAAGTTAGAAATAACCGTGATAGTGGTGGTGCTCAAATCGTTTTTTATAATAAAGGTAAAGGGTATGGCTATGCCATGTGTACACGTTGTGGAAAAACGGTACCAGAGAGTCATTGGGTAAAATCTTATGATGGAGCCATTTCTGACTTACCAGAATCTTTTAATGATAAAAAAGATGCTATTGGAGAACCTACACACTTGAATATCAAGACAGTTAGATGTTTCAAAAATAGTAAGTATGTCAATTGTATAACAATGAGAGAATTAGAGGCGAATCGGCATCTGGTTCAACGTAACGTATTGCTGGGTGGTTTCTTGCAGACTGATTATAGTGAAATAAAGATTAGATGGAATCATCATTCTGCATGGTGTGATGCGGATGATAGTTATAAGTGTGTCTTGAACACACTTGGAATCCTGTTTACAAGTACACTTGCTGAGTATTTGGGTAAGGAATCAAGTGATATTGATTTCTTTTTAACTCCAAACAATCACTTGTGTATCTATGATACGAATCCTGGTGGATCGGGCTATTCTAACAAGTTGGCAAGTATCATTGAGATGGAGAATATTGTAGATCTGTCATTGGAAAGACTTAATCAAGAGAATCTCACAAAAGACAAAATTTTGGAGAAATTCACGATGAAGTATATTGACGAGATTGATATTGAAGCAACTAAGGAATGGCTAGAGGCTGAGCATAATAGTAAGAACTATATTCCTGAAGATGTTAGAAATACTTTTGAGTCTGCATCGAAAGTTTGCTTTGAGGATTTGGTTAATGATTGCAAGTTGGATACAAATAGTTCGATATTTGTGAACTCCAATTTTGAAAAGTGGAATTATGATGAGACAGAAACCAATACGTTTAAAAATCGTATATTGGACATTAAGGCTAATTGTGGTAGAGTATATATTGTAGGGAATACAAGAATCCCTACACCTATCTATCATGTACTTCAACGTATGAAGGATTGGGCTACTTCTATAGATAAGCCGGAATATGAATTACCAGCTTCTTTGTATCCTGTGGCTGTGGCAAATGGCCATCTCTATTTTTCTAACTGTTTTGAAACCCTTGATATGAATGGAACTTGGGCTTCTGATTCTTTATACTGTGTATCAATGGATTTCGAAATAACTGGTACTCCAATAGAGGTATATCCAAAATGTTGTCAAACATTAGCAATGTTTACAATAGATGGAAAGTACCAAATAAACAGTGATGAGTTGGGACGATTGGTTGAGGAAACTTCTGATGATGGTAAGCGTATCATAAAAGATTTTGTAGAATACTGTTTGTCTCTTCCAGAGGAAGAATTGATAGTTACGTATCAAGATGAACATTTGAAGTCATATTTAGGGATGATAGTATCCTTGCAATTTATAAGTTACTTTATAAATAAGGTGAAACGTCCTTTCTCTTTGAAATTTATTACGGAACAGTATTTTGAAAACAGTGTTTGGAAAGGGATTGCTTCAAATTACACAGAGTATGGCTTTCGTAATAAAATCTTACGACAGCTGACGGAGGAATGGATTCGTGAAAATGCCTATCAGGCAACCTTTGAGTTGGTTACAAAATTTCCAAAGGACCTTCCTCATTGGCGAATTTTAACAATTCAATGTGGTGGAAAAATGTTGCAAATTTTACCAAATGGTGGGATTGTTAATGGGTGGTTCTTGGACACAGCACGTGCAGATGGTAAATTCTATAAACCAGATAATACTTCTGTGATAGAGCTAATACCTATTATGAAGACAAAGGATATTATGTATGATATCAAGCTAACATAATGTTGAGATACGATTAAAGCGCAATAGTCGAATAAAATCCGACTATTGCGCTTCGTTTGGGGGCAAGTGTCAAATTTATAAATCAAAGTGCTTGCTCAGATAAATATTTCTTGAGATTTTCTTCGATTTTTCCTTTTATCTCCTCTCTAAACCACGCAGGAGAGAGTACTTCTATATCAGGAATGAAGGAAAAAATGAGTTGTCGTAACTCGTAGTTGGGCTTTACTTTGATTGAGATAGTATGTTCCTCCATGCTGACTACTTCTTGTGAAGAATGAAGAGGCTTGGATAGAACATATGGGAATCTATTTGCGTCAAATCGCAGAATAATCGTTTCGATAGGTATCTTTTCATCCAGGAGGGTTACACCTATGATTTGTTCGAAGTAAGTCTTGAAGTCTGTGTTGTCATTCTTTTTGAATGCAATGTCGGCTTTCTTGATGGACTGAATTCGGTCGAGTGCATAGATGGATAAGTTCTGGTATTTATCGTCTTGTCCGAGCACAAACCACCTATTATTATATTGCTTCACATAATAAGGGTGGAGGATGGCATCTTGTTCCTTTCCTTTGAAACTGCGATAATGAATATGGATTGGTTGATGATGGGTGGTCATATCTATGATGTCTGAGAGGTATTCCAATCCTTTCAGTTGCTCATTGTTCTCAAATGAAACCAAATTCTCTGAGTTCGATTTGATGTCGAAACGATATTCGAGATTGGAAATCACTTCCTCTAACCATGCGTTGGCTGGTGTTCCTCTAAATTTGCCCAGCATCTCGATAGTGGAGCGCAAGTCATTAACCTCTTCTACGCTCAACTCGTTATCGAAAATGGAGAAGTTGCGGTCTTCGTATCTATAATAACATTGGCGACCTGTTCCTAAAGGGTATGCTTTGATGGGGGCATCGTAAGATACTCTGTCACGCATATACTTGATATCGTCACGGATTTGTCGGAGACTGATGATTTGCCCAGTTAAGTCAGAAAGGCTCTCGTTGACTTCATCAACGAGTTCGTCTATAGTGTATTTGTGCTTGAAGTCGCTGAAGCATCTGTCAAGCACTTTGTATCTGAGCTGGGCATTTTTGTTTGTTGGCATAGTGATATGTTTTTTATTTGTTCGTGTTGATGGCGTAAGTCACGCTAATGTAATTGTAGTACCCTTGAGGTGCTACTTCCATATATACAATCTTGTTAGCTGTTTTTACAGAGTTCGCATCAATAAAGGTATATACTCCGTCAATATCTGCCACAGGATTGTAACGTTCCAAGAGGAAGTTTATCAACTGCTGGGCTAGGACTGAACTGTTGTGATGAGGAATCATGAGCAGAACATACTTCAAATATCCATTTGAGTCAAATTGATAAGCAACAGCTGTAACTAAAGAGCTCTCGCCGTTATAAAAGAGACCGTCGGTTGATTCTGAACGGAGATTTCTTTTCTCATACTTCTTGACATCTGATTTGGTGACTCCTTCTTTACAGAGTGGCTCTGTATAATAGGTGTATTGGGGTTTTACAGTTACTTTACAGATAGCAGAACCATTAGAACCACTTGCCATGACCTGTGTCTCCCCTACATGGTTGGCAGTGACGAGGCCACTTGTGGATACAGAAGCAATAAACTCATTCTCGGACCCCCATTTCTTGACATCTCCAGATGCTTTAAGTTGCTTGTTCTCATCAACTTTTAGAGTAACTGCACTTTCTGCAAGTGAAACTGTAGAATCGTCATCACTACTGCATGATGTGAATGCGAAAGCAGACAACATAGCTGCTAAAATCAAAAATACCTTTTGCATAATTACAATGTTTTAGTTTGACATTAAAAATATGCTGCAAAGGTATCAAATGTTGGTGCAGCCTATCTGCATAGCATTTGACAAATGCTTAAACCTCTTTTATTCTATTTACAATATTCGTTGCAACAAACTTATTGCCTTTTCTGTTCCAAAGAAATACTGATGGTTCAGATGTTTATAAGTCAATTCCTTAACCAACTCATTCAAGGTAATTCCAAAATCTTTGTAAGGCTTACACAACGCTAGGTCTATTTGCTCGGTTCTGATTAGAGCCATGATATAATTCTAACATACCAAAGCCCCTCCATTTCTTTGGCAAATTACAGACAAATCTTCCACGGCATCATCCAACGATTGGAGATGTTCTCCATCATAACATTCATATAAGAAGTCAAGTCCTTTATGCCGTTTCAAATAAGCATAAGCTTGCTTTAGTGTTATATTGAAATGTCGTGCAAATTGACTGATGCAATATATGATATAATATGTTTGGTTGTCTTGTTCCATAATCATTTAATATTAAGCAATTTTACCATATTTCATCTCATCTTTCAATAACTCATAGTTGTAACTTGAACTCTGAAAATAGAGTCCTGTACTTAAATCTTGCAACTTCTCAAACAGTTCTGAATTGTAGACACAATCCAAGGCTTCTGCAAGGGAATACTTGAAGTCTTCCATCAACCAGGTAACCATATCTTTTATCTGGGCATTAATCATGATGCTTATCTGACCAGATGTTAGTGTTGTTTGCTGTTCCATATCACTTCACTTTTTCTTTTGAGGCAAAGTTACAAATAATTATTGGAATAATCATATATTTTTCCGATAAATATTTATTTTTTTTTGCATTTTCCCAGTTGTGTCACCAGCTAAAGAGTATGGCTTAGGCATATTTGCTTTGTCACCTGTCTATCCATTCTTTGAGCTGCCCAGACATTGGCAGGGAAGAACTTCGATGGGTTGAGCCTCTATGTCATTGAGCGAGTAGTTGAGAACCATTGACCTGCCATTGTGTAGGAGGGTACGAGTGATGCCATTCTCGGTCGAAATGTGATTGGTGTCCTGCACATTGAGCACGGTATAGCCATCGTTGTTTTGCACCAGAAAATGTTCACGGTGGCTTTGCTGCTGAGGCTGCAAACCGAGCGACTTCAACAATGAAACATGGTCTGTTGACATTTCTGAAATGTCAAGACTGTAGAATGAATATAATAAGGTGTTGGCACAGATAGCACTATATCAGGCGATGCCATAGATTTTACTCCTAATTTGTTTGGTAGTTTCAGATTTTCTTTGTAATTTAGCGGCGCAAAACATAAAGAGTGTGAGATTATGGCAAAACA
>ERZ808240.2907-NODE-2907-length-17738-cov-34.593338_pt1 | contig 17738 bp, 9 predicted proteins | sample MGYA00521084_ERZ808240 | MGnify/ENA primary metagenome ERZ808240 (study PRJEB31516, sample SAMN03275571) | gut metagenome | biome: mammalia-associated habitat; material: feces | host: Papio cynocephalus | place: Kenya | collected 2012-08-06 ... | reverse complement strand
GCGTCGATGCGGGCGGAGGCGTCGGTGCGGTAGGCGGTCTCGGCCTGGAGGAGGTCCTGAAGGGGAATGAGGCCGGCGGAGTAGTTGGAGAGGGAGACCTCGTAGATGCGGCGGGAGTTGGCGAGGGTCTCTTCGGCGAGCTGCCAGGCGTCGTAGGCGGAGGTGAGGTCGAGCCAGAGCTTGCCGACGAGAAGGCGGAGCTGGCTGTCGAGGTAGGCGCGGTCATTCTCGGCCTTCTCGATTTCGGTGCCGAGGCGCTGGGCGCGGCGGGCGGTCTTGCCCCAGTCGGACAGCGGGATCTGGACGGTGGCGAAGGCGATGACGTTGCTCCTGCCCTTGTCGTAGAGGTTGGAGTAGCCGGCGGAGGCGCCGACCGCAACCTGCGGGAGGGCCTCCCCTATGGCGAGGCGCTTTTCCAGCCGCTTGGCCCTGACCTGAAGGTCGAGCAGGCGGGTTTCCTGCATGGAGGCGACAATCTCGTCCTCGTCGCGCCAGTATGAGTCCGGGGCGGCGGGCAGTTCGGAGACGGAGTCGAGCGTGAGGGAGTCAAGGAAGGGACGCTCGGGGGTGGCGTTGGAGGAATAGACGGTGTAGGGCTGGCCTATGGCGTTGAAAAGGTTCATCTTGGAGAGGCGTATGCCGCTCGTGACCTTCCTGCGGGCCGCCTGCAGTTCATTGCGCTTTAGTTCGAGCCGGAGGATGTCGGTCTCGGCGGCGAGGCCGGAGCCGATTGCCGCCGAGAGGCTGGAGTAGAGCGTGTCGAGAGTGCCGTCAAGATAGTCGAGGGTTTCGAGCTTGTCGGAGAGCGAGACGACCTGCCACCAGAGGCTGTCAACGGTCTCTTTCGTCTCGCGATGGCGGATGCCTTTCTGAAGCTGCGCGGCTTCGACTCCGAGGGCGGCGAGACGGTTGCCGGTGACGATGCGGCCGCCGGCATAGAGCGGCTGGAGCGCCATGACGGATGCGGAGTAGCCCTGTTTGAAGGCGGTATATTTCGTGTTTATGCCGTAGAGCGAGCCGTAGGATTCAAGTTCGCTGCTGAGGTTCCACGCGAAGTCGTTGTTGCCGAGAATGTCGGTGACTCCGATTTCGAGAAGCGGGTTCATCGCCCAGTAGCCGAGGGCGGAGGCGGAGACACGCGGGAAGTATTCGGAGAGGGCTTCCTGCTTGCGGAGCCATGCGGCGCGGACATCGAGGGCGGCGTTGTTGAGAGCGGCGTTGTTGCGCATGGCCATCTCGCGGCAGGCGGCGAGCGTCAGCGAGCGTGTTCCGGCTTTGCCGGAAAGGTCGGAGGCGACGGATTCCTTGTTTTCAGAGACTACGGACTGCGCGGCGACGTCGGGAGAGAGCTGAGTCGCGAAGAGGGCGAGAGCCGCTGCGGTGGCCGTGAGTCTTCGTATGTGAGTATATTTCATTTTCCTAAAATTTTATGCTTCAACAGGTTCAACGACCTCAGAATTATCGTCCTGCGGCGGGATTTCCGGAGACGGGACGGGGTTCTTTTTGTCTGCACCACGGAAAATCTGCCAGTAGGAGACGGGCATTATTAGGGTGATGAGGATGACGGAAAGCATTGTGCCGAAGCAGATTACGACTCCCATCGGCATCCAGAGGAGGTCGCCGCTGATTATCATCGGGAGCACTCCGAGGGCGGTGGTGCAGGAGGTGAGGAAAATCGGACGCATACGGCGCTTTCCGGCGAGTTCGGCGGCTTCCTTGACCGAGATTCCCTGTTCGAAGCGGAGTTCCTCGGCGTATTCGAACATAAGGATTCCGTTGCGGACTATGATGCCGACAAGCGAGATGAGTCCGAGGACGGCTGTCATGGAGAAGTCGAGGCCGAAAATCCAGAGGCCGAAGAAAGCGCCGAAGAGGCATAGGGTGCTGAGGACGAGGGTCAGGACGGCGAGGGAAATTTTCTTGAAATGGAAGAGCAGGAAGAAGAAGAGAATCATCACGGCTGCGATGAACGAGAGGGCTATCTCGGGTCCCATCTGGCTGTTCACGCCGTTGAGCCCGCCGAACTTCACGGTGACGCCCTCCGGGATGTCCGCTGTCTTGAGGTATTTCTTTATTGCCTTGACGGCAGTCGGCTGGCTTTTGCCGAACTTCATGTCGGCGCCGACGACGATGACCTGCCTGCCGTCGATGCGGGTGAGCGAGGCCGGCTCCCATTCAGGATTGACCGCGGCCACCTGACGGACGGGCACCATCACGCCGGGCATGGCGGTAGGGACGAGGGAGTTGGAGATGTCCTCGTAGGCGGAGTGCGAGTTGATGTTGTCGGAGTAGAGGTTCACCGGTATCACATTATTCCCCTCACGGAGCGAGGTGAGCCGCAGGCCGTTCATCTCCCCGGCCAGCGAAAGGTTCATCAGGGTGCGGTTCACGCCCAGGCGCATGGCTTCTTCGCCGTCAAGTTCGAGCGAGACGGACGGAGTGAACCAGTCGGCGTCGGAGTGAACCCACTTGAGCATATCGAGCCCGGCCATATAGGCCTTCACGGAGTCCGCAACTGCCTGAATCTGCCCGTAGTCTTCGCCGAAGACCTCGACCTCGACAGGCGAGGCCACGCCCTGATAGTCCATCTGCTTGACATGGATTATGGCCTCGGGGAAATAATGCTCGTATTGGTCCTCACATTCCTTGAGGAATTCCTCCGTGGCGCGGTTGGACTTTGTGTTCACTATGAGCTGCGCGACGTTCTTGCCCGGAAGAATCGGGGAATAGGTGCAGTGGAAGCGCGGCGTGCCCGTGCCGATGAATTCTGTGACGGAGGTGATGCGGCTGTCCTTCCTCAGCATCGAGGCGAGAGAGTCGGCGACCTCGGCGGTCTTGTCAAGGCCGGCCGTAGGGTCGAGATAGACCTCGACGGCAAAGACCGGGCGGGCGGCCATAGGCATGAGCTGGATGTTCATCCGCGAGAACATCAGCAGTCCGAGGGCGATGGCGGCGACTCCGGAGAAAATCGTGAGGGCAGGGTGCCTGAAGCACTTGTCCTGCATGAAGTCGTAGCCCCTCTGAAGACCGTTGAACAGGACATTCTGGAATCTGGTGATGATGTTCTCCGAACTTTCCTTCTGGGCTGTCTTTATGAACCTGACCTCCAGCGAGGGAACGACAAGCACGGCGTAGGCGAGCGAGGTCATCAGCGAGAAGGCGATTACCCATGGGAATGTGGCTACGAAATCGCCGAGGTAGCCGGAAATTATGCCGGTCATCGGGAAGAACATGGCGCTTATGGCGAAAGTCGCCATGAACATCGGCGAGAAGAGCTCCTGGGCACTGGCAGTGGCCGCATCGAGAGGAGACGTCCCGCGGCCAAGGTGGTCCATGTAGCCGTCCATCGTGATGATGGAGTCATCCACAATCATTCCGAGCACGACGATGAGCGCCGCGAGCGAGACGGTGTTCAGGCAGATGCCGAAAATATACATAAGGGCGATGGCGATGGCCGTGCAGACCGGCACGCCGGAGGATGCAATCAGCGCCGAGCGCATCGGGAAGAGCATGAGCATCACGAAGATGACCACAAGCATGGAGATGACGAGGTCGCGCAGGAACGACCACACGGAGTCGCCTACAACCTTAGGCTGGTCGGTGATGCGCGAGACTTTCAGACTGTCCGGAGCGTCCTCCATAAACTCGGCGAGCACGCGGTCAACCTCCTTTCCGAACGCGACGATGTTGTTGTCCGGACGCATCTCGATGGAAATGACGATGGCGGTGTTGCCGTTGTAGGTGACGAGCGATGTCGGATCCTTGATGTGGCGCACGATGGTGGCGACGTCCTTCAGGCGGAGCGCCTGCCCGTCGGTGGATGACCAGATTATCTTGTCGGCGAGTTCCTGCTCGTCGGTGATGGTCTTCTGTATATGCACCGGAGAGGAGGTGTAGTCCGTCGTGAACGTGCCTCCGAGCGCCTGGATGCCCGCCGTCTGATATTCGAGCATCAGCGAAGTCGGGGATATGCCGTAGGCTGCAAGACGGTCCATATCGACGTTCACGGCAATCTCCTCGCTCTGCGTTCCGATTATCTTCGCGTTCGCGAGTTCGGGGATGGTGCGCAGACGGTCGGAGAGGTCATCGGCATATTCCTTCATCTCCACATATCCCTTGTCCGAGGATTCGAGGGCTATGAGGACGGAAGTGAGGTCGCTGAAGTCGTCGAGAACTACAATCGCGAGTACGCCGGGCGGGAGCGTCTGCCTGAAGGTTTCCAACTGCAGGCGTATCTTAGACCAGATTTCATTTTTCTTGTCGGCGGGAGTCGTGAGGTCCGTATAGACATAGCAGATGCCGTCCTTGCTGACGACCTTGGTGTTCTTCCTGTTGATTTCCTTCATCGAGAAGAGGAGTTTCTCGAGGGGCTTCCCCACCTCTTCCTCCACCTGATGCACGTCTGCGCCGGGATAGACGGCGGCGATGAGCCCCTGTTTTATCTCGAAAGTCGGGAACTCGTCCTTGTTCATATTCACCAGACCGAGGATTCCACCTCCGATGAGCAGGACAAGGAAAAGCCTGACTATGTTATTGTGCTCAATCGCCCCCCGGACGATCTTTGACACCAATCCTTTCTTCTGCTCCATAGCCCCCCTACTCCGTGACGGTTTCCACCTTCATTCCCGTGCTGACCTTGGCCGCGCCTTCCACGATGAGAAGGTCTCCCGTCTCAAGACCGGAGAGAATCTTCACTCCCTTGCCGGCGAAGTCCCCCGTGGTGACATATTTCTTCTCCACGACATTGCCGTCGCTAACCGTCCAGACATAGCGTCCTGCATTGTCCGTGCGGATGACCGATGCCGGAATAACCGGAAGTTCAGGGTCATTCGCCGATGCGCGGAACACGACCTTGCAGATCATTCCGGGCATGAGATTCTTGAGAGGAGTCTCAAGGACAAGACGGCAGTCATAACTGTGCGCCGCCACGGAAGCGTCAACGCCCTTGCGGACGAGACGGGCGCGGACCGGAGTGTCCGAAATCGCCGCAACCGTCACGTCCGCAACAGAACCTGCGGCATAAGAGGAGATTTCGGTCTCAGGAACGGATATGCTGATTTCGAGTGAGTTCAAGTCGACAATCTTGACTATCGGCTGGGCGATGGCGATGTCCTCACCCTCCTCGCAGTAAATCTCGCTTACGGTTCCGGCGAACGGAGCCTTCACTGAGCAGTCGCAGGCGGCCTTCTGCGCGGAAGCGAGCGCAGCCTTGGCTCTGGCAAGGGCCGTCTCCACCTCAACGAGCTTCACCGGAGGCACGCTCCCGTTGTCCTTCACCGCCTGAAGGCGGTCGTAGGCATCCTGTGCCTGAAGCATGGTGGCGCGCGCCGAGCTGAGGGTGCTGGCCACGGCTGCGGAATAGACTTTCGCCACCTGCTGGTTCGCACGGACGGTCTGTCCCTGCTGCACGTTAATCTTTTCAAGCTCCGCCGGAAACGGGGAAAGTACGGTCGTGCTCTTCGATGCCTCGACGCGCCCGACGTAAGTCTTTGTCGTGGCGGACGACGCCGAGCCGACAGCCTCAACCTTGACCCTCACGGGCAGTTTCTCGGGGACGGGTTTCCTGAAATTCACGCTTATCTTCACATTGTCACAGCCGGAGAGCAGCGCTGCGCCGAGCAGCACAGCCCCGGCCGCACATATATTCCTGACAGTCTTCATATTTTCTGACTACATTTTCTGACTACATCAATCCACTAATCTTCGTTTACCTTTGCCACGCACTTGACATCCGAATCCTTTATCTCGTAATCGTAGAGCGTCGTCTCGCCCTTGCCGACGTATTCGAGTTTGAAAATCGCCACGTCATCGTGCTTCTCGGCGGTTCCTGAAACGGTGACCTCAAGCTGCACGGTGCTCGCCCCGTCCCTGAAATGGACAAAGCGCACGGCAGGGTCGAGCGTCAAAGTCTTGCCCTCCGCCTTTCCGTTGAAGACAAGGGCATCGCCACCGACTATGTTCATCGTGACAATCGCCGAGTTGTCACCGGTCTTGATGATGTTCATCTGGCCGGACTCCGAGGTGAGCGGCAGTCTGAACGTCCGGTCACCGTCGGGAAGAACCACACCGGGGATATCCGGCAAATCAATATCCGGAAGGTCTATTCCCGGCCATTCCGAATTCCCGTTGTCCGAGGCCTGCCCTGAAGCCGTCTCATCGCCGTCCGTTTCCGAAATTTCAGCTATTCTCTCGACAGTCAGGATACCGCTGGTCTTGAACGAATAATTCCCGTCAAAAAGCTTGACTCCCTCCTTTTCACACGAACAGAGGGACATGAGCGACGCGACCACAGCGAGTGCTGAGACAAATGATTTCATTTTCATATTAGTTACAGTATTTTCAAAGCCGGGCGGGAACGCACAAAGCAAATGCCACATTTTACGCAGCGCATTGCGAATTTTTACGCAGTGCATTGCGAATTTTTACGCAGTGCATTGCGAATTTTTACGCAGTGCAAATACAAGTTGCACACGAAAAAGGCGTGACCGGGAAAACCGACCACGCCTTAAACTGTATATGCAAGCCTGATTTTAGAACTTGTACCTTACGCCGAGGCTGATTGCGCCGGCCCAAAGGCCATCTGAATAAAAGCCTGCCGAATGAGAGCGTTCATTGACATCGACTCCGCCGCCTGAAGCTGTAGTCCTCGCCCAAGAGAAGCTTGGTCCAATGGTTGGACGCCAGTCAAAGGAGAGCTGAAGCGGGAACCAGAAATTATACTCGATGCCGACACGGCCTGCGACACCTACGCTGAACCAATTGGCACTTGTCTTATAAGTGATATCCCCTACTGTGGATTTGTCCACATCCGGCCATCCGAATCCAAGTCCGGCACCGACACCCATGTACCAGTTCCACTCACCCTTGTGGTTCCAAGGAATGACTGCGTTGAAAGGATTGAGCCAGTCATAAGTGGCGGCTGCTCCGACACCCCCTACGAACCCAGGAAATGAAAGCTCGGCTGAGAGCATGTTATCAGTTCCGAGTGAATGCTGATAAGAGACCTCGATACCATAACCGAAACGCGCACCGATTGCGCGCGGCTGTGCGCTGACTGCAACGGCAGCAAGAACTGTAGCTGCAAGAACAAGAATAAACTTTTTCATGTACTGTAATTTAATGTTGGTACTATAATTTTAACAATGGTTTTTACACAAAACAAACCCTCCGGAAACCGCCAAATCGTCCGGGCATGACACCCGTCCAGCCCGAAAGCGGATGCAAATATAAGCAAATAATCATGTAAGCCTGTTACAAAAACGACAATAAGAATGTTTCAAAATCAGAGAAATGCAGGATTTATCCCCTTACTTTGGCCACGCCTCACAACGGAGCATCCTTTGTATCAGATGATTGACATTTAGACACCCAATCGACCGGGGAAAGACCGGTGATTGCAGTGAAGTTTCGCCATGCGGTGACACGGGAGCGATAGCCGGCGCGATAGAATATGTCCTGAACATTAGCCTCGCCTCCGGATGACAACAGTTCGCGGCACACATACTCAATCCGCTTCCGGTTAATCATGTCGGAGTAGGACTGCCAGCCCATCTCCTTGATGGTTCGTTGGAGGTAGTTCGAGTTCGTCCCGACCATATTGCAGAGTTCTCCGGCGGTAAGATCCGGGTTCTGCCATACATCCGGGTTGTCCATAAGAGACCGCAGCCTTTCCTTAATCAGTCCCATGGCATCCGCTCTTGAACTGCCGCCGGAAACGTCCGCGCCATCGAATGCCGGAACTTCATCCGGAGTCGCTTCAGAGCCCGGGACAGCACCATCGGCATCACTTCCGCAAGACGCTCCATCCTCATTTTCACAGGGCAACGCGGCATTCTGCGAATGCTCCGGCATGTGTTCCTCGAAAAGCGGCGGCTCTTCGACAGTTCGATCCTCACCAACACCGCCGGGTACACGGAAACGGATGACGAGCTCCACGCGCAGTATTATGTATGTCAGCAGAAAATAAAGAAATATGTGCACATACATTGCCCATCTGAGGTTGAAAATGCGGGTGCAGGAAAATGTGAGTGTCATCAGCATCGCTATGGCGACTATCAGCCGCAGCCAGTCCCTCGGGGCGCTGCTCTTGCGCCAGTTGTAGTCCATCAGGCAGAGCCACAGGCCATAAGGGATGAATATAAGCGACAAGACAACTTGAAGAAACACATTCGTTTCCCCGATATGCAGAAGAATATCCTTGACGGAAGACATCGTGTGCAGTCCGAGCGGAGCCACGGCCAAAAGGCATAGGACAAAGAACAGCCAGGGACTCAATATTTTCAGCGCCCGGGGCAATGTCATCCAACGCGGGCGCAGCACCTCTATCGGATAGAGCAGGAGCATGAAGAATACGACAAACCCGAGAAGTATATAGTGCGGGCCATTCCCTTGGCCTATAGTCTCCGGAAAGAAGGTCCGCGAGACAACGATGAAGGAAGCACTGAGGGCGGACAACAGGAAAAATACAGCGATGAACACCCGTGAACGGTCGGGCTGCCGCCGATGTTTTGCGAACATGAACCCCGCCGCCGTAAATTCGACGAGTGCGAACAATATATATAGAATCCGAGGAATCATTCCAAATCATTTTACAGGCAAATTTATGAAAATTTCGGGACATTCAAGTCACTGACGAAGCCACTCCGCACCGAGACTCGTAGTTTTGTTGGGTATAGTCAACAAAATTTAAAATTTTTGATTTTTGTTGACTATACTAAACAAAAATAAGCTATCTTTGCCACAGTTCAAATCACCATTGACATGAAACTCATATCCAGACCAAATTATTACCAAAAACTCGAATCAGTCCTTGGCAAAGGCGTGCTAATCGTACTTACAGGGCAGAGGCGCGTCGGAAAAAGCTATGTAATGAAAGAACTGATGGCCAGGAAAGGCCGGGACAATGGAAACAATATAATATACATAGACAAGGAAAAGACCGCCTTTGATTTCATCGTAACGTACAAGGAACTGGTTCAATATATTGACGAACATATCGACAGCAGCCGGCACAACTACATTCTGATTGATGAAGTTCAGGAAATTGCGGACTTTGAACGCGGGCTGCGGAATTATTACAATGAGGACAACATTGACATTGTCGTGACAGGCAGCAATTCCGACATACTTTCCGGAGAGCTCGCGACACTCCTTTCGGGCCGATACGTGGAAATTCTCGTCCAGGGTCTCAGTTACTCTGAGTTTCTCGAATTTCACAGCCTTCAGGACGACGAAAAGTCACTGGGAAAATACATGAATTATGGAGGACTGCCGGGTCTCAGAGCATTTGGGCTTGACAACCCCGAGGTCATAAACGACTATCTTCAAGGAATTTATAACACGATTCTAATCAAAGACATCGTTAACAGAAAGAATATCAGGAACGTGCCGTTTCTGGAGAATCTCGTGAAATACACCGGGGATAACATCGGAAAGCCGATTTCAGCGACAAACATCCACAATTATATGACCTCGCAGAAAGACGATGTTTCAAAGAATGTTGTCATCAGCTACCTAAAGGCGACGACGGCCGCATATCTCATCAATGAAGTCGAAAGGTACAATATTCACGGGAAGAAATTGCTTGAGACAAACTCAAAGTATTATTTCGGAGATGTGGGATTAAGGAATTTCATCGTAGGCGGAAGGCGTGTCAACGACATTGAAAAGATTCTCGAAAATCTTGTCTATCAACACCTTATAAGAGTAGGATATAAAGTGAATGTAGGGGTTCTGTACAATGCGGAAATAGATTTCGTTTGTTCCAGAGGCGACGACATCCGATATGTGCAAGTGGCATATCTCATCCACGACGATGACACATTAGAGAGAGAGTTCGGCAATCTGCTGCAAATCAAGGACAATAACCCGAAATATGTAATTTCGATGACTCCATGCATGGATACGGGCAAGTACGAAGGCATCCGCCATATCGACGCAAAGGATTTTTTTAAGGATGGCTTGATTTGAACTGATACTCGGACGGGGTGAGGCCGTAGCGGGCCTTGAAGCATTTGGAAAAATAGGACGGGGTGGTGAAGCCCACCTTGTACATGATTTCGGTGACATTGAGCCGGCCCTGTTCGAGGAGCGAGGCGGCCTGCGAGAGGCGGATGTCGCGGATGAACTCGACCGTGCCGAGTCCGGTGAGCTGCTTTATCTTGCGATAGACCTGCTTGGCCGGCCAGCGGGACTCAGCGCAGAGGGCCGCGGCGGAAAACTCCGGGTCGCCGATGTGGCGGTTCACTATGTCGGAAATCTCCTTCATGAACTTCGCGTCGGGAGAAGACACGGCGGAAGCCCCGTCAGGAGAGGATGCCGGCTGTTCAGAGGCTGTCCCGCCGGAGGACTCGTCCGAAGGGCGCTGGCCGAAGATTGCGCTAAGGGTCTCTCGGAACTCCTGAGTGCGGCTTATCGTCGACTTGGCGATGGACTGCGCCTTTTCCCTCTCGGTGCGCTCAATCTGGAGCTGGCGGCGCACCTTCATGAAATAGATGATGAAAGCGGCCGTTCCGGCGAGCAGGACGATGTAGGCCAGCCATGCCCAGACAGTCGCGTACCATGGATGCAGGATGCTTACCCTCAGGACTTTCGTTTCCGAGTCGGGGCTGCCTTCGGGATTGAGGTGGCAGACCTCGAAGGAATAGTCTCCGGGAGGGACATTGAGGAATACGGCCCGGCTGTCAGCTGAGCCTGTCTGCCACTCGTCGTGGAAGCCTCTGAGCCGCCATGCGAAGCGGCCGGCCGGAGCCGGATATTTCATTGAGGAGAAGTTGAGCGCAAAGGAGTTCTGATTCCGTCCGAGAGTGATTCCTTCGGCGAGCGCGATGTCGGAGTCGAGAATGCGACGGCCGGAATAGTCGGCTCCCGGGACAACGGGGACATTGTCGAGGTAGAGCGCGGTGATGACAATCCTGTCGGGATGCGACTGCATCGGAAGGACCGACTTGGGAACGGAATAGAAGCCGCTGACTGAACCCGCATAGATGCTGTTCGGGGCGGCTGCAAGGCAGAAAAGCGGGTTCTCGAACTTGCGCACGAGCTGCCACTGCGACGGGGAAACCTCGCAACGCCAGATTTCGCTGCCGTCGGCCAGCCAGAGGAAGCCGTCGGAAAAGATGAGCGACTGCGCCGAGACGGAAGTCCCGCTGACCGGAAGAAGCCCGTCATTGTCAAGGAAATATACGCCGGCCTCTGTCCCGACCCACAGCCGTTCACCGTCGGAGGCCAGCGAAAGGGTGCGCCGGGAGTCAGGAACCGGAACATGAGAGATTCCGAATGTCCTTGAGTCGATGACATCCACGCCCTTGTCGGTCACGGCGGCAATCCTGTCGCCGAAGGCGCAGAGCCGGAGCACTATATTTCCGGAGAGTCCGTCATCCTCGGAAATATGCCTGTCGCAGAGAACCTCGCCTCCGCTCTCCGGAAGACGCGGCTTTGAGACGACGAAAATGCCGCCGTCGTATGTTCCCGTCCAAAGTCTGCCGGAGGAATCCTCCACGACAGCGTACATCCAATCCGAAAGATACCTCCCCGAGGATTCGGTTATATGCCAATGAGTTACTCTCCCGTCACGGATGCGGTCAAGTCCGGCGTCGGATGCGGCAAAAACGGAATGCCCGTCGCTGTAGAGTGCGCGTACCTTGTTGTGAGCAAGCCTCCTGTACGCCTCTCCCCTGTCGGACTTATAGACGGCGTGCCTCCCCGAAGACGCGAAGTCAAGAATGCCGTTCATCCCTGCGGCGAGGACATGACCGTCCGCACAGAGAATGGAGGAGATGTCAAGGCCGTCCCTCAGCCCGGCGCGTTCGACTCCGACGAAGTCGTATTCCTCATTGAGACGTGTCAGCGCGGCTCCATGGTCGGTCCCGACCCAGAGATTACCTTCATCGTCAAGCATGGTCGCCCACACGACATTGTCGGGAAGTGAACGGGCATTGCCGACCTCATGGCGATATATCTCAAGCTTTCCCGAAGACGAAAGGACCAGCAGTCCGTTGTCTGTGCCCGCCGCGAGGCTGCCGTCCGGGAGATAGAGAAAATTCTTCACCGGCCCGCCGTCCCAGAGACAGCGGAGCGCACCACTGCGGACATCAAAACTGTAGAGTCCTCTTTCTGTGCCCACAAAAAGACCGTTTTCCGAGGAAGAAACGCCTGAGTAAGAGAGGAAATCCTCCGAAATCCCGGAAAGGGCAAGCACAAGATTGCCGGAAAAGCCTGTTCCGACATCCATACGGATGCCTGCCGGGTCGTTGTCAGAGCCGACTCGCCACACGCAGCCATAGCTTCCGAAGAAGAGTTTGTCTCCGATGACGCATGAGCTCGCGACATGAATTCCCGGGAGGACAGCACGGGTTCCTCCGGTCCCTGAGCGAAGGAAAAGACCGTCCGTGGTACCAATCCACACCTCGTCCCCGAACCGCCGCGCCACCTTGACATGACGAGGGCCGACCGTCGTGTCCTGAACAAAGCCGCCCGCGTTGTCGTAGGTGCAGAATCCTCGGTCGGTGCCGATGTGGAGAAAACCTGAAGCGAAATCGTAGTCAAGGACATTTATGTGCTCGTTGCAGATGCAGGAGGGGTTGTCAGCCTCCCGGCCGAAATGCTGCCCCCGGATTCCGTCGTGGCGGTAGAGACCGGAATCGGTGCCTATCCAGACAAAGCCGAGGGAGTCCTGCGCGAGGGCGTAGGCCGGGATGATGGAACTCTCGCCGACCGGCACGCGGGAAAAGCGCCCTGTCAGCGGCGAGGCGCCGCGCACAGTGGCCGCGCACAATTCCACGAGGAATGCCGCGGTCAGAAGAATTGTTCTCAGTATGGGGACAGCGTGTTTCATCTCAAGTATATAAGTTGCAGGGATTGTCGTCCCGGCACTCCAAAGATAGGCATTTTGTCCGAATTGTTACACAACTTGTCCATTTCGAGGTAGCAGGCTTACGCGGGATTGCATAATTTTGCAGGTGTGAAACTGCATAAAGATTTCTCGCTTCGCTCGAAATGACAGGGGGCAGGAACGGACATGACAGGAGGAAAGAGGAATGAAGGAACGGGATGATACTATTATAACACTAAATACAGGAAATATGAAAAAAGTCTTTTGCAGGGCCGTCATCTTTCTCGCGACGGCAGCCGGACTGCTTCTCCACGGCCCGGGATTGAATGCGCAGGAGAATCCTACAGAAAAGACCGTGACCGGAACGGTGCTCGACGACTCGGGCTCCCCGGCAATAGGTGTGACGGCGCTCATCAAGGGCACCACGACCGGAACATCGACCGACATCGACGGGCGCTACAGACTCGTTGCCCCATCCGACGCGACAATCGTGTTCTCGTGCATGGGATTCGTCACTGAAGAAATCCCCGTTAATGGGCGCGGCGTCATTGACGTCAGGCTGAAGGCCGACACCGAGGTGCTCGCGGACGCGGTCGTAATCGGCTACGGAACGACCTCGAAAAAGGACCTCACCGGTTCGGTGGCGACAATGAAGGCAGAGGACTTCAACGCCGGTCTCATCTCGACCCCGGAACAGCTGATTAACGGCAAGGTCTCAGGAGTGCAGATTATGTCGTCGTCAGGCTCGCCTACAGCCGGAAGCACCATCCGAATCCGAGGCGGCGCATCCCTCAACGCCTCCAACGACCCGCTCATCGTCCTTGACGGCGTTCCCCTTGAAATAGGCGGCATAGCCGGAAACGACGGCAACTTCATGTCCCTCATCAACCCGTCGGACATCGAATCCATGACAGTGCTCAAGGACGCATCCTCCACGGCAATTTACGGTTCGAGGGCATCGAACGGAGTCATAATCATAACCACGAAAAAGGGGGCGAGCGAGAAGATTCGCGTAAACCTCACATCGACTCAGTCGGTGCAGTGGAAGAGCAGGCTCGCGGACATGCTATCCTACGACGACTTCGTGAACGTGGCGCAGAGCCTCGGCCCGGACTACAGCCAGTACCTCGGAACCGAGCACACAGACTGGAACGCGCAGGTCTTCCAGCCGGCGTTCGGAACCGACAACAATCTGAGCGTCAGCGGACAGGCTGCGAAGTGGCTTCCATTCAGGGCTTCGGTGGGCTATTACTATCAGGACGGAATCCTCAAGACCGACAATGCCCAGAGGGTTTCGGGCAACATAAGCCTCACGCCTTCATTCTTCCACGACTACCTCAAGTTCAACGTCAGCGTCAAGGGAGCGTACAACCGCAACCGCTTCGCGAACGGAAGCGCCATCTGGAATGCGGCCACCTTCAACCCGACAGTTCCCGTCTATTCGGGCAACGACACGCTCGGAGGCTACTATGAAATAATCGGCAGCGAGGGCAAGCCGGACAATGTGGCGGTGAAGAACCCGCTCGGACTCCTGATGCAGAGCGAATCGACCAGCGGCGTGTATAGAATCGTCGGCAACATCGACGCCGACTACAAGATGCACTTCCTCCCCGAGCTCAAGCTCCACCTCACCGGCGGCTATGACTACGCTTCCGGCAAGGGACGCTCGTTCACTCCGGAGACTGCGGCGTCATCATACGACACGAAGGGATTCCTCAACGAATACGGCCCTGCAATCAAGCACAACCGCCTTTTCACGGCCTACCTCAACTTCAACAAGGAAATCGAGGCAGTCAAATCGCACGTCGACGCCACTGTCGGATATGACTACCAGTACTGGAAGGCGACCTACCCGGCAGGCGACAACTACAACGCCGCAGGAGAGAGCCTTAACCAGAAATGGAACGCCACGGACAACCGCCATGTGCTGCTGTCGTACTACGCCCGTCTGAACTGGTCGTTCGACTCCCGCTACATTCTCACCGCCACCGTCCGCCGTGACGGCACCTCACGCTTCTCCAAGGACACGCGCTGGGGAACGTTTCCTTCAGTCGCGCTCGCATGGAGAATCTCCGAAGAGCCTTTCCTGAGGAATGTGGAGGCGGTGAACGACCTCAAGCTCAGGGCAAGCTACGGCGTGACCGGACAGCAGGACGGCATCGGCAACTACAACTACCTCCCGACCTACTGGGCAGGCACCGACAACAGCCAGTACATCGGCTCCGACGGCAAGTACATCAACACCTTCCTACCGTCAGCATATGTCTCCGACCTCAAGTGGGAGACCACAAAGTCCTTCAACGTCGGTCTCGACTGGGCGTTCCTCGACAACCGCATCGCTGGAAGCGTCGATTGGTACTCACGCCGGACAGAGGACCTCATCGCCACCGTGCCGGCTCCGGCAGGAACCAACTTCAGCAAGATGATAACGACCAACGTAGGCAACGTGGCAAGCTCCGGAGTGGAGACATCCTTCAGCTTCGTGCCGGTAAAGACCCGGGACTGGACATGGAACATCGGATTCAACGCCACATGGCAGAAAGTGGAGGTCACCAACCTCACGCTCGTGGATAACGGCGAGGTCACCAAGACCCTCACCGGGCCGATGGTCGATAACAAGTACGTGCAGGTGATGACGGAAGGACAGGCCCCGTACTCGTTCTTCGTCTATAAGCAGCTCTACGGAGAGGACGGCCGCCCTATCGAGGGCGCTTATGCCGACCTCAACGGCGACGGTGTCATCAACATCAACGACCGCTACTGCTACCACTCCCCTGCCCCTGACTGGATTCTCGGCTTCAACACCTCAGTGAGCTGGAAGAAGCTCTCCGTCTCGGCGACCTTCCGCGCCAACATCGGGAACTATGTCTATAACGCCATGGCAGTGAACACCGGCGCAACCGAGACCATGAAGTACAGCGCCCCACAGCTCAACAACCTCTCGTCGTCCTACCTCAAGACCGGCTTCGCCACAAGACAGTTCTATTCGGACTATTACGTCGAGAACGCATCCTTCCTCAAGATGGACAACCTCACCGTAAGCTACGACTTCGGGCGTCTCGCGAACAAGGTGGGGCTTCAGCTCTCGCTGATGATGCAGAACGTGTTCACGCTCACGAAATACACGGGCGTGGATCCGGAAATATCGAACGGATTCGACAGTTCGTTCTATCCCCGTCCGCGCATCGTCTCCCTCAGCCTCGGTTTGAACTTCTAAAATTTTCGGAAATATCATGAAAAACATATACAAATACACGAAATATCTTGCAGCGGCGGCCTTCGGCCTCGTGTTGCCCCTGCTCTCCGGATGCGTCAAGGACCTCGACCAGTACCCGCACACCGACACGACGTCAAAGGATGTCTACACCAGTGTGGAGAACTATGAATCAGTGCTTTCGGGGATATATACATCTATGATAGTGAACCTAAGCTCAATTTCCTCCGACGACCGCTACCAGAACTACACCCGCTGCCTGACAATGTTTCAGGAATGCTCCACGGACACCCTCGACGACGTGTGGCTCAGCGGAGAGACAATGACCGACGTCAGCTTCCAGCAGTGGAACGCGGGAGACCCGTGGGTTTCGGCGATGTTCTACCATATATATAATATAGTGGCTCTCGCCAACGAGTTCATACGCAACGCATCCGAGGACGCGATTTCCGGATTTTCAGACGCCGACAAGGCGAAGATACGAATCTGGAGGGACGAGGCACGGGGTCTGAGGGCTCTCGCATATTACCACGAGCTCGATTTCTTCAACGTCGCTTCATTCGTGACGGAGAACGACGGCGTGGGTTCATATATTCCGGAAACATATTCCCGCAAACAGCTCTTCGGCTACATCGAGTCCGAACTCAAGGAACTCGGGGAATCGCTTCCGTCAAGGAATTACGGGCATTTCACGAAGAGCACGGCAAACGCCCTTCTGGCGCGGCTCTACCTCAACGCGGAGGTCTATACGGGGCAGGCGAAGTGGGACGAGTGCATCGCTGCCTGCAACAAGGTGCTTGACGACGGCTACACCACCCTCGCGCCGAGCTACGCGAGCCTCTTCAACGCCGACAACAGTAAGCGTACGGAGGAAATCATCTTCGCGCTCGCCTGTGACGCGGAGCACACTGTGGCATGGGGAGCGGGAACCTACCTCGCCTGCGCGACGCGCTTCGACAACTATGACGATATGCTTGAGGAATTCGGCGTTTCGGCCTACTGGAACTGCCTGAGAGTGCGTCCTCAGATTGTGGATCTGTTCTCTGACGGGGATGCCCGCGCGATGTTCGGCAGCCGCAACAGGAAACTGTACGCTGACGCGCCGGACGACTTCTACGAGGAGCCGGGCGACACGAAGTACAAGTATCAGGACCGCGAAAAGATCATCAGCAAGCACGACGACGTGACGACAGGATGGCAGATGAACAAGTGGACGAACCTGACCGACGCGGGCGAGGTGGCGTCCGACACGAGGGTGAACGGCGCGAAGACCGACTACCCGATGTTCAGGCTTGCGGACGTGTATCTGATGATTGCGGAGGCGGCCCTGCGCGGAGGATCCGGGGCTCGGGAATCGGCTCTGCGCTATGTGAACCTCGTGCGCGAGCGTGCTTTCGGAGGCGCGACGGGCGACATTTCGGCGTCTGACCTTACAGTCGATTTCATCCTTGACGAGCGCGGACGCGAACTCTATTCCGAGGGAGTGCGCAGGACGGATCTCATCCGCTTCGGGAAATACGCTTCCGGCTACAACTGGAACTGGAAGGGCGGCGTGATTGACGGCAAGGACGTCGATAAGAAGTACTGCGTGCTGCCTATTCCGGAGGCGGAGCTTTCGGCGAATCCGGGATTTAAGGCCTGCAACGCCGAGCTCGGATATTGATTTGAGCGTCTTTTGGGTCATATTTTCCC
>ERZ808240.2906-NODE-2906-length-17751-cov-12.107425_pt1 | contig 17751 bp, 13 predicted proteins | sample MGYA00521084_ERZ808240 | MGnify/ENA primary metagenome ERZ808240 (study PRJEB31516, sample SAMN03275571) | gut metagenome | biome: mammalia-associated habitat; material: feces | host: Papio cynocephalus | place: Kenya | collected 2012-08-06 ... | reverse complement strand
ACCGCCAACTTCATTGACCCAACCGTCACATTGAAAATCAAGAACGGCATTGCCTCTTGGTTGGAGCGACACGGTTGCAAGAGCGTCTTGGATATAGTTGGCGTAGTATAATATAATAATGTACGAGGATAGCTTTTATACAGACGAGGACTTAGACTTTTCCCAGGCGGAAGATAATGACGATTTGCCCGATGGTCTTGACAGCATTCACAGTTGGGACTACTTCGCTCCAGAAGAGACGGAGAGGCGTGATTTCTCTTCCGATACTTTTGTGAGTGATGCCAACGTAAGCGAACCATTGCGTTCATTACTGCGGATGATACGCCAACAACCATGGCAAATCACGGCCGCCAAGGCGTTTTATGAACAGGCTTTGTTCATGGCCGACTACGAGGAAGACGCGCCCATAGTTGGCTTCATGAGCTATTTCCCGTCCTTTCGCGACATGTCCGTCCCCCAGTTGCGGAGCTATTTCGCCATTCGCCGTCAACTTCGTTTGGGCAAGTTTCCCGACGTGTCATTGAGCTATATCTTCGTTTATGTATATGAGACCTTGATGAAAGTCGGGCTCAACACGGCCGAAGAGGGATACGAGATATTGAGCGAGATTAACGAGGCATACCGCAAGAGCGAGCCCAAGTTGAGCAAATACCTCACGCCATGGCTTCGCGATTATGTGGTTTACAATAACCTCTCATGTCATTTCCCTGAGGTCTTTAAGGCCGAGCGCGAGCAAGACGGCATGGTCGCTCTCCTCTCCTCTTGCGACACCGCCGATGAGCAAAAGCTGTTCTCCACGTTTTGCGACCTTGGCAAATACGACCCACGCAAGGGTGCTCTCTTTGCGAAAGAGCCGTCTCGCCTTGTCAGTTGCACGGTAGCGGTCTTGCGGCAGCTCGTCCCTGTCTTGGAGAAGACCCTCCATCACCGCATAGCGACACTTTTCGCCGGGAAACGCGTCAAGCGTTCAACAACCATGTTCTCCAATGCGTTGTTCTACGACCCTTCACCTGTCAGGAATGTCGAGATAGAAGTCTCACCGCTCCATCGTTATTTTTGCCGAGGCGGACTGTGGACGCGCGACGAATACGTTGGCGGCGACAAGTCATTTGCCAAGCTCGTAGGCGCGATTCTCCGAGAGGTTGATAGCCAACTTCGAGAGGCTCTCAACGTAAAACCGCGCCTTAAGCCATCGCTTGTAATCCTGCCATATCGTGATCAGATACATGTCGCGGTCATGTCATGGCTTGCCGAGGATAAGCGCAGGCTTGCCGCAGAAGAGGCTGAGAAGCGACGGGTGTCCATCGACTATGGGATGCTTGGACGTATCAGGGATGATGCAGATGTCATCAAAGACAAGTTGCTCGACGGTGCGCCAACAGAGGAAGACTCCGCTCCCATTGAGCCGACACCTAATGTTGAGCCGATGTCGGTCGTGAGTATCCCAAGCCAACCAAGCCATGACGAAGAAAGCCGTGAGCGGGCGTTTCTTAAGCTCATGCTCACCGGTGGCGACTGGCGTCAGTACCTCCGCTCTATTCATGTGCCAGAGGGCGTGATGGTCGAGAACGTCAACAATGAGATGATGGACAAGATAGGCGACATTGTCATCGAGGACAATGGCGATGGCATTCAGCTCATTGAGGACTATCGTGAAGAAATAGAAAGAATAATATATAATAATGTGTAAATCGAATATCAAGATACCGCGGCGCATAGCCCAAAGTGTCATCAACTCGCTCAAAGGTGGCGTGGTGCCGCGCATAGGCTTGCCTTTCGTCACCGTGGGACGGCGCAAGGAGATAGAGGCTTTGCTCCACGATGTCGACATAGTAGGCGAGGGTGGTGCTTCCTTCCGTTTCATAGTAGGAAAGTATGGAAGCGGCAAGTCGTTTCTCCTCCAGACCATCCGCAACTATGTCATGGATCGCCGCTTCGTTGTCGTGGACGCTGACCTGTCGCCGGAACGCCGTCTCCATGGCAACCAAGGGCAAGGCCTTGCCACCTATCGTGAACTCATAAGAAACCTTAGCGTCAAGTCGAAGCCAGAGGGTGGAGCCCTCGCCATGGTTCTCGACCGGTGGATCAGTTCCGTGCAGACCGCTACCGCCGAAACGTCAGGCGTAAGTCTGGACGATTCGCGTTTTGCCCAGCTCGTGGAACAGCGCATCATGGCCATAGTGCATCAGATGCATGAGCTTGTGCATGGTTTCGACTTCGCGCGGTTGCTGACCCTTTATTATCGGGCCTTCACCCAAGGCGACGACGAGCTAAAAGGCAAGGTGCTGAAATGGTTTCGTGGCGAGTATGCCACCAAGACAGAGGCACGCCAAGAGCTCGGTGTCTCGGTGATCATTTCCGACGACGACTGGTACGACTATCTTAAGCTCTTGGCCTTCTTCTTTCGTCAGGCGGGTTATCAAGGGCTTATGATTTTCATCGACGAGCTTGTCAATGTCTACAAGATACCCAACGCCATTTCCCGACAATATAATTATGAGAAGATTCTCACGATGTATAACGACGCGCTTCAAGGCAAGGCACAGTATATAGGCACCATCATGAGTGGCACGCCCCAGTGTGTCGAAGACCGTCATCGTGGCATATACAGCTATGAGGCGTTGCGCTCGCGTCTTTCCGAGGGCAAGTTCGTGGGCCAGGGGCATCAAGACTATCTTGGCCCCGTGCTTCGCCTACAGCCACTCTCAAACGAGGAGATGTTCGTGCTTGCAGAGAAACTTGCCGACATCCACGCATCTATTTATGGCTATGAGAGAACGCTTACCGATGCCGACCTCACCACATTCATACAGGTTGAGTATAGCCGTATAGGGGCCAGCGACAATATCACCCCACGTGAGGTCATACGCGATTTCATAGAGTTGCTCGACATCATCATGCAAAATCCTGGCAGCGATGTTCAAGACATTCTCACAAGCGAAGCATTCAGCTATGCCAAGTCGGAGACAGAGGAGAAAAAAGACGATGTCGGCGGACAGTTTGCCGAGTTTACTTTATAAGTCATGAACGTCTTTTCCCGTTATTCCCCCGCAATCCAGCGTTATATCTATTCCGAGGGGTGGAGCAAGCTCCGTGCTATCCAGGCCGCAGCGGGAGACGCTATCTTCAATTCCGATGCCAACGTCTTGCTTTCCGCGTCCACGGCGTCGGGCAAGACGGAGGCGGCGTTTTTCCCCATCATCACGCTCTTGCAGGAGAATCCGTCCGCCACGGTGGGCTGTCTATACATCGCGCCTCTCAAGGCCCTTATCAACGACCAGTTCACTCGTCTCAACGACATCTGTCGCGAGTGCGACATCGACGTGTGGCATTGGCATGGTGACGTGTCGCAGGAACAGAAGAAGAAACTCTTGCGCCGGCCAACGGGCATACTACAGATTACGCCAGAGAGCCTTGAGGCCATGCTCTTGCATCGTCATTCGCAAATACCTTCACTCTTCAGCGACCTTCGTTTTGTGGTCATCGATGAGATTCATTCCTTCCTTCGAGGCGACCGTGGTGGTCAGATGCTCTGCCTTCTCGAGCGGCTCTCGCGCATGGCGGGCGTCAACCCTCGCCGCGTCGGACTGTCGGCAACCATTGGCGAGCCATCCATCGTGGGTGGTTTGCTTTCTGCTGGCACTGGCAGGGGAACTATCATACCCAAGATTCAGTCGCAAGGCGCCAAGTGGAGAATATCCGTGGCGCATTTCTCCTTGTCGCCAAGTGGTTGTCAGGGCGACACCCCAAAAGCCATGCTTGCTGACAATCCATCATCCACCATTACGGGTAGTGTAAAAAGAGATTATGCAGATGCTGAGCAGCATCTGCACGATCCTTTCCAGAGCGACGTGGAGCCTTCGCGTTCTTCCCAGGCCAAGCGCGAGATGAAGGGGGGAAGCCCATTCGTGAGACCTTGGAAAGACGAGGGTAAAAAAAATGATGGGCAGACTGTCAGTGAAGCCTTTGATCCTTCCATTAAATACATACTTGACAACACCCGCGGTCATCGTTGTCTTATCTTTTCCAATTCGCGCGAGGAGTGCGAGGTGGTGTGCTCCACTCTTCGCATGTATTGTGAGGCGCTGCATGAGCCTGACCGTTTTCTCATACACCATGGCAATCTCTCGGTGAGCTATCGCGAGAGTGCCGAGGCCGAAATCAAGCGCGAGGATTCTCTCATGACTGTCTGCACCACGTCAACCCTCGAACTTGGCATCGATATTGGCCGGCTGGAGCGTGCGTTCCAGATAGACGCGCCATTCACGGTCAGTTCCTTTCTCCAGCGCATGGGGCGCACGGGTCGCCGTGGCGCGCCTTCGGAGATGTGGTTTGTCATAAGGGAGGAGAGGGCTGAACCCCGGGCCATGATGCCGCAAACCATACCTTGGAAATTGTTGCAGGCCATAGCGCTTATCGAACTTTACGTCAAGGAGCGATGGGTGGAGCCGCCTCGTGTTGGCCGCTTGCCCTATTCGCTGCTCTACCATCAAACCATGGCGACGCTCGCTTCTGGTGGTGAAATGTCACCTGCAGAGCTGGCAGGACGTGTGCTCTCGTTGAGCTATTTCCGCAACATCAGCCAGGACGACTACCGTGTGCTTCTTCGTCACCTGCTCAAGATAGACCACATTGAGACCACTGAGCGTGGTGGACTTATCGTGGGAATAAGGGGTGAAAGGGTAGTCAACAACTTCAAGTTCTATGCCGTCTTCCAGGAGAATGAGGAGTACAAGGTGCGTTGCGAGTCAAAGGAGATTGGAACCATCGTCAAGCCGCCACCAGTGCAAGACAAAATTGCCATTGCTGGCAGGGTATGGGTCGTGGAAGAGGTGGACCGTAGCCGCCATATTGTCTATTGCCATCCCGTGAAAGGCATCGTGCCGGCATATTTCGGAGATGAGCCTGGCGACATCCATACCAAGATTCTGGAGAAGATGCACAATATCCTCGCCACTCCTTTTTCTGGCGAAGACTATACTTATCTTTTGCCCCATGCTCGTTTTCGTCTCTCGCAAGCCATCGACACGGCACGCAAGTCGGGACTCGGCTTGCAATGGCTGTTGCCTCTTGGCGGCAATATGTATGCCTTTTTCCCATGGCTTGGCAGTTACGCTTTCCTTGCCATGGAGCGTTTCATCCGCATCAGGTGTGGCATGCGGTTGGGCCTAAAAGGGTTCAACTCGGCGCGGCCTTATTACATGCAGTTCACCCTTGGCGTGTCAGCTCCCGATTTCTTCAAGGTTCTCGCTGAGGAGATAGCCAAGCCGCTTGACCCGATGGAGTTGTTATACCCAAAGGAGACACCGGTGTTCGACAAGTATGATGACATCTTGCCAGTGGAGCTAACTCGCAAGGGGTTCGCCTATGGCGTGCTCGACGTGGGCAAAATGGTGGAGCGCGTGCGCCAGATGTGTGGCATGGAGGCTGTCCATGGAAAAATCACGAACTGATGTCTTAGAGTTTTGCAATTAATAACACAAACACATTATTATGAATATAGTTGTTTCAAGTGAGATAGAGTCGGTGTGCCCACGGTTTGTGGGCGCATGCGTTGAGGCTCAAGTTGTCAATAGCGAGTATTGCCAGCCGTTGTGGGATGAGATAAACGCCTTGGGCGAACGTTATCGCCAGACGCTCACCACGGCTACGCTTAAAGAACTGTCGGGCATAGCTGCCACCAGGCGGGTGTATCGTGCCTGCGGCAAGGATCCATCGCGTTATCGCCCTGCTTCCGAGGCTCTCATCCGTCGCCAGCTCACGGGCAAGGAGCTTTACCAGATAGACACGCTTGTCGATTTGGTGAATCTCGCGAGCATAGCTTTCGGGTATAGCATCGGTGGTTTCGATGCCGACAAGTTCGAGGGCGACACCTTGACGCTTGGCATCGGGCATGAGGGCGAGCCTTACGAGGGAATAGGGAGAGGCATGATAAACATCGCTGGACTACCGGTCTACCGCGACAGCAAGGGTGGGGTAGGCACGCCTACGTCGGACAACGAACGCACGAAGATAACCCTTCATACGACCCATCTCGTGGTGCTTATCAATGGCTATGATGGCAACGAGGCGCAGGTGAGGGCAAACGCGGAGTATATTCAGGAGTTGATAAAGAAATATTGCGACAGCGATGGTGGCAGTTTTTTCTTGTATCATTAATGGGCGGATGGGTTATTGTCTCAAATAGATTTCGTAAATTTGCACCGATAATGAGTCGACCATGTATTTGGCCGACGATAAACTTCATCAACAATAACACTGCAGAATGATAATAGGAATAGACGTTGGCATAAGCACGACAAAGATAGTGGGCATAACCAGTGACGAGGGCGTGGTTTCGCCAATCCGCATACGCGCCACGGATCCCGTGACCTCCCTATACGGCGCGTTTGGTAAATACCTATACGACAACCAGATTGCCTTGTCCGACATTGAACGTGTGATGATTACCGGTGTCGGTGCCGCTTATGTCAATTCTCCCATTTATGGCTTGCCAACCGACAAGGCCGAGGAGTTTATAGCCGATGGCTTAGGGGCGCGCTACGAGACAGGCCTTGACCGCATGATTGTGGTGTCCATGGGCACGGGCACGAGCCTCGTGCAGTGCGACCATCAAGGCATCCGCCATATAGGGGGCATCGGGCTTGGGGGCGGTACGCTGGCGGGGCTTAGCCGCGTCATACTGAAGACCGACGACATGAAGCAAATCATATCGCTTGCCATGCAAGGCGAGATTTCCAACATCGACTTGCAGATTGGCGACATATCGCCCAACCCCTTGCCTGGCCTGCCAAAGCATGCCACGGCATCGCTGTTTGGCAAGGCGAAGAGCAATGCTTCGCGCGAGGACATTGCCACGGGCATTATCACCACGGTGCTTCAGACCATTGGTTCAAGTTGCATCCTTGCCTCGCTCAACTCTGGAATAAGGGAGTATGTGCTTATTGGCAACTTGACGCTGTTGCCACAGTGCAAGCAAGTGTTCCCGGGACTTGAAAAACTCTATAAGGTTCATTTCATCATTCCAAAGCATTCGGAATTTTGCACGGCTATAGGTGCCGCGCTCAGTTACAGGCACGCTTAGCCTTCCGAACCAAAACCAAGACAAAAACGGCAAGGCGCCTTTGGGAAGAGTATTCTTCCCAAAGGCGCCTTGCCGTTTTTGTCTTGCTCGTATTTGCCGTTTATTCGTATTTCATGCTCTTGGCTGGATGGATGTGCGATATGAGGTAGCTTGGGCCTATCAGCACTATCAGGCTTACGATGAGCGTGGCCACGTTGAGAACCCCTATCAATGGCATATTAAGCTCAATTGGCACCGTGCTGACGTAGTAAGTGGCAGGGTCTAGTTTCACGATGCCCAAGTGTTTTTGCAACAGGCAAGCGCCTATGCCAATCACGTTGCCTATAATAAGTCCCTTTCCTATAAGAAATGTGGCAAACCACAGGAAGAGATGCCTTATCGTCTTGTTTCGCGCGCCGAGGGCTTTCAGTATGCCAATCATCGTGGTGCGCTCAAGGATGATGATGAGCAGGCCGGAAATCATCGTCACGCCAGCCACGGCCGTCATCAGCGCGAGTATGATCCACACGTTCATGTCGAGCAGGTCGAGCCATCTGAATATTTGCGGGTTAATCTCCTTTATGGTTTGTGACGTGTAAGTCTCACCGTAATGGTCTTGCCGCTTGTTGACCTGCTTGATGAATCTCCTCTCAATGTCGTCCACGTGGTTGAAGTCGTTTACGGTCACCTCTATTCCCGACACCTGGTCGGGTTGCCAACCGTTAAGTTTCACCGTCGTGTAGAGGTCGGTGAAACACATGTAAGAGTCGTATTGGCTTAGGTTGGTCTGGTAAATGCCCTGTATGGTGAATCTCCGTATTCGCACGCCGCTATTGTCTATGAAGTATGCGAACACGCGCTGCCCTTGTTTCAGGTTTAGCTTGTTGGCGATGTTTTGCGAAATGAGTATCTTGTTGGATGAAGAGCTGTCGGAGAAGCGTGGTATGCAGCCTGTCACCATGTTCTCATGTATGAAGGTTGAGTCCCACTCGCTTGCCACGCCTTTGAGCACTATGCCAAGGAAGTTGCTGTCGGTCTTCAGTATTCCTTGCTGGTACGCGAATCTCTCGGCGTGTTTTACCCCGCCTATCGAGCGTATTGCTTTCATCATGCTGTCGCTCGCGGCAACAGGATACTGCTCTGACTCTGTTTGCGACACGAAGTTGGTCACTTGTATGTGCGACCCGAATCCGATGACCTTGGCCTGGATGGTATGCTTAAAGCCCAACACGACACATACCGAGACTATCATCACGGCCAAGCCTATTGCTACGCCTGCCGTGGCAATGGAAATGGCTGGGCGCGACACCTTGTGCTTGTCGCCTTTGTCTCCGTATATTCTTTTTGCTATGTAGAGTGGAAAATTCATCTCCTCACATTATTTCAATCACGTCATTACGTCCACGTCGTGAGTCACATGGTCTTCCCTGGATATGCCTCAAGTGCCTTTGCCAATACCACGAGCGCTCTTCTGAGGTCTTCTTTCTTGAGTACATAGGCAAGGCGCACTTGGTTGCAGCCTGCCCCAGGCGTGGTGTAGAAACCGGAGGCGGGTGCCATCATGACGGTCTCGCCCTCATAGTTGAATTCCTCCAGGCACCAGCGGCAGAACTTCTCTGAGTCGTCCACGGGAAGTTGCGCCACGGTGTAGAATGCCCCCATGGGTATTGGCGAGTAGACGCCGGGAATGCGGTTCAGCCCATCGATGAGGCATTTGCGTCGCTCCACATACTCATCGTAAACGTTGCGGTAATACTCTTCTGGAGCATCGAGAGACGCCTCGGCTATGATCTGTCCTATGAGAGGCGGAGAGAGGCGAGCTTGGCAGAATTTCATCACGGCCTTGCGGACTTCGCTGTTGTGGGTAATCAATGCGCCGACACGTATGCCGCACTCAGAGTAGCGCTTGGACACTGAGTCGACAAGTATCACGTTATCTTCAATCCCCTTTAGGTGCATGGCGCTGATGTAAGGGCTTCCCGTGTAGATGTATTCACGATACACCTCATCGGAAAAGAGATACAGGTCGTATTTCTTCACCAAGTCGCGTATCTGGTTCATCTCGCGTCGAGTGTATAGGTAGCCCGTTGGGTTGTTGGGGTTGCATATCAATATGGCGCGCGTCTTGTCGTTGATAAGTTCCTCAAACTTCTCCACCTTTGGCAGTGAGAACCCCTCGTCTATCGTGGTGGCTATTGTGCGGATCTTGGCTCCGGCGGATATGGCAAATGCCATGTAGTTGGCATAGGCTGGTTCCGGGACGATAATCTCATCGCCAGGGTTCAGGCAACTCATGAAAGCGAAAAGCACAGCCTCGGAGCCACCGGAGGTAATGATAATCTCGTCGGGAGAGACATTGATGTTGTACTTGGCGTAATAGTTTACCAGTTTTTTGCGATAAGAGAGATAACCCTGCGATGGGGAATACTCCAAGACCTTGCGGTCGATGTGTTTCAGCGCGTCGAGACCGCATTGTGGGGTCGGCAGGTCTGGCTGGCCGATATTGAGGTGATATACCTTTATGCCACGTTGCTTTGCTTGCGCCGCCAATGGGGCAAGCTTTCTTATTGGTGATTGTGGCATCTCAAGGCCACGTACTGATATTTCAGGCATTGTGTGTTGATATTTTCAGAGCGCAAAGATACTTTTTTTTATTGACACGGCAAACGTTTTGGCTTTTTAAGTAATTAAGAGGAGCCAACTTTCAATGGTTTTCCCGGCCAAAGAAATACTGTCCCTTGTTTTTTGTCAGCGAGCCATAGTTTATGGCATGCTTTGGACAGTGATGGTAGCAGGCGAAGCAGGCGAGGCACGAGCCGTCGTGCTTCCACTGTGGCTCAAGGCCTTTGCCTCCAATCAAGTTCTTGGTGGGGCATACGCTTGCGCATATTCCGCATCTTATGCATTTGTCGCTGTCTACCTTGAATTTCTTGTCGGTGATGAGGTACTTCTCGAAGAAACCGCCGAGCAGTCGTGAGTTGATTCGAGGCCAACGGCCGACTATGAGTTGCCTTGCCGCCTTGCGGTCTATGATGTCTTGGATATATTCTTTCAGTTCTGTGGCCGCCTTTTCTTTTTTCGTCTTTTCTTTCTTCGCGCTGTCAACGTTGAAGAAAGGCAATCCGAGATACGACTCCGGCATGACAAGCGAGAACTCGGCGTCCAATGGCAACCCCTTGGCTTTCAGGTTGTCACGAAGTATGTCCATCGTCTCGCCAATATTGTCTCCAGCCGTGCACAGCGCATAAACATAATGTCCTTTAGCGTTGACGTTTAGGTGCTTGATAAACTCTCGCACGATTATTGGTGGCCGCCAGCCATGCACCGGGAAGCACAGGCCAAGCCGTTCGCCTTCCGCAAGCATGAACTCGTATTGCTTTGAGCGCGCCAGTTCGGGAATGAAAAGGAGTCTGTCGCCAGTTGCCTCCGCTATGGTCTTGGCTGCCCAGCCCGTGTTGCCAGTGTCTGAGAGATACAAGATCATTTTGTGTAGAAGTCTATCACGCCCTGTATGGTCTGCTTGCAGGCAGGGCAAAATTCCGGGTTCTCGTTGGTGCGCATGCGGCAATCGGCATAGGCGCGGTATATGCCCTTTGTGCTGTAGCCGGCTCCCTCGTAGAATCCGGCCTTGGGGTCTTTGCCTATGAGGTTCTCCCATTTGCCTTTGAAGTCAACCTTTGTGGTTATGTTCTTCTCCCATGGCTCCACGTCGTGTGGATAGAGCGGAATCTGCTCTTGCTCGTAGGCGTATTCATCGGCGAGCCCGGCGAAGCTGTGGCCAAATTCGTGTACCAACACTGGACGGAACGTGGGGTGGTGGGCCGCGCACAGGTCATAGCTGTTGAGCACGCCGCCACCGCCATAGCGGTCGGTGTTCACGAGCACGATGATATGCTCGTATGGTATGCCCGCCAACCAGTCGTGAAGGGTTTTAAGGTGCAGTGTGGTGAGATAGCGGTCGCTATAGAATGTGTCGTAGTTGGAAAGCAATGCGGTGTTCTTCCAAATTCCCTTGTCGGGGATGCTGACACCGCTTTCCTTTGACGGCGATTCCACTGCCACTATGTTGAACTTGTTTTTTGAGCTCTTGAAAGGTTCGTAAGAAAACAGAAATCCGGTCGCGCGTCTCGCGTCTTCGAGGAAGCGTGGCATCTCGGTCTTGGTGTAGCCTTCTGCCACAAAGGCTATTCTGATGCAGCGTGTGGTGTCGGCGGCCTTTTGCAAGGTGACGTAAGGTGTCACCGACCTCTCACCGATATGGCGTATCAGTATGTCGTTGGGGTCAATCTCGTGCGTGAGCGACGAGCTCACTTGTCTGCGGTTGTTGCGCAGGTCGAGGGTGATGTCTGCCGGGCGTTTTGGCATTGGCACGAGAAAGACGTTTTCGAAACTCTTGTTGAGTTTTTTCGCCTCTGGGTAAGTCTGCCACTCTTGGAAGAGGGTGGAGAAAGAGTTGCGATATATCACCTCGCCCGTGGCGTGGTCGCGCATTGTTATCTGTCCATTGCCCTCCATGGGCAATTCGCTCAGGCGCTGACGCTTGCCATACCAGCGTGGCGATTGGCAAAGCTCATCTACGGAGATATGCTGCTCGTGGTCGTTGCCCGAGAAGATGTAGTCCAGGCGGAGGGTCTTGTCCTCGAACCAGTTGTCAAAGTCTTGCGCGTTGACACACAAGCATGTGAACGCGAAGGCAATGCAGAAAAGAATTTTTTTCATTGTTATCTAACTTTAAGTTGTTGCCCGGCTACGATGGAGTCGTCCGGGCTCATGTGGTTCATCTTGTAAAGGCTCTTCAGCCTTATGCCATACATTTGCGCGATGGAGTACATGCTCTCGCCGGCCTTCACGACGTGAGGTCTCCTCTTGAATACCTTAGATGCTTTCTTCTGCTTCTTTTCCAAGTATATTATGTCTCCAGCCTGGAGCCTGTCGTTCTTGTCGCGCTCGTTGTATTTTGCGAGCTTTCGCCTGGAAATGCCTGTTTCCTTGGCGAGACTGCGGAAGGTGTCACCCTTGCGTGCCACGATGTAATAGTTCTTGTTGCATCTTGTTATCGGGTGGAAACCAGTTGGGGAATAAGAATGCTCCTTTGCGTCGTACTTGTCGGCCATGAAGTGGTCGTATTCCTTGGCGTGGTCATATTGGTCAAGGTGGTACAGCTCTATTATGTTGATTATGTTGTCGGCATATCGTGGGTTCGTGGCGTAGCCACACGCCTTCAGTCCTCTCGCCCAACCGCGATAGTCGGTAGAGCCAAGCTGGAAGAGCATGGCGTAGCGTTGGTTGTTGCGCAGAAACTTGCTGTGGTCTTCATAGCTTTGCTTGGCGTTGTCGTAGGCGCGGAAACATTCGCCCACGGCATCGTCGTCGGCGTTGATGGAACGCCCCGGCCATCCATGGCATTTTATGCCGAAGTGGTTGTTGCCCACCGTGGCAAGGCGGCTTTGCCCAGCGCGGCTCTCGAAGAGTCCCTGGGCCAGGGTTATGCTCGCCGGGATGCGGTAGCGTTGCATTTGCTCTATGGCCAAGTCCTTAAACTGGTTGATATATAGCATGTAAGCCGTGTTTTGCAACTGCTGTGCGCATGCTCCGGAAAGGCGTACGCAAAAGGCGAGCAACAATAAAAAATATCTTAGGTAATGCATTTGTTCTTTGACGCGTGAGAATCTATTTTGCAAAGTTAGTAAAAAAGAATGACTAAGCGCCCAAAGAGCACAAAAAAACCGCCTTAGGTAAAACCCAAGGCGGAGTCTCTCAATTTTTTAATTTCGTGCTAACGAAGAAGCTTGGCTTACTGAGCAGCAGCAGTGTCAGCGGCAGCAGTGTCAACAGCAGCTGTGTCAGCTGTATCAGCAACAGCAGTTGTGTCAGAATCAGCTGCAGGAGCTGCGCTCTGATTCTTGTTACCACATGATGCGAAAGAGATAGCTGCGATAGCCACGAACATTAAAACTAATTTCTTCATTTTCTTTGCTTTTTAAATCTGTAAAACAATCTGTTTATTAACAACGGTGCAAAGGTAGACATTTTTTCAATACGTTGTTCTTTTTTTATCGTTTTTTTTTGTCCTTTTCAGTAACTTTTTTGCAACGCATTGAAAATCAATAGTATATGTTTGTGAAAAACATTCGAGTTTTTGCGCTATTCTTTTATCAAGCCCTCCTGTGTGCCTTAACAGTAAGACAATTATACAGATAAGATACAAAACTCTTATAATAATATAATGTGTAAGTCTGAATAAAACCGTACCTTTGCATGAAAATCAGATTATAGCATGATAGATACATCGGCCTTCCAAGGCAAGAAGGCAAGGTTTTATACATTAGGGTGCAAGCTAAATTTCTCCGAGACTTCCACTTTCGCCAAGCTCCTTGGCGATATGGGTGTCGTGGAGGCCGAAGACGGCGAGAAGGCAGACATATGTCTTGTCAACACCTGTTCGGTCACGGAGATGGCAGACCATAAGTGCCGGCAGTCAATCCACCGCTTGGTGAGGGAGAACCCCGGTGCCTTCATGGTGGTTACGGGGTGCTATGCGCAGCTCGACTCAGAGAAGGTGAGCAAGATGGATGGCGTGGACCTCGTGCTTGGTTCCAACGAGAAGGCGGACCTGATACAATATCTTAACGACGCATGGACGCGCCCTGCGGATTCTGGCGTTGACGGGCACAGGCATATCTTCCATAACGTGAAGACAAAAGACATCAAGACTTTCCAGCCCTCTTGCTCGCGAGGCAACCGCACGCGCTACTTCCTTAAAGTGCAGGATGGATGCAACTATTATTGCACTTATTGCACCATACCGTTCGCGCGCGGCAACTCGCGCAACCCGTCGATAGCCTCTCTCGTGGCCCAGGCTGAGCAGGCCGCGTGCGAGGGTGGCAAAGAAATAGTGCTCACGGGTGTCAATATCGGTGACTTTGGCGAGACCACTGGTGAGAAGTTCATCGACTTGGTGAAAGCCCTCGATGGCGTGGAAGGCATCAGCAGGTTCCGCATCAGTTCAATAGAGCCCGACTTGATTAGCGACGAGCTGATAGAGTATTGCGCCGGGAGCCGCGCGTTCATGCCTCATTTCCACATACCCCTTCAGAGCGGCAGCGACGAGGTGCTGCGGCTCATGCGTCGCCGCTATTCGAGAGACCTGTTCGCGCACAAGATAGAGCTTATAAAACAATTGATGCCCGACGCTTTCATCGGTGTCGACGTGATGGTGGGTTGTCGTGGCGAGACTCCTGAGTGTTTTGAGGACAGCTACGCTTTCCTCGACTCCTTGCCTGTGACCCAGCTCCATGTGTTTCCTTATTCGGAGCGTCGTGGCACGGCGGCGTTGCGCATCAACTACATCGTTGACGACAAGGACAAGAAAGACCGCGTGCACAAGTTGCTGAAGCTGTCAGACGAGAAGACTCTCGACTTCTACGCGCGGCACATAGGCAAGGAGGCTGAGGTGCTCTTCGAGAAGTCGGCGCACGGCAAGGCCATGCATGGGTTCACGAGAAACTACATACGCGTGGAGCTGCCGCCTTCTGACGACAATGACCGCCTCGACAACGAGATAGTGAAGGTGAAATTGGGAGAGTTCAATTATGCCAAGAACGCGCTGAAAGGACAACTGATATGAAGACTGCGATAGTGATTCTTAACTGGAATGGCAGGAAAATGCTGATGGAGTATCTGCCCAATGTCGTAAAATACTCCAAGGACGACGCGGAGGTATGGGTGGCCGACAACGCCTCTACAGATGGTTCTCTGGAGATGCTCGCCGAGCGTTTCCCCATGGTGCGCACGTTGCGGCTTGATCGCAACTATGGCTTTGCCGAAGGCTACAACAGGGCCTTGGCTCGAATAGAGGCGGATTATTACGTGCTTCTCAACTCCGACGTGGAGGTCACTCACCATTGGCTCACTCCGTTGGTGGAATTCATGGACGCCCATAAGGACGTGGCGGCGTGCCAGCCGAAACTGCTGTCGGAGACCGACAAGGACAGCTTCGAGTATGCCGGGGCTTGCGGTGGATTCCTCGACAAGTACGGCTATCCGTTTTGCCGTGGCAGAATCTTCGACACCGTGGAGCGCGACAGTGGGCAATACGACTATGCCATGGACGTGCTTTGGGCAACGGGCGCGTGCCTTTTCATAAGGGCAGAGGATTATTGGAGAGTGGGAGGCCTTGATGGCAGGTTCTTCGCCCATTGCGAGGAGATAGACCTGTGCTGGAGGCTTAGGCAGCTGGGCAAGAGGGTAGTGTGCTATCCGGAGAGCAAGGTTTTTCACGTAGGTGGCGGCACGTTGCCAAAGGCAAACCCGATGAAGACTTTTCTCAACTTTCGCAACAACCTCACGATGCTGTACAAGAATCTTCCCGATGACGAGTTGCGCCATGTCATGAGGGTGAGGTTGCTCCTCGATTGGCTTGCCGCTCTCGAGATGCTCTTGCTCAAGCGGAATTGGGGCGATTTCAAGGCTGTCATTCGTGGGCGGCGCGCTTACAACGAGTGGAAACACGACTTCGACAAGGACAGGCATGAGATAGCTAAGTCGCGACGGCTCAACCCCGTGCCAGAGCGCAAGCCATTCTGCATTCTTTGGCAATATTATGCCAAAGGACGAAAATTTTTCAGCCAATTGTGAATAAGCCGTCCGCAACCAATGATGGTTACAAATAATAAAGCCTCGCTATCACGTTGATAGCGAGGCTTATTTGGTTTTGGAAAACCTTCTTTTTTGATGGATATCCTTGGTGGATATTACTTGCGCAGGCCGAGAGCCTTTACGATGTTGCGGTAGCGGTTGATGTCGCGCTCCTTAAGATAGGTGAGCAGGCGACGGCGCTTACCGACGAGCTGAGTCAGCGAGCGAGTGGTCACGAAGTCCTTGTGGTTTGCCTTGACGTGCTCTGTCAGGTGAGAGATACGATAGGTGAAAAGCGCGATCTGTGCCTCTGCTGAACCTGTGTCTGTGGTGCCCTTGCCATACTTGCCGAAAATCTCAGCCTTTTTCTCTTTGTCTAAATACATTTTGTTGAAATTGATTAATTTTTTGCGCATCAATGACATCCTTCCGCCGCCTGTGGGCCTTAATCACAACCCCGACAGCCTCGAATGCTCCGGCTTCTCCGGAAATGCGGTTGCAAAGTTACTAAAAATTCGGCACTTAGCAATGCTTTCATATATTTTTTTTGTAATTTTGCACCCATAATACAATAAGAATAGCATTTATTTTAAGGTAGAAACGATGCAAGACATTCGTAACATTGCAGTGATTGCGCACGTCGACCATGGTAAAACCACATTGGTCGACAAGATGATGCTCGCCGGAAAGCTTTTCCGAGATGGAAAGGATGACAGTGGCGAGGTGCTCGACTCCAACGATTTGGAGCGTGAGCGAGGGATAACGATTCTTTCTAAAAACGTCTCGATAAAGTGGAAAGGAGTAAAAATCAACATTCTCGATACCCCGGGTCACTCCGACTTTGGCGGTGAGGTGGAGCGTGTGCTCAACATGGCCGATGGTTGCCTCTTGTTGGTTGACGCTTTTGAGGGTCCAATGCCACAGACACGTTTTGTGCTCCAGAAGGCATTGAAGATTGGATTGAAACCTATCGTGGTCGTCAACAAGGTTGACAAGCCCAACTGCCGTCCTGAGCAGGTCTATGAAATGGTGTTTGACCTCATGTGCGACCTCAATGCCAGCGAGGATCAGCTCGACTTCCCTGTGGTCTATGGCTCTGCCAAGAATGGCTGGATGGGCCCAGACTACAAGAAGCCAACAGACAATATCGATTATTTGCTCGACAAGATTGTTGAGATTATTCCGGCTCCAAAACATTTGGAAGGCACTCCGCAGATGCTTATCACTTCGCTCGACTATAGCAACTACACTGGTCGTATCGCCGTTGGGCGCGTGCATCGTGGCACATTAAAGGATGGCATGAACATCACCATCTGCCATCGCGACGGCTCACAGGAGAAGACCAAGATCAAGGAACTTCACACTTTCGAGGGCATTACCCACAAGCGCGTGGACTCTGTTGACAGTGGTGACATTTGCGCCGTCATCGGCCTTGAGCACTTTGAGATTGGTGACACAATAGCCGACTTTGAGAATCCGGAGCCATTGCCTCCTATCGCCGTCGACGAGCCTACTATGTCGATGCTCTTCACTATCAACGACTCTCCGTTCTTCGGTCGCGAGGGCAAGTTTTGCACCTCTCGCCAGATCAACGACCGCTTGATGAAGGAGCTTGAGAAGAATATCGCCCTGCGCGTGGAGGCTGTCGAGGGATATACCGACCGCTGGATAGTGAAGGGACGTGGCGTGCTCCACATCTCTGTGCTCATCGAGACAATGCGTCGCGAGGGTTACGAGCTGCAAGTCGGCCAGCCACAGGTGATTTATAAGGAGATAGATGGCCAAAAGTGTGAGCCTGTCGAGGAACTCGACATCAACGTGCCGCAGGAGTACTCATCGAAGATGGTCGACATGGTGACACGCCGTAAGGGAGACCTGACCGGCATGGATACCGAGGGCGACCGTGTGAACATCACATTCGACATTCCATCCCGTGGTATCATAGGTCTTCGCACCAACGTGCTCACTGCCAGCCAAGGTGAGGCCATCATGGCACATCGCTACAAAGAATATCAACCATACAAGGGCGAGATTGTGCGTCGTACCAATGG